>Ga0210059_1006463_pt1 | contig 18779 bp, 10 predicted proteins | sample Ectturendosymbi2_FD_188042 | JGI IMG/M metagenome (GOLD analysis project Ga0210059, IMG submission 188042) | Ecteinascidia turbinata endosymbiont from Florida, USA - Sample 2 (SPAdes) (version 2) | ecosystem: Host-associated > Tunicates > Ascidians > Unclassified | place: Key West, Florida... | reverse complement strand
TGCGGGGAAAAGTCTTTGTGCAAAAACATTTAAATCATGTGTCAGCAGTGGCGATTCCAGCACTCGAGATCAACCCGAGCCTTCGACTACGCTTTATATTGTAGAACGCGAGCTTGCATGCTTGTGCTACCACTTACTTCACTGATTAAGGTTGTTAACTCTGGCTCTTTCCATTGGGCATTGTCAGTGTTCATATATTTTCGTTTCATGTTGGCTTTTCGCGTGCAATTTGCAGGTGACGTGAATAAAAGAATATCGTTCGCAACAACGGCTCTCTCGAATACATTCGCTCGCTCTTTACTCGGGCTCATCCATTGGAGCCCGAGCTGTCCTCTGCAATTAAGTATTTTTTCAATTTAATTAATATCAGATTGAAGGTTTGTTTGAAGCAACGGGTTGGCATAGAACATTGGATTTGAATTCCAATCCAATAGACAGTATCCATTCCAGAATAATTTCAAACGAACGATAAACTGTCTGGTAACTCGGGCTAATATGAATGAGCCTAAGACGTGGAGGATTCACTGGCGTTATCATTGTTCTGTGACGTGCGGTACGCAACAATGAACGAGCTCCCATGAGAACTCTCATTCATTGTTGCGTAGCCAACGTCACGGAGCAACGATAGTGCCAGCCAGAATGAGCAAATGGAAATTTCAGTGATACAAGCCCCGAACAGTTGCATTCACAAAGTGTAGGTTGCGTGATGAGCCCAAGGGACGCTGCTGATCTGGAATGGCCCCTGATTGAAGGTATGCAAGTTAGTGCGCTGCCGCCTGTCTGAATAGCCATGATCATTTCTTGTTGAAGCGTCAAGCTGCTTAAATTGCCAAGTGTGACCCTTACGCATGTTTGTGGCACAAACAGTCACAATTGGTGAACAAAAGGTCTGCCCGGAGTCGGAGTTGTTAAAATTTTCTACGACTCCGACTCCTCAGGTTGAAAAACCTTCCGACTCCTCGACTCCAACTCCACAGCCCTGCTGTCTACCCAATCAAAAGATCAGATAGAGAGTGCATGGTTATCATACAACATCAAGTGAACTTGAGTTTTTCTTTCACATAGTCCTTGGTGTTGTCCATTGTTTGTATTTGTCATACAACATATTGTGTGGTTGACTGGTATTTTACCAAATGCTTGTTATGACGCTTTTCATGTTTAGTTAATGTCTGCTTAAGCAGTGGTAGGTGGTATTTAGAACATTAATGCAAACTACGTTCTTGTGCATGGTTTTCATTTTATTAGCAGTCCATGTCTGATCTACATGCTCTTGAAAGATTTGCAGAAAACAGAACTTTGTGTGTTTGCACAATGTAAATAATTGTTCAGAATAATGGCGCTGAAATGTTGAAACGTTTTGTTTAAACCATGTGTATAAGAATTCATGTTTTCATAAAAAGTCATACTGCTGATATGAGACAACTTGCTACAACACTCGGTTAATCACAGTTACTCCTGTTTGTTGAGTAAGGTATAGGCCTAGTTAGTCTGTTCACATGTTCACTTAGCAATTGTGGCCAGGCTAGTAGACAAGACTATTCAACAGGGCTGCAAAAAGCCACAATCTGTAGCATTAATCAGCAAGAAAAAAGCCAAAATCGTGGAAAAGCCACAATTTTGCCACAATGAAAGTGGACATGTGAACAGACTAAGTGTGACTGAAAGCCACAAACAACAGTGGAAGTGACAAAGTTGTTGCTTTCTTAGTCTTTATCAATTGTTTTATTATAAAAATAGGCCTATTTTCAGGTAAAACTGTGCTCTCAAATATTTATATGAAATACTCAATAAGCCACTAATTTTTTGAGATCTAAATAGAACTTATCAAGACCTTTCAAATGATGTATGGCACATGTGGATTGGTTTGGTAAAACAAAAGTTATAAGCAATCAAAAATGGTGTTACGCATGAGTGAACACAGGGGTCCTGTAGTTTACCCATGGTTTGCACATAGAAACCCATGTCCAATGAATTTGTACTTCCTAAATTGGGTGAAATATGCTTGATGCTACAATATATCCAAACCACAAGGCCTAAAAGTTAGTATTAGTCAAGTTATAGATCTATGAAGTCAGATCACCAAATTTTTTATGAATTTTCCGCTTCAGTGAACACAAAGTGGCCATCTTTAAACACTCATAACTTCGGTTCTACTTGGCCGATTTTGAAAAAATTGTATATTTGGAATCAGGAAAAGAATTTCTACAAGCATACCAAATTTCATAAAAACCTGAGAGAGTGGGTTGCATTTTTGAAATTTTCTGGATCAGTTGACATGAAATGACCCCACAGTATTTATTCAGTGACCCCCATTCTACCCTGTGACTATTTATCGACTCCTTAGATGGTCCAGTTGACCCCTGAGGGTTGATATCAACCACTTGAGAACCACTGATCTAGCTGTTGGACCCTAGGCCAAGTAACATGAGCGAAAACGGCCAAAAACCTACCTCAGTTATGACATCACTGACAAAACACTCAAAACCCAAATATTTTTTTCATTGCAGACTTGAAGGCCTGTCGAGTCTTTTGAGGGTTTGAACAGCTCTTTAGCACAGTTGACCAAGGAGTTATGCTGTTGCGAAGACATGTGAAAACTGCTTGATTTAGGCTGATTTCAAAGTATGATATATTTGTACCCTGGCAGGTGGCAGCCAACGTGATAATGTAAATGAGTTTTAGCTCATGCTATATTGAGATATAAATTGTGCATAAACAAACTACTTGTAGTGGTGATGCCATGTCAAATTCCAGACAATGTTTACCATGCAAAAAAGGCGTTTAAGATTTTTTGATGTCGAGATCTGCATCTTTTTACAGACAGGTGAAAATGGATCACCTCCTCCAAGTGAGGAAGGAATCGGTCTTGATTCCCTGCCTTTCAAAATGGCTCTGCCTATGGTAGCTGTTGGAACATTTATCCTAGCTTTAAGCTTTGCGTTTTGTTGTTACCTGGCTAGGTAAGTACTGTGATTGAAAATATATTCTGTCTAGTTAACTATGACATACGACCAACCAAATTGGTTTTGCAATCTGTGCTTAAACCTGCACCTTTCTTACGTGCTTCTGCTTCGAGTTAGAATGCCTAGAAAAGTGTCTTGAAGTGAAAAGGATTTTTTTAAAAATATACGTTGCATGGTTTGACTTAAAGCAGAAAAGATTTTAGTTAACTGCTTAGAGCATCATTCAGGTTTCTTTTCTGTTATATATGTAAGCTTATCTTGCACACAAACCCATATAGTAAAAATCTCTTTGCTGCTGTTTTTCAGGCTAAAATGAAACAAAGATTCATTCAACCTGTTTTATATCTCCAGCTAAAGCAGTGGTTCTTAACAATTTCATGCCTCAATATGCTAAATCAAATATTTGTATATATATGTAATCGTATCTTGCACACAAACCCATAGTAAAAATCTCTTGGCTGCTGTTTTTCAGGCTAACATGAAAGAAAGATTCATTGAACATGTTTAATATCTCCCGTTAGAGTAGTGGTTCTTGACATTTTAATGCCTCAATGTGCTAAGTCAAATTTTTGTTTGTCAATCTGGATACCCCTTTTGAACACAGTTTGATAACAAAAAAAATTGTGAGAAATGAACATTGTAAACAAATATTCACAAGAGTATTGAGGAAGAAGGTTAGACCAAAGGCTGCATCACACTCATCAGCACCAATCTTCTTCATGTGGGTACAATGTTACTAGATTTGCTAGAAAAGTCAATCTGGATGGAACCACAAGTCAAGTTCTTAGAATGAGGAATCTGCATTGGACTATACCTCCTAACACTGTTGAATACACACATCATCAAATCTCAACACCCCCTGGAGATATTAAGGCAAGCTTTAAGAACCCCTGAACTAGAGTGTCACAAGTAGTTTTTGAGGATGTCTCGCCTAACGTGCACTGTGGGCCATACAATTACGTTACTTATATAGTGAATGGTGACAAGTCAATGGCAGCATGATGCACAAAACTTTTTGTGCACCCATCCATTAACACTGACCTTGAGGCTAAAATGGCTTGCAAGCCTTTGGTATGACATACCTGGGTCTTAATTCATTCTGCCAACTTGAGGGCCACATGCTGTACCACTAACCCAGCCAGTCTGAAGCGAAGAGGTTCCATAATTTGTGTAAACCACCTAGGGTGCTGCAGCAAATACTTCTTGTCAAATGAATTTATGTGCTTAGCTGGCCAAATACTTGACTTTTTTATGTATGCAGTGCAAAAAGTTACCTGCTCAAAAAAACTGACTGGCCAAAATTCACTTGACTAGTGCATGTGGAAATAGCCTTGTATAGTCATACCATTTTAACCTTAGTGTTCATTAAGTGTGGCGGTGTTGTATCACTTAAATCTTTATAATTTGTATGATGGTTAAATTGTTGTAATGTGACATTATTTACCATTGTATTCAGGCTAAGAAAGCAGAGAGGAAAGTCAAAAGTTGGTGGTTATACTAAGGTATGAAGATGAGACGGTGAAAAGCTAAAAATTTTGCGAAGTTCCACACTTATTGTTGTGCAAGTTTTGTTTATTAATGTCTTGAACATCAGTGAAAAATCCTGTGTGTTGTAGCTAAAAAAGCCTTACTTTGGGGCATGCAGTGCAAGTTACTTTCATTTGTAGTTTTATGCATTTTTTAATCTGGGCTGCTTTTAATGTGCTAAAAGAGATCGAAGCTTGACAATCCTGCAAGGTTGGTTGTGTTATACAAAAAAGTACAACAATGAATGACATTATTACATTATTGGATGTTTCCAAAACAATTATTTTCATCATCATTAAAATCTGAATGAAACGTGAATGCATTGCACCACAGAGTACACCGGCAGCCCGTAATAAGCACACACAAAAGCGTTTGAAACATTTGAATAAAAACGTGGTAAAATATGTAATAGATGCAAAAGGTTTGGTGTGGTGACTTGTAGTTAATGATCAGTTTTAGCTTTGGCACATCTGTCTGCTTATTTTTTTGTAGAACCAACTATTGAAAAAGCCCAGCAGTGATCATTTGTGGCTTAAAGAAATTATAGCATATAAGTTTGGCATATTAGGTTCCTCCATTCCGATGCGTTACACCTGTTCAGGATTAAGAAACATGTATAAAATAGCTGCCTACATCTCCTTTTTTATAGGTTATTCTGAACAAAAACAAGGAAAATCCATTGCAAGACACAAAAAATGAGGTGAGATGTTCTGCAGCATTCTCAGGCCGTGAAAGTTTATTTTGCAGCACACTCGTGGTTGTTTTCTGTGCCGTAAATAATTGGCTTTGCAAAACCTGAGCAAACTCGGAGGAGCAGTTGAAGTGGGGTGTATTTCTGAGAGGTTTACTACAAATGTTGAACAGACCTTGCATTATATTGAATCTTAACATGGATTCTTGAATAATGATATTGTGGTCAATCACATCATATTTGATGTGTAACGATGCCCATTCCAGAGTTGCGTTGCTAAGAAATATGGAAGTGTGCGTAGGGAAATTTGCTCTAATTTAGTCTGCTATCATCCTACGGTCAAGTGTTATAAAGATATTGGTGAGAAACAATTCAAGAACAGTTTTCGATTTTTGGAGCTCTTAGATTTGTGCTTTGTATTTGTGGCTTGTTCATGCGGTGCAAGCTTACTCGTTGCCTTGTGACAATAAGCCTGGAAGCCAGTCAAGTGGAACCATGAAGATGGTGCAGACGTGATAGCAAATCGTCAGCACTTGATTGGAGCTTCATTTTCTGTAGTTTAAGTCAAGTGTTTCATGCCTTATCTACCCCTACATGCAGTTGGCTACTCCAGGACGGCAAGAACGAACGATGAACTGTGTTATATTTTCGAAAAATTTGGATATCTTGTTGTTTACTTTGTACAAGCTTTGAATGCTACTGGCAGATTTGTTTTTTAATCGCACTTCCTGCTCGGGCTTTCCGATTGCAACAGTATGATTAAAGAGTTTTTTTAGTTTTATGCAGCATTTTTGTACTGGGAATATGCAGACCAAAGACAACTTTTTCAGATGTGAAAGGCTTTCATCTGACCCTGTTTGTTTAGTAAAGGAATGGTGAAAACACATAAACAAATGTTAGTTACATGAAAGACGTTTTGTCAACAACCATCATCAATTTCTGCATTGGTAACTTCATTTTGGTGGCGTGTGTGAATCTTGAGAAGCTTTGTTTATTAGTAGCAAGCGGGTTTAAAAGTTCTTGCGGTTAGGAAATCGTTTGTTCAAGGTACGCCCCAAAATGGCTTTATTTTTGCTGCAAGATACGCAAAAAATATAGCGTTATGTGGGAAAGTGGAAACTTAACCCATTTTAGTCTGTGATACCCCAAGTTAATAAAACGCCAAAAAGCTATGTGCCTAGCAACAGTATTGCGATTATCGTGAATGTAATTGATGGAATGTTTTGTCTACGGTTATTGAATCAAGTCAAAACCAGTTAAACGTTTTGTCGTCTGCATATTTTTGTTCTTCCAATCAAAGTGACCCGATTCATTCGAGGCAGGCTGGGCTGAAGCAAGAACTTTCAAAACAGTGAATCAACTTGCTGTGGAACTGTAGTCAGATATTGTTTTGTATTATATTTAGCCCAAAGCTGCACTTCAGTTCTTACCGTTATTTCGCATTTGAAAACTCACGCAAGCTCTTCAATTTTATTCAACAAAATCTGCACGTTTTGAATTTTTTTCTCAGTAAATTTGGAAAAATATCACATGTAGCCTTAATAAAGACGAATTTTGCAAGCTCACATTTCAAATAGGTGTTAGGCAAAAACAATATTTGAGGTCCTTTCAGTTTTTTTCTGATGCTCTAAACTTTCGTTTTCTTGATTCAATCTGAAGAGAATTATCCAATTTTGCCATGTTACTTAATTCGTAAGGTATGTATTTTACTTCCAATAGCTTCTAACCCACCCTACTTCTAAACATTAAACGTCGTCACGTGAAACTCAGCAGAAATAATTTTATCCGTCGTTGCGCTTGTCATGATGACGGCATGGTGCTTGCGTTTCTAGTCGTTTGGACACACTCGAGTAACGACGCAAACTGTCTGTCTCACTGAGGTAAATCACAACGCTGTCGTTATAAGAAGCCTGTTTTGTTGATCGTGAAACAGTTCTTTAACAAAAAAATTGAAAAGTTGAGTTCTTACGGTAAGCTTATCGTGTTTTATTGGAAGAAGCGTGTGTTACACATGGCTGGTGAACATTTCATTTGCTTTGCAGTCTTGTCCTGTATGTTTAGAAGACTTCAAGAATAAAGAAGTGCTAGCCATCTGTCCCTGCCACCATGTTTTTCACAAAAAGTAAGCGGGTGGATTTTACTTTATTGCTCTTTTGATCGATTGTACTGCAGCATTTTTAATTTTTGCCATTATGCAAAAAAGGACGACCGGACGAAGTTGTGCGAACGAAGTAGGCTAATATTGCCCTTGATTCATGTCTGCGACGAAACCTTTCCATAAAAGGAATAAAAACTGTCCGTTAACAACAGTTCAGTGTGTTACATTTTGTTGAAACGTTTCCTCAAATGGTTTCCCTATTTCCTATGCATGCACTTTCAGTACATATTCAACAATTTTGATGTGAAGTGCGTTTACACCTTTATAAAAGTCGTCGGACGTGACATCAAGTTACGGATTGCCACGATCTATTAAATGTTTTTACGGATTGCCACGAATCTGTTATTCGATTTTGTAAAAATGACTCTGAGAAGCTGTCTGTTCTTGCGTTTTAGCAAGTTGCATTGACGATGAGTTTTAGGCTGTGATGAACTTCGAGACACAAAACTTACCCGGCTGGTTTTGGTCCGGTGTATTTGCGAAACGAAGTTGAAAAGCAAGAAATCAATGAATAGCGGGCAGTACGGAAAAACTTCTTGCGATGTAATTGGATTTATTTCTTTCACTTCTAAATAGAGTTCATGAGTGCAGTGACAACCTATGAATGAAGTAAGTAAAAGCAAAACGTGCAACAAAATGGTTTTCACCCTTGTCTTGGCACCTACGACAACCACGAAATGCTTCATACATTTTCGCAGTCTCGCTGACAAGCAGATTTACTGTTTGTTTGGCAGTGATTTGAAATAAAAGTTGAATATGGTTGTGATTTGTGATATGTCTATTTGAAGAGTCGTGGGAAGTATAAAATTGCATTTTCGATTGCCGTTTTCCGAAAAAGGGTAAAAATCACCGGTTTAACAAAATTCCCTTTCGTGCAAAAGATCGAGTTCGACCGTGTTTTCATTCGATGTTTCTGAATAACGATGTTAAATTTCGTGCTTTTGCAGCAGTAAAGTTTTATTTGCCACATTGAATAACCGTTCTTCACTCCAAGATTCAGTGTTGCAAGTCACTTTTGCGCAGGTGTTTGTCGAAGTGGCTGGAAGTGCGTCCGAACTGTCCAATGTGCAACTCGCAAATCTACCATCGTTTGCCGCCGCAGAACGGTCCAATGTCTTCCGGAGCTTCGTTCACAATACCCGCGACCATGGGTTCGCCCGCCGGCTTGTTTCCGAGCCAGGTGTGAGCGGCCAGAACCGTCTGAGCAGAGCGTTACTGTATGCTGACATATACCCTGTCGCAGTCACATACCTGACGCGCTACGCGGCGGGTCGCAGGCGTTCGTTCGCCCAGACATCGTTGAGCAACTTTTTAGGCGCTTTGAGGCAGTGTAATTACCGTCCAACGACGTGCGCAACGCTCGACAACTCCCGCACTCGCCCCGTTGCAGCTGCTTACAATGGTAAACAAAAGCGAGACGCGTAATCGTCATCGAGTGCGCTGCTGGCGAGGTATGTTTTGTCGCTTTGAAAACATACATTCGACACTAACGGACGAGGTCCTCTCCGATACCATCCAATACCTGTACTATCTGTTTGCAACTAGCCTTTCTACTTCGTCGTTCATCTTCAGCCCCTTTGCTCTTTCGCCTACACATGTTTACGCGATCAGTCTCGTGAATCGCCCGTCCCATGACGCGGCTTCTTCGCTGCAGCAGGTCACGTGGTTGCGCATAAAATCGTGTTTGGGGCGTTGCATCACGCTTGTTCGGCAGCGATCGCAGCGTGCAACGCACTACAACGCTACAGTCGCGAGTCACCGCCAGTCGGTTTTCGTCGAGGCTGGTGCAACGTTTCGGACGATCTGCTTGAAGGGGAACCGTTAATACAACTTCAAGCGCATGCCTCTTATTCGATTGCAAACAATGTGATGATTTGCCGAAATCATGGTAGGTGCTGCGAGTAGGTATTCAACTTTTTTCCCAAACAGCTCTTTTTCTTAACACAGTTGTTATTCTGTTCTTTTTATCTGATGGATGTTGCGCGCTGCATCCTGTCAACGTTAAGAGATGTTCTCTCGTCATTTGACGCCGCTGTTTTTTTCCATATCACCCTGTTTTTGCGTTTGCCTGTATCTTACCATGCTGTGTATGTACACTGTGTTTTCTTTATGATGAGGGAAGTGTTTCGGTTTTGTGTTACTTTCTGTCGTGCCCAAAGCAAGCGTTTTACGTTCGCTGCAGTTCCTCCCTGTCGTTCAAACAACTATTCGTAGCGGTTTCCTGTTTTACGGTAAAGTGATCACGGTTGTTCCGGTTTCAACAACTTCCATTTCAAAGGCACCTCGGTTTATGACGATGACGGTTCCATAAGTTTCTGGGCTGCTCAAACGTCCGTAATCATCATACATCGGAGAATGCAATTAGTGTAGCAGGACCTGCTCAGTCTTGGCTGATGCGCTGGTTCGTCAGTGCATCGAGGCAGCCGAAGCGATTGCCCGATGTTTTGTGACGTTTTGTGATTATTTGGCGTGACATCCGTTGCGACACGCGCAACGCGACGGTTCTTGAAACGTTGCCAGCGTCAAAGCTCTGCTGCATTTCATCCGGCAGTAATTACTTCGTCCTGGCCTAGACGATATGTGGTTTCCAGGGTGGTGCGCGCAAAAACTGTCGAACAGTTTGCGCGTCAACAAGCAGGGAAACCCGATGCGGCGGTAATCTGCTCGTGGATGCGCTTCGGCTTTGTTTATTATTATTATTATTATTTTGGCCGTGACGGCGAGGACGTTTCGCAGCAGCTCCTATTGCTTTCATTTTGCTGTCGACCGCAGAACCACTAAATGATGCAAGCGTTCGGTGACGTCGACAGAGAAACGCCTTGAGGCATGCATTTCCGTCATTGCCACCGTGATGAATGTCCTTGGAAAAATTAGTTCGCGTCGCTTAACCGCGCTACCCTTGTTTTCTTCTTTTTCTTCGTGCCTGATTGCTGTACAAATTGTGTGTCTTAAACAATTACGGACAATTCATCAATGTCTGAAATCCACGCCTGCGCAGATACGCCTTGTGTTTTCGCAGCTGTCAGTCGCACGACGTGATGGGCTGTGCTTTATCTTGCGCGCGTAAGCACACGTTCCATCTCTGACAGAGCCTATAACACAAGGTTTGCGCCACATGCATATCACTTGCGTTATTATGTTTGGTGTACGATCCTTGTGAAATAGCGCACGCAAAATGTCGTTTGTTTTGGAATAGCTGCCGAAATTTTTGACTGTAAGCCGTAAATGCGCATCAGATAAACTTAACAATTTGATTTTCGCGCTAGTAGTTGTATTTTTATAAATAACCACATCCGATCATAGTGCAAACATCAGCTAGTTTCGCTTGACGTTCCATTCCTTCCAAATAGTACAGTCTGTCTCGGCCCACAAGCGGCTTACCCCTTCGTGTGCTTGTCACCCGTTGCTGGTCTGCTTCGGTGTGCCGTTGATGCGGACGCCCATAACATTCTTATGTCTCACCGACTGGCTTCAAGTTGAAACGGAAGGTGAAATTATTCAAAGCAGTCCAGCCACGCTGTGTTGTACCTGACAGCTTCGATTGTGTTCTCGTCGCGAAACCATATGTTCCAATTCGCCGCTATCTTGATTGCAATAAGTGTCCGGTCGCGGATCGGCAATCGATCCTTACGGCTTAAGCGCCGATGCAGAACGGCGTGTCCCATAAAATCGTCAATATCTTGGTTTTGTGTGTCCGTGCTCCCCGAAAACCCCTCAGTGCATCCCTGTTTCTTTGTTTAACCGCGCGCGACCGGCACACCCATGTTTACTGAAATCTCTCGTTCGTCCTGATACTTGCGATGGCTGTGCGAACGTGCGACGCTAAAGTTTGAACTTGCACTCAATTAACCATATGCTCTGCTGCGCTATAAACACCTCGACACTCCTTACATACGCATCCATGACGGATATTACTCAGAACTGATTCGTGAGTCGTCATTACGGAAATGGTGAAGTGCACGTAGAAAGGTGATTGAAACGAAAGATTTCCTTTCGTGTGTTGCGATTTTGCTCTGCTTGCAGGTTTGTGCGCTGTTGGCGTCGCTCACAGTTTCCTTTCACTGAAAATGAAGATTCAAACGAAAGATTATGTCTTATTCCACAAAGGTTCAGGAAACGTGTGCGAGAATAACATTCGGTGTCTTTCGCACCATCGACGCCACGGACGACATCCTATGCAAGGCTACCTTTTCCCGCTTCAAATAGAATAAAAAATGAGCTTTCGCCTAATAATCAGATTAATAGTACTGTACAGTGTTCTGCTATACCTTCACAGAAACATCGTGATTTTCAATCTCTCCTAAAAACATTTGATTACGTCTTCGGTTGTTAGGTTCACAAAAATTCAATTACCTTGCACGAGCCACTTCGTGTCTCCGCTTCCAATATTTATAGGTGTGTACAAGTCAAAGGACAAAACTCATGTTCCGTTAAAGCAGTATAAGCACACAAAAGTGGTGCTAGCGGGAAAAAGAAAGGAAATGCAATTAAATTTGTCCTGCGGTGCAAAAACATTTGCCCTCCAGTGTGAGTTGCGAGTGGCTTGGAGTCGTTCGGGCCGTTACTGCTGTTTACTTGAAGAAATTAAATTGCCCGTGGGAGGGGATAATTATCTAGAAGCGGATTGTAATAGCGTTGCTAATAGTCTCTGTTCTTCTGAGTGTGGAGTGTTTGTAATTATATGCAGTTGGTGTGATGGCGTTACCGCTTTCGCCCCCTAAATGTTGTTTGAAACGATCTCCGTGGTAAGCACTTGGCTAAACTTAGTGGCACATGACGCTTCTCAAACCGGTCAACAGTTGCCACGTACAGCGTGCAACGAGTTTCGTGACGTGAGGACACATGCTAGAATCGCAATAGATGTGTTGTTCGTTTCCCAGCATACTGGGAATCAGGCATAGCAGTTGACGTTTCAGCTCCGTGCAAAACAAGCTCCCGAGCTCGCTTGCCATCAATAGTTTAGCACCGCAGATTAGCATGCTTGAGGGTATGTTTTTCTATGGATATAGAGTAAAAAGTAATTCCCGTGCATCTTGGCTGTGTGCCGTTGCACTTTGCAGTTCGCCGATGCGATTGTTTAAATTGAGTTTACTTTCACACTGGAGATGTGTTGATTCATATCCTGAGCGTGCCGCACATTCTTTTTTCAGCACGCAGCGAACCTTTTTCTGTTCCTGAATGTTTGCACGGCCGGGACAAGTCTGCCTCAGCGCATGGTTTTCGCTTTCGAAGCTCGTGACTTTTAACGATGTTGCGGCGGCAAGATGATTTGTTGTCATCACGCTGAAGCGTTGAAGCCGCTCGAAGTAAAGCGTTTTCAGTTGATTCTCACTAGTTTCGCTCTTTCTATCGAACTGTTCAGTCTCCAGCGTACTGCTGTGCGCCTTTGCACTGTTGTGCTTCTGTTGTTCGTTGCTTTCCAAAGTAAACTCTGTACATTTGTGTTTAATTCGCCGCTGCGCTTTGACAGTTCACTTGTTTTTATCAGGTACAACTTAATCTTGTATTTTATCTGTTCGTTCGCACTCTCATTGCTGTTACGTCACAGTACTTAGACTGACTTTTTCTCCTCTTCGCTTTAAGCTGTTGCTTGGATTTCTGTGACATCCCGACACAGGTGAATGATTTTTCGCTCCCGCACGAATTTCGTGCATTTTGTAATAAACGCTCATATTGGGACCTTTGTTATTCTCCCATGCATTGCCTGATAAACCGCGCAACCTCGCGCCAAAACATGGACTCTTTCATACTTAATTAATACTTAGAAAGCTCGACGCTTTTGGGCAGAACTTATACTTTTCAGTGAGTATCTTGTTAGAAAATTTGCGCTGTCATGATTACGAAACTGTTAAACAAAATCACGTTTTCCCATGAAATTTTATGAACCGACAACTGGAAACAGCCATCGTATCAACCAGTGTTTTTTAAGGTTTTTCGAAGGGTGTCGTGGTGGAGCTTTAGGATGTCAACACGATTTTCCCTTCTGTGTCTGATACTGTTAACTGACTTTCATGAAACTGCAAGTTTCAATATACCTACCGGTAATTATTTAAACTCGACATGCACTTTTGGCAAAAAACTAAGATAATTTTATGAATAGAAAGTTTCAGTGTCCATACTCATTCCTTTTCGTGCCCGCTTTTCCTTCGGGGAGGGACGCGGGGCAGCAGCCCTAGGTGGACCCGAAATACCTTACGATTAACAGCAATCTCAGAAAGTTCCCCTCGGTCCACACCAAGACAGGACCAAGCAAGATCGGAGATGTAGTCACGCCACCTGGTCCTTGGACCTCTCGACTGCTTTCCCACCGATGCAGCCAGCAGGACTTGCCTCGTTAATCTTTCCTGGGCGTTTCTGGACACATGGCCAAACCAATTAGCGGGGATCTTTCGATTCGGAGAATCGGCGTGACATTCCGGGTTTTACGGATTTCAAACCTATGCATTTTGCATTTGTGTCACACCCTGAACTCTTCGCAAAAATCCCATCTCTGCCGCTTCTTCAGAAAGTATTCTTTTAGTCGTTACTCGAGGTTCATAACCATGGACGAGGGTCGAAACAGACCGATTTAAAAACTGAAAGCTTTGCGATCTTTGAAAGCTGTTTTCACCACGGAGGAACAAAGCTCACGTAGAACTGCGTTTTCTTTCGGAATCCGAGTATCAATCCCTTTGTTCCGATTTACGTAACTCGTGAATACCACCGCAAGGTACTGAGGTACTTAAATTTCACCTGCTGCAGTGTATTGCCGCACAGTTGCGGTATACACTGCTTTGGGCGTCTTGAGAGACAATACAGCGGTCATTTTAAGGCTGATTTTCGTTCCTGCTTGGATGCACGCAGATGAAAACCGATCAAGTGCATTTTGAAGGCCCTCTTGAGAAGTTGCTTGTCGTACCAAATCGTTCGCAAAATGCAAAGGGTAGATTCTGCAGTTCCCAAAGGTGACACCCTCGTCCACTCGGCTGTGACTGTCTAGCTCAATGGTTCTCAAACTTTTATGAGCCGTGGCCCGCTTGTATGTTTAACTGGCGAATACTTCAAATATATCGTAACACTTGGTTTATGTAATATCACGGCAAAGCTACCTAGTGAAGGCCTCTACTCGTGGCCCCCAAGGGAGGCCGAGAGCCACGTTTGAGAAACCCTGGTTCTACCCGATTCATAGCTCTCCAAATTTTTTGGGAGAGGGCCACGTAAGCCATTGCACAACAGTTCGAGGGCCGGACATCTGAAGTAATGTGATTGTTTCGGGATATGTTGCATTCTATCAAATAAACACATTTTTTGTAAAGGTATTATGTAGTTTTTTATATTGGCAAAATGTGTTTTGCGGCCGGATGAAATGGCTTTGTGGGTCCGATTTGGCCCGCGGAGTATAGTTTGGAGACCCCTGATATAGAACATGAAGGGGAGTGGTGACAGTGCACACCCTTGTCGGAGCCCAACACCACGGTGAATGATTGTAATTTAACTCCGCCGACACGGACACCGATTGTGAGCAGGAATACAGTGACTTGACGGCAGGGCCGGATATAACTGATGCGAGGCCCTAAACTAATCCACTTGTGAGGTCCCCCTCTCATTGTTGCGAGGAAAAGGATGGAAAGCGTTAACCAATTTGCGAAAATCCGAAAATGACGCTCTGAAAGTACGGTCAGTAAAATTATAAATTATTACCGGAGTGCCCACGATCACTGCGTTTGTTGCTGCCTTCGACGCAAAAGCGTTAAATTGCACGGAATTGTTGAAATCCTACTTGGCTGGCGGGAACAGGATTATGAACTGACACACAGCAATCCAACCGAAATCGCCACAATTGAAATGTTTAACAAACCATGGCCTACGTTTTTCATAAGAATCACATGTTTTTATTATTTGTGTTAAAAAAAAACACACTGCACCCAGAGCCGGATTAAAGGGTAGAGGGACCCGGGGCAATTTTCACTGGAGGGCCCCTATGCTTAGGCTATGCCCCCCCAAATTTTAGAAAATAGTCATTTTGTGCTTTGAGAGGCGTTTTTCCAAACAAAGTAGTGATATTCACCTAAAATCAAACATTTTGGCCCCTACCGAATTTCTGGGCTGGCTACGCCACTGCCCCTATGATGTAATTCATGACGTCATCTTTTGTAAAATTTATGTTTTCGCTGATTCGCAACGTTCTCGCTTGCTTTTTCTGGCAGCTGAGAATGTGTTTATCATATTTACTAGATTATTAGTCGCCCTTGATTGCAAGCCGCACGAAATGGTGTTAAAAATTAATGCAAGCTAACTTTGATCGCAACCCTCAATTGAACATAGGTTACCTAAGCCTCTGAAATACATTCGCGACGTTCGCATACCAATGCGTTTCCCGTTTAATTGGCAACTAGAGATGGCACGGGCCGCTAGCAGTCCAGTCTTCGGGCCGTCCGCTAAAGGTTTTGGAACAGTCCGCTAACAATTTTTTAGCGGTGACGTCGTTCCAGGCCGCTGCAGTCTGCTCGCCGAATATTTTTGTATTTTGCAAAGTTTCAAAATATAACAACGAACTTTTTTACTGTTGTTCTTTCCATTTTGCCAATATGCCAACGTTCCGTTACACTTGTTTCCACGCAAATCAGTGAACCATGTTATGAATTAACCAAAGCAACAGACACTTTCATTTATAGTCGGTCGCCGAGGTTTAGGCTTAGGACAAGTATTCCCAAACTCTGGCGATATAACCCTTCAGCATTTCGTTATATGAACATGTTCCTCTAAAATTTCTTATGACAAAAAGGCTGACGAAAATAACAAAAATATATTTACCAATATAAGCATATAATGATTTTGAAAATATTCACTGACGTAGACCTATGTATAAATACGAGTATTTCGAAATGAATATAATATGTAAATATAATTTTTCCGTTCTGTTACTAACCTTAAATGTACCCTTCTAGATAGGAAAATCCTATCCCTAGGGGGAATCCTTGGTTTAGGATGAGGGGTTAGGGTTATGTTAGGGCTAAGGGCAGGGGTCACTAAACTTTTTGAAACTCGGAGCTATTTCTTGGTACAAATTCATGCGAATGGCTACCAGTCTAACACACAGACTTTTCAAATAAAAATTTGCACTATTGTCTTCATATTATGTTATCGTTAATAATAAAAATTAAAGATATTTATCAATGTGAAGACACTGATTGTGTTTATGCTATTATCAGAACAGGCCCGTTGGCAGGGGCGTAACGAGGGGGGGCACAATTCCCGGACGCCGAATCACTGCGGTGGGCGCCAAATGACTGCGGGGGGCGCCGAAAAGTCCCAACAAAGTCGCAAGTGCTTTCTTTAATACAGTAAATTTGCTTCCGAACGACCTCAGGTTCGAACATGGGGGCGCCAAACTTGCTTCTTGCCCCGAGCGCCATCTAACCTCGTTACGCCCCTGCCCATGGGCGACCCACGTGGTCCGTACGGGCGACCTGGCGCCCGCTGGCACCATGTTTGTCTGGTTTAGATTTCGGATGTTACTAGCAACTGTAGTGCAGCCTAGTGCGCTCTTGTCGTGCATTAGGGTCACGTTGCAGGTGCCGGACGAATAAGTTTTCAAAAGTGAAGGTCCACTGGCAGACCTATAGCCACTACCTTAAGACTACATGGGTTTAATATTCAAAGAACAATGAACTGCAAACTTGTTGTTACCTTGCATTTGAGGTTACTCTACTGGTCACGGGCCGGTCCGGGCCAGAAAATAAGTTGTAGTTTAGCATAAACGGGCTGCGCCGGGCGGTTTCTTGTTAGCTCCAGGCGGACCGGGCTGCAAAAGTGCTGGCCCGTACCATCTCTATTGGCAACCCTGGTGATGGTTCACAGGGGTGTAGGCAAAGGGGGCACATTCCCCTGGCGCCGAATCACTATGGGGGTACCGAATCACTGCGGGGGGCGCAGAATGACTGCAGAGGACGCAGGAAAGTCCCAACAATGTCACAAATACTTTCTTAAATACAATGCAGTAGCTTCCGACAGGTCTCAGTCTAGAACAGGGGTTCCCAACCTGGCGTACATGTACCCCCAAGGGTACATTTGCCTATCTGAAGGGGTACATTTAAGGTTGGCAATAGAAGATAAGAATATATTTGCATGTTATTTGTTTCCAAAATATTTATACATATTCATATATATATCAGTTAATATTATTTTCAAAAATCATTATATGCTTATTGTCAAATATATCTGAATAATCATAAAATATTTTGTCATAAGAAATATTAGGGATACATGTTCAACTGTCGAAATGCTGAAGGAGTACATATTCACCTGTCGGAATGCTGAAGGGGTACATGGTAACAGAAAGGTTGGGGACCCGGCATGCGAAACTTGCTTGCACCGGGCGCCATCTAACCTCGTTACATCCCTGCTGGTACAGTATCAATGATGCTTGCACCACTGCAACTGCCTTTTGTTCATCATAATACTTCATGTGACGGATGTGCACGTGATGCTGAAAAGAATGGAATGCGAAATAAGAGTTTGCTCGACAACACTGGTGCCACGCCTAGTGATTTTTCACTAGATCTAGTGATTTTCAGACTCATCTAGTGATCTAGTGATTTTTAACTACAATCTAGTGATTTTTTCAAAGTATATATTTCAAGAACTTTGGTTGTCTTTTTTCTAACTTTTCAGCTTTTCGGCCCGTTTTTAAAGATTTTCAGCCTTTTTTAATCCGTAAACAACTGATTAGGCGATGTGAATTATTGCTCGAAGATTTGCACCAACAGAACGAACAAGTGTTTCTAATATGAGTTTCTCATTGTTTGCACATCCGTGCCATTAGGTATTAATTGCTGTAATATTGGCCATGACAGTATTTTCATTTGTGAGCACAGTGGTTCTCAACCTTTTTATCCCATGCACCACTTTAACCGTTATGCACAGATAAAATCCCCCCCTTAGAAATTTAGTTTGTAAAGAACACTTTTACATCAGTACACTAAGAAGAGAAAGTAAACTCTGCACAGTTGATAAGCTAAACTATATTACATTTTAAACAAAATCCTAAATACAAAATTCCCCCTTGCAAATACAAAATTCTCCCCTGGTGGGGAATTCCCCTCCGGTTGAGAACCCCTGTCTTAGCAGAAACACTGCAGTGGAAATAATTAAGGCAGTGGCTAGGGATACGCCTGTGGATCTTGAAATTCGAAAACTTATTCATACACAACCTGTGACGTAACAGTAACGCACGATGAGACTGCAGTAAGCTTGGTAGAAAGGAACTAAATGTATAAGATAAACCCTAACCTTAACCCTAACCGTAGCCCTAACAACACTAACCTCTAAACGTAACACGTAAGCTTGAAAACAGTAAAGAAAAAAAACATAACGTAAGTCAGCAAAGTGAGAGTCGAACCGAAAACCATTGGCATAGTAGTCAAAGGCGCAGCCAGGGGGGGTGCTGAAGGGGCTCAAG
>Ga0210059_1006462_pt1 | contig 18779 bp, 9 predicted proteins | sample Ectturendosymbi2_FD_188042 | JGI IMG/M metagenome (GOLD analysis project Ga0210059, IMG submission 188042) | Ecteinascidia turbinata endosymbiont from Florida, USA - Sample 2 (SPAdes) (version 2) | ecosystem: Host-associated > Tunicates > Ascidians > Unclassified | place: Key West, Florida... | reverse complement strand
GCGAATCTATCGCAATTTATTGCGTAAGGAAACTAGTTTCGTGTGTTACACATCTTCAGTCCTGCGCAAAAGTCGACATATGAAATAAAAAGAAAAAATTACGCACTGTTGCTAAGGTCAAAACTCAAAATTACTAAAATTGAAGATTACAAAAATTTTTACAAAAATTTTGCGCAGGACTGAAGATGTGTAACACACGAAACTAGTTTCCTTACGCAATAAATTGCGATAGATTCACTTGGTGTGGGTCACTGATGTGGCTTTACAAACATTGCTAATAGGAAATCAATTTCACGTACCTATGCATCGTCAATCCTGAAATCTTATTAAATAGTATCTTGATGTTTAGGATAAATGTAAAATGAATCTAACCCTGCCAAGGAACCATCTTCATTCATTAGCAATTTGGCTGAAGCTGTTTTCAACTGTCATTGCTGCGCACCGTCACGCTAGGTGCGCAACGGAAATAGTTTTTTCCGTTTTTCTCTTTTCACTCTTTCTTTTCTTTGCGCGGCCATTCACAGGGGATTTAAAAAACCACAATGGTTTTTAAAGGTCTGCTGTTGCACCACACGGTAACGAATTTAAAGGGAAGTACTTGACAGTCACGACGCACACAAATGTGACCTGAAAAAACCCAGGAATTTGGCATAACGCCACTTTCTTCAGCCAATCACAGGCATTTCCTCTCGATTGCCTTGCAAAGTTCAGCTGCTGCAGCAATGCGCTCCAAAACATCTCCACCATGAAATTACAACGGCCAAACCTGACAAGGCTGCAGCTTGCTTTGGAATACTTCTTTTTATTTGAATTAACTTTTTTTTACTTTGTAAAGTATTTTTAACGTAAATAGCTCTTTTGTTTGAAAAGTGTTTTTTTATAATAGGTTTACGAACAATTTTTTTCTGTTTTCTGCAGCGTGGTGATGGAATGGTTTTCAATAAAACTTCACCTGATCTGAATCGTTATCCGAAGGGGCCTTGCAACTTTTATCTACAAGCATTAGGATCGAATTTAAGAAAATCACTCTTAGATCATGTTCAGTATTATTCGAAAGCATTTTTGAAAAAGTAAACAAGCCAAACGGTTTAGTTCAGTGAGTTTTAACAACTGACACAAAACGTTTTGACATTTTATTTTCATCAGCAACTAGTACTTGAACAAATTAAATCAATGATATGACAAGCTCTTGCTCAAGGTTTCAAAATGATTACGATAAAGTTGTTTACCGTAATTGATGGGCAAAACGAATATCTTCGCGTACATGGCTGTTCGTGAGAGGAGTGGTGATTCCCCATTAACAACCTCTACACCAACCTCTGTACTCTGCTTTACAAGATAAGAGGCGATTAATTTTCCGCAAAACCATGTACAAGATTAACAGGTTCTGCTTTCACAAAATCCACGGAAGTTTTATCACTGCCTAATTATACGTTTTTGCGTATTTGCTCATGATTTTACGATTTGAAAATACTTTTATTTCTCGACCAGTTAAAACATTAGCCAGGTGTAAACAAAATGTGCAAATGCATAATCACGAATGAAACACCAAGAGCGAATTCAGAACCGCACTACAAATGTTGAAAAGGAGTTCACATATCATCCACCAAAACATGAATTCAAAACTTACTTTCTGTACCAGTCGACTGCACAAGGTTGACACGGTTTGATACAAAAGTGCACGGCGCTCCAGGCAATTCACTTCCAGACGTTGCAAAACTGTGAAAGCAGAAGCTATAACTGAATAGCCGTTAGTGTCGTGCAAGAAACTTATGTTATAAACCAGCTCCCTAAGTGGACAAATGTAAACCTTTGAGGGCCACACCCTTGGCTGCGACGGCTATTCAGATATACAACGCTTTATGCGCATTGTGCCACTGAAAGGCTGGTCAGCAAACAACCAATATCTGTGTAACTCGACAACTTCCCGCTAAGTTGCCTCTGAGGGAGAGAGTTAAATCACCCGCTTTATCAGCCACACAAAACCCCAACTGCTTACACAAACATCTTGTCTAGCGAAACTTTTCGAATATTTAATGGCACCTTACGACTGAGCCAGCTATAACAGTGGCGCAATGACTCTTTTTCTGCCTGTGGAAACACCTGATGGAATCGATTGCAGGTTTGGATTGGCGTGCCAATATTTTCGCAGCACCAAAAAAGTTTGATTTTCAGGTGTACAATGAATTTAAATCTCTCCTAATACTTGTCGCCCACGCAACAACAACAAACGCTTGTTCTGCAACAACGCAGCTATTGACCTGCTTGACTGCAATCAGCGTTTGGTGATTGGATCAAAAACTCAGCTGTTTTCTGTAAACAAACGTCCGCGCTCGCCTCGTACAGCTGAGCGAGAACTTTCCACAACCGTGCTACGTCATCCTCTCGCTTCTGTGAACTCTCAGGATACCGCGTCTATAAAATAAACCTAACATTCTCGCAAAAACCACCACATTAGCAGTTGATATAAAACTCACTAGTCTGCCTAAAAAGCAACGCAGCCTGAGAAGAAATAGACATTTAACAGTGATCATGAAAACAGGTGTTTTTGTGTTTTTCCAGCTTTACGCTTGGTTTTAAAATATCGTCGTACTTGCTGAGGACAGACCGTGTGGTACAATCCTCGGTGCTTTTCCCCTTTATCACCGTTAGGTTCTTTTCGAAAAGAAAAAGTCTTTTCTACGCGCAACAGACTATAGCTTGCGGAGGCGTTTTCAGAGCCAGACAAAGAAATTGTACCACATTGCGATGTTCCATGCCTGTACACTCAGCATTACGATAGTCCGTTGCAGGTTACATGATCGTTTCATGGCGCTATACGTGGATCACCTTTTTCTGATAAAACATATTTTTGCTCTTGGATCGACTTGAGCACATTATGTGTTCACAGATCGATTTCTCGGATCGATCTTGGATCAATTTTGCAATATGTGCGGATCGATTGCAGGCAAGGTTTACAAAAAGAAGCCGTTTGTCCGTTCTAAGGCCGTTTGAGTAAAAACTATGAATGGAGTAGTTTTTGATGCACCACCATGCTGTGTTTGTAAAGAAACCTCCACCGGGACACAATTCTATTAGATTCTTTGTTCTTTTAACCAGGTTTAAACAGTTAAACAAAGATTCAAAGCTCTTGCTTAAAATTCAACTTCATTCAAACCTCAGAAACATTTGTGAATAAAATCTTATTCTACGGCCTACGCTGTTGCTTCTTCCTTTGAATTCCTACGATAGATGTTGTAGCGCAGAGAACTTACATGTGGTTACAGCAGGGGTCTCGAACACACCGCCCGTGGGTCACATGTTGCCCTCAAGGCCATTTTGTGCGGCCCGCGATGCCTTTTTGGAATTTTGAAATATCTAACATTTTAAGTTATTTAGTTTATTCACAGTGTTTAAAAGTGCTCGGCCAGCGAATAAACAAGCTCCTTTCAAACGAACTTAGAGACGGTTGGAATTGATTTGATGGAACTCCCGACACTTACGCAGGTAAATAGATGCAAAAGCTGTTTCTATTAAGGTTCAGGTACCGCCACTGTTGCGTCAGCGTCATAATGCGACCCTCGAGTAGTCATAATGCGGCCCCCAGAGCATTTTGAGTTTGAGGCCCTTGGGTTCCAGAAACTTCACGCCAATCAGAACAATCGCTCAAGCATGCTTGTCTGATAAGGCCTAATGCATGTATTGTTCTAAAGCATGTTTCTCATTGCTCACAACTGATGCTCCACAGAATTTATACTTATAAAACCAAGCATAACCAAGCAAGCTTTTACTTCAGGGTGAGCAAATTATTTTGTGATGAGGCCCTTTCAAAATTTATATGCCAATTTAACATTTCTTCATCTATATTTGTTTTGAATACCCTTAAAAACGTTGTAGTTACTTCCATCTCTCATAAATTATTTAAAAATTCCGTTAATGCATATCGTCACTCATATCGTCACTATAAAAATGATGATAAAAAATCTTGTATGTCGCTGTGGCATAACGCCTCTTTGGCACTCTGCTTGAAATCAGCTTTCTATTAAAAAGGATAGCTTGACATTCCAATCTGTTCCTCGTAAACCCACCAACTGCTTGAGTCATTACCAGTTAGCAAAACTATACCATAATCGGCACCTAGCATCACCTTATCGATAGCTATGACGTCAAATCTTACAAACACGCCCATCATCGAACCATATTGACGACACAGCAATCTACGTGAGCATGAGCAGTTTACATAAAATAATGATGTTGGGAATTGCGACAAAAAGAAAACAGGCAATAGGAAATTTTTACAACTTTCGTCAATTGCTGAAATTAAACATTTCTCAGCGTACTAATTACAGGCTGCCTGAGATCACTCAAGTGTGTAATAAATAAAATTGGCAACTCTAAAACGTAGGTTATATTAAGCGAGCAAATCATCAGGAGGTATGGGGACTATCGGTAGTGCTTCCACTGTTGATGCAAAGAGAAGCGAGGAAAAGGAAGATGCAGATTTTAGTTCCTCCGGCACAAGATCTCCACGCATTTTGCTAAACGAATCTTTTCGCATCTACGTTGACTAAAGACTTCGTCCGCGATAACCGACTGTGTGTTTCGATGTGATTCGGGGTCAGTGTCTAGACTGTTGTGCAACGAGGAATAAGACAAACGGTCGTAAATAAACAAACGGTACTTTTTCAATACAAAGAACTTTTCAAAATCATGTCTTCCACAACGTCAAAAGCACTTCGTCTGACTGCTATTTTTTACAGAGGTTTGCGTGAGAGGTATCTTTTGCTGCTGAGTCATGTCTTTAAGCTTGTAATGCTCAACTGCAGCAAAAGTGTCTGCAGACTGCGTCTGTTGTAACAATTGTATTTCCATTTTTCGTCACTAAATCACTGGAAAAGTCCCTTTTTGTTGCAAATGTGCTGAAAAGGCACTAACTGGTCAAATTGGAGACTCTATACTCGCTAAATGCAAAGGTTTTGAGACGAAACCCAACACAAAAAGTGTGCCTGGCACGCTTACTTATCATCAAGATTCTTAGTAATTTGCAATTATTTACTTCACGACTGGCTGCTTTGAAATGAAACAGACTTGAACGATAAGATGACATGTTTGAAGTGCTTGTAGCTTTAAGACGCGTTGCGTCATCCAGATTGCAAACTTGTGTTCTGCGATGAAATTGTTTCCAGGTATTTCTACAATCCTAACTAACTTACGCGCTTCTAGTTCAGAACATTTCCAAGTGGCAGCGTATCTGCGCACCTGTTACCTCGTAAACAAACTTGTGAGCATTACGAGAACACTAACGAAGTCTGGAAAAAGCACGGAAATTTTCAGTAAATTGCGTGTAATCGTTTAGTCGAACGGCAAGTAACGATTGTGCATCTACGATTAACACACGTTGATGATTTTAATAACCCTGTTGAACATGGGATTTACTCTCATTTTCACCATGTGAACACCTTTAGAGCACCTAGAACCAAATATAAATGCTACATTGAGCATTGTGTCGCGACAGTTTCACATGAGAAATATTTACCATAGTGCTGCGTTTCAGCAAATATTTGCAGGACAATCCAACAAACTTCTTTGCATTATTTTTCGACAAGTATAGTTTTGTTGCTCTTTTCCTCGTTCTGCGGCCATTGTGAGAGTTTTTCGTATACGTTTACAATGTGATTCCATTACCACTCTCATTTTGGCTTTCCAGCAACGCTTATTATTTATGAAGAATGAAATTGATGGTTGAAATAAAGCAGGGAGCTTAAATGGCAGGTACCATTAATTTATTGTTGCCTTGGCGTTTTATCAAGTTATAAACGTTTCGCAAAGTCAGCACTCAGCAGCTGCTGAAAACAAAAGCATCGACAAATGAAATAACTGTAACACGAGCGAAATGTTCGACGGTTCGCTGTGTTTTGCTGTTCAGAGCATGTTTCAGCGATGGTGAGTGATGGAGAACCTGCCAATCAGAACTGGTGAGGAAAGCAAGCTACTCAGCAGCAATAGATTTGCGGCAATAGTGCCATTTGCACATAGGCTAATAAAAGATGTAGATGAAAACGGATGAGACAAGTCGCGTGTGTACTTAAAACACCTAACGTCAATGCTGAAATATAATTTTTTTTCAATTTAAAAAAAATGGGCCTTACTGACGTTCTGGATAAAACCGTAGCTCTGTCTAAACCAGTGGTTCCCAACCGCCGATCCGCGTAGATTTTTGCCGGTCCGCAAAACAACCTAGGTTTTTTAATGACTTACCTTCGAAAATCTGAAAATGGTTAGCATTTTTTTGGATTTGGTAAAACCCTGGACGACGACATGTGGTTTGTGATTGAATAGAGTGGATATTCCGACGTAAAGCAAAACGCTTGTGCAGTTTCACACCTATTTTATACTTGAGAAAGTACAATGGCGTTTTATGCGTTTTATAAGCATTTTCCTACCCTTGTCTAATGTAATATAGACCTTAAGCCTGAGTGAAACATGGCAATAAAAAAAGGAAAATAACTCATACTTGTTGTTATTCATCACTGTACAATTATAATAATATCTTGGAAAGAGTCTTGAAAGGATGGACTTGGAAAATTCTGGAAAAGTGACAACTGTATCTCAGACGAAGTCTCGGAAGGTCCTAGAAATAATCGCGGATGAACGCAGCAAGCTCAGTGTTTTAAATCAACTCCATTTACCGCCATCAAATTACAGCAAATGATCAGCAGGGCGGTAAAACACGAATTAACACCTTCTTTTTTAAAAATAAAGATGTTTGCTGTGCTCCGAAATCATTGTGTTTTCGAGAAGGTAGTCATCCTGCCATTAATTTCGTGTATTTCTTGAAGCATACCCCGGTTCAAAACTGCAGATTGGTTTAGGATTCTACCTGCTTTTCATTTGTTTTTGAAGGTTGTCGTTCGCGCTGTACTTGCGTACGTAACCATCCAAGAGAGTATTTCACGGAGATTTCTTCCAATAATTTTTTTGTTCAAGATTCTTCCTCATGGTACAGTAAACCAAACATGTTTAATTTTTGTGCATTAGCCGAGTAAGCTACGAAAAGTTTCAACATCTGAGCTGGAGACAATGACTGTTGAAAAAATCTGGACACATGTATTTTCGCGTCAAACTCATAACTGCGTAGTTCACAATCAAAAACATTCTCATGTTGCAAAAACGCCTAGACGTAGCTGAAATGGAACAAAATTATTTAAAGGGCCTAACTGCACTTTACACCAACCAAAGAATCTTCGCCACTGCTTACATTCTCAAAATCCACTTATGCGTGATTAGCAAAACGCACGATAATGGTAATGCACAAACACGCACAATTTTGAGAAACAGGACAACCTTGAGACTACATCATTTTTCTAGAATGCAAGGTAACCTCCTGACGTCAGTACGAAGGCATAAATAAAACTCAAAAGCGTGCTAGTGATTGGCTGCGCACGGGCAGTTTGTGATTAAGCGCTTAATTAAAGCGTATCGGTTTGTACAAACTGTACAAAAAAACTTGCACACTCCAGACTCAGAAACACAGAATAACGTCATAACGCAGCAGTCGTTGCTCCGAAAGTTTGTTGCAGTGAATGAGCGCAGAACTACTGTAGGAACAGTGGAAACAGTAGGAAAATATTTTTTCCCAACGATTGCTCTCACAGCAATTGTCTTATATTAGTTGTTCAGAAAATGTAAATTCCGGGATTCTTGAAGTTTGTCGAAGCATCCCGGTGTCAAGCGAAATTTCTGACTTCACACCATGTACGCATGCACAGAGTAATATTCTACATACCAAATGCGCTGATAATACTGATTATTAGGGCTTAGGGATTTGTGTTTAGGTAAGTGTGTCGGGTTATGATTTGGGTTAGGGCAAGAAAAGGAAACATAAATGAGGTCAACGACTAAGTCCGAAAATTTTCAGTGGTTAAAGTTATTCCCGTGCTATAGCTTGTTGTGGGTTCCTGACATCTAGCCAAAATGTTTTAATTTACACAACACACATCAAAAAAGTAATTGCCAGGATTTATTTCTTTATTCTGAGAAGCAAAATAGCTGAAAAACAAGAACAGGTTAGAAATTTCGCAGAGGTCAGAAATTTCGCTTGACACCGGGACGGTCAAAGATAATACAAAAGTTTTGATTGTTTGCAAGCAATTTATTGAAGTGATTACTGCTAAGAATTAAATAAAAATTTTAGTTCTTTTGATTTACTATTTCCTAACTTGGCATATTCTAGTGTAGGCTACGCGGCGAGTGTGTTGCTCCTTTCAAATACGGTAAAGAAGTTTTACTATAACAGGTGGTGCACAGTTGATACAGCCACTGTCGGACAGCAACATTGATTCGTGCAAAGAAAACAATAGACGCTTTAAATCGCTAATCTGTGGGTTTTGATTTTGTAACTTCACGTTTGTGTAGTTTAGGGCTTCCTACAACGCGCACTGATTATACAGCATACACCATTTATCAAATATTGGCAAACCATGAAATAAAAAGCAGTACTGTTTACTGCGAAATATATCCGTAATTTTGAATTTTGCAAGCAAAACTTAGTATTTTCTTTTCAAGATATTTTTCCAATGAAGGTTATTTTCTTGAAAGCTGCATCAAGCTTGACGTCAACAGTTTCAACGAGTTAAGATTGTTACCTAAGATGCCCACGCCTAAGATGTCCAATCGTTGATTGGAGCAATTCAAATAGTTCACGTGTAGGCTGCTTTCAGTCCTCAAACTTGGTCAGATTATGAGTTGTCTCGAAGGAATATTTGCTGTAGAAAACAAATCGAAAAACAAAGCTATTTGCTGAGTATAACTGATGTAGCCTACAAGGTCTACATCCTGCAATTTTCTGAAAATTCTTCCAACAATTCCTACACCGAAATGCTCTTTTTCAAAAGCAAGGAGGAAAACATCAACAAGCAAAACAAACACAGTTGTCTGAGACGAATAAGACAAACACGTTTTCTTGCGAGTTGATGATATGCTGGAGTTGCCAAAATATGCCGTTGAGTTTTAGCACTGTGGCCCAGGTCTGATAACTCAAGCATCAAACCAAAAGTGTACGGTGAGTTATAAAAGTACCGTCGAACACTTTCAGCGACTGCATCGTTCCTCTGACGAGGTCCAAAGCACAATCAGGGTGATGCTCCTTAATCTTATGACAGTGAGCCTATTATGATAGACTAGTGCCCTGCAGACCTGTTGAATATCATTGTTTACCTGTGTGCAGTTTACAAAAAGAATAACGAAGCGTTGCATGTTTTGCGACACACACATGCGTTTATTTCAACTGTGCAGACGCTTTGCAGCATCACTGTTGTTAATCGCAATCTGTGACAAAGATATGCTCTATGAAGGTTTGTCTGGTATAATCAATTTGATGTAGAAGGGTTGGAGAAATATTTGTATTTTGTGTGTTCGTTTCTGGTGTGGAATGAAACTAGATAAATCCTGATGGAGATAAATCAGACGCATTTCCAATGGAGAAAATGGTGCCAGACTTGTTGGTCCATTAGAAGTTTATTTTTTAAAGGTAAAATGTGCGTATACATTTTTCGCTAAAGTGGTCGGAAATTTTGAAAATTTGCTGTTATTTAGTGTAACTAGAGGATCGGAGCTACAGATAAATCGTTTTTTCTAGTCATTACCCGAAAATTTAAAGGATCCAGAGCAAACACTTTTGACAAAGTTGGTTCTCTCAGGTTTTACTTCAATACAGCGGTTTGGAATGCACTTATGAATGTGGCACTATTTGCTATTTGTCTTCTTCCATAACAAAAATGTGAAGCGTTTGACAAAAGAAAAAAACGCAGTGTACTGATGCCGGGATGTAAGCCAGCCATTGCAAACATAAAAATTCATGATTGAGTGACTGGGATTTTAGGGTGCCACAGCAGGTTGGTTATTTGCACGCCCTGCGCCAAAAATACGCTTCTTGTCCTTTCGTTAGGTGGTGTAAGCGATCCTGTTCTATTCAGTTGCGGAAACTATTGTCAAATGCGCTCAGTGTGACGTCAAGTCTTTGCTTCCTTAACAATAAATCTTTAGTGTGCAGCCTGACTACTCAAAAGCAGTAACATGAGCAGTACGATAGCGGATTTGTTGAGACATGATCAAAAGCAAATTGCACAGGGACAACCAATAGCCGTGGCTTAGAGGCTGGAAATTACGAAACCCACGACCTGCACTCAGGCAGTTTATTCCAAGTAGAAGTTTTATTTACCTTAAGGCTGTAGTTATCTTTATTGCTTTTTGAGTAAAGGACTTTCCAACTTCAAATGTTGAAGGGATTTTTAAGTGTCGTGAAATAATTGATACTCCGTCAAGTTAAAGCCAACATTGATCCGTCACTTGCCTGTGAAGTACAGCACTTTAATGCCAAGTAATGCTTTCTAAAGTTCATGGCAGATGAAGACGAGATAATAGCAGTTGGTTGCTTCATCATTTCCAATTTTGTAGTTTGTTTCAGAAAGCCACTGCACCTAAATTCAGAGTCAGGCTAAAAAAAGAAAAACGTAAAATCAAAAACGATAGAAAAATGCTACTCGCTATTGATGGATCATGCTGTGATGAGCTTGGGAACATTCAAAAAATAGGTTTGATTGCCTTTCATCACCTTAATGACGCTTCCAATTACCTTAGCCAAATATGATTTCGGGAAAAACATTACTTTAGAAATAAATGTAAAAGTTTGTGCAAGCCTTTCGGTTTAATTGCAAGATGGTGAAAGCACAGCACAGCTAGACTATATAGTCAAGTACATTTGGACTTCGGCCAATTGATTACAGTCAACTTGTAGTCATTTTTGGTGGTTCTGGTGCTATTTTTTCAGTACAAAACCACAATGTCTACGTTCACCTGCCTGCACCTACGTAACTTGTCTGATGGTGTTATGTACGTGAGTTGGTAAAAACAGCTTTATTTCGTAGATTTGTTTGATTTAAGCTTATTGCATATGCAGTATGAGCCAAGCGTGCCATAATTTGTTTGGCCCAACATTGCAGTAGAGTTGTTTTATAGAGTAACTTCAAAGATCTTCTTGCATGTAAACTAATATCCACGCCAAAGTTGATTGCAACGTCACTAAGACTCAAAATTTTCATAATGATTCTCTTCTCCATGATTACAAAAATAGGAAAATCCTTGCAATCGTTTTGTTAGTTGCAAACAAGGCAGCCAAGATAACAAAAAAAACTTGCAAGCATATGGTAAACCGTGATTAATAGAGATTGAGACGCAGTTGTTTGGAGATACATACCGGTATATGAAGGGCCCCGGCATGGGGAAGTGCCGCCCCGGAGCGAGTCGAAAATTGCCGCCGCCCAAGCCACGGGTTAAAGCAAAGTCAAGCCTTTCAGGACGGGATTATTTCATAACAATGCATCATCAGGCTGGAGTTAATTTTGAAAATTTCACTGAAGTGAAATTCAGGGACATTTTGCTAACCGGGACAGACGTTTAAACCGGGACGTATGGTAGGTCTAAGATTGCCGGATCACTTGAAATTTTTTCAAGAACATTTCGTTTTTCAAAGAGATACGGTGGGCTACTTTCATGGGCGTCCGCAGAGGGGCTAAACGAGAATCCCCCCCCCCCGGAAATTGGACTTAGAAGCAAATATTGCTAGAAAATCTGAAGTCAGCATCTTGATTCCGATTAATTGATTTAATTCTTGCAATAACATCTTATTTACTGGTATGGCACTCACACTGCACAAGAGCCAGCTTCACTGTTCTGGTGGTATGATGCAGTGGTGAGCTTGCAGTTCACTCAGGTCCACTCCGTCTGCAGACTCAAACGTTACGAAACTTGCGAGCGCATTGTTCTACTGTTGCTCTTTGTTGGGTAACAATAACATGGCAACGAATCTTCATAGTTTCACTTCAAGTTACGATAGTTAATGCGTTTTTCCGCGTGTGACTATTGACCTCAGACATCTTTGACAGGTGATGTGACACAGTGGAGTAGACAGCCCAAAAAATTTTGGCGGGCCAAAAAATTTGATGTTAGGCGAGCAACAGTATTTTCTTCGGGATACCGCCTCTCAAAGCGCAAAATCACTACTTGTTCTAAAACTTTGGGGGATATGGCCCCCTAATAAGACACGTTGTTTCATACTGTGTGAAAAGAAGCATGAGTGAATCTGTAGCAGTGCTTCCACAAGTTTGAAACATCCATTGTTTTATGGTGTGTGATTGTGAGTGCGACCAATGTGCATGAGTGAATAGCTTAACCAAGCTACGCTAATTCAGGGTTCTTTTCACACAGAATAAAACTACGTGGCTTGTTAGAAATACCTCTATGAAAGGCTTGTGGGAATAAGTCTCAAACGTTAAGGCTTAGTTCTGACTTCTGAGCGAGTATTAAGTGCAAAGCCTATATAGGTTGTGGCGAGTTTTCATAATTCATCTATTCAGTTTTTACGCCTGCGTGGTGTTCTAATTTTAGTAAATTGTCCGATAGTCGTGTCAAGATGCAGATCCATTTCTCATTGTTTGAAACAGTTTTGCGAGAGTGTTTAACTTTCATGGTTTTTCACCGCTAATGTTGATCTGGTCGTTGATTGTTCTCAAACTATGACTAATTTGTAGAAAGTGCTCTCAAAAGTGGATGACAGGAAGTTTATGAAAAGAAAAAGCATTTCTAATAGGCGAAATGTAGAAAACAATTCGGACAAAAGATTTCAGAAGCGAGTTCTCTTCAACCAGCACAAACTAATGAGAGAACCGCAAACGTATTCATTGATAGTTCAGGTCCATTTCAGACTCAGTTGTGTAAATATGTGCCAATTCAGCAAAATCTGCAACGGATGACAGAAACGAGCCTATACCTTTGTGGGAAATTCGTATACAGCTCCACTTGAAAACGATTTCAAAATAGATGCGAATGGAGCACGTGCTTTCATGGGGCATTTTCTTTGTGGTATAGAACAGTAAAGCGTCTTGTGAGCATCCATTTGCATTGTAACGTCAGCAACCTGAAAACGATAAGCAAAATGTCGACGTTGGACCCCTCCGGTAAATTTCTGCGGACGCCCATGGCTGCTTTCATTCACCCTTTCAGCAAGCTCAGACGTATGGGCAAGTCAGGTTAAGTTAACCGTGTACGATATTGAAAACTAAACAAAACGTATTATGACGACACAACCGTTCTGGAATAGTTTACTTTTTACTGCACAACCGAAGGTGCTGAAGATGAAACAAATCTGCACATTGTTCTGTTCATTTACATTGTTTATTCTTGATTCTTGAATGTTCAATGTAATCAATATTTCAAAAATGAACAATTTAAAAACTATTCAAAAGTTTTCAAGGACGCCGGAAAATAATCAAGGACAACAACATATTTTTCCAAAATCAAGGACATAACGAGTTTTGACAGCAAATTCAAGGACAGTTCTTGGTGCTCAAGGACGTCCGACAACCTTAGGTAGGTAGGTCCAACCTTAACCAAAATCTAAAGCCAAAACCTAAATCTAACTTCAGGTTCATTCGTGAAAGACCATTTGTTATTCCTTCTTTTCACCTAAAGTGCCACCGCGGGGCATTGCCCCCCTTGTCGGGGCCCTGGGTATATGTAATAAAAGTTTTCGCTTGTATTTAACCGCATTTTCTATACTGGGAATCGCATAGTTCAGCAAAGTCAGCTTTGCAAACTGATGTTAATTTTTTTTCATTTAAGTTAGTGCAAATACGCTGAGGTTTTGCAGAACAGAGACTTGCCTAAATTTTCATTTAACTCTTACATACTGAAAGCTTTTCGTCTACGAGTGCCATCACCTTGGTGGAAAAACTTAGTGTGATTCTGTGGTATGTTGTTGTTTCTAAGGAAAGGTAGTATCTGAATACTGAATGTTGTTTCAGCAAGATGAATGAATCGGGTGTCTTTGTTAACATCAAGACAGCGTGAGCGCACACCTGTCAAAGGTATTGGATTACTTGGAATATATTTGCCGGCACTGATTATGGCGTGATTCCTAGAAGTAAAAGAAGGTACCGAAAAATAATTGCCCTACTTTTTGTTAAGCAGAAGGTAAAACTTACGGAATACATTAATCCGATTCAGATACAGAAGAAAGTATAATTGCCACGGTTTTGCTATCAAGGTGCCAAAAATAATGTAAAAACTCAGTCGATGAGCGATGCTGCGTTGCGAGAATTTATTTTTACCCGTGCAACCGTACGTCTTGTGGACGTAATATTTCCCAACCCTGATTGTATTCTTTCGACATTTTTGTCAAAATCAAATTTGTATCGTTTGACATCAATCAATGATTTACCGCTGATGCACTTGCCACAGCAAGTTGCTTGTTGGGTTTGCCAGTTGTACTTGGGCTTTGCTGTTAACAGGCAACATCATGCAGTGGTGTAGGAGGCGGGGGTGCAGGGGTGTAAGCGCACCCCCAAAAAGTTTTGATTAGTGGGAAATCCGGGCAAAATCCGTAAATTTGGGTAAAATCTCTGAAAATCCTGGCGAAAATGGCTCCTAACGTTCTCTGATTTCATAACATAGCGTCCAAACTTTGGATAAAAACACATGAAGACCTTTTTTGGAGGTCATACCAAAATAGGTCTTCATGATCTTTTCTTTTGGGGAGAAAATTTATAGGCAAAAGTCGCAAGCTTTCGGACAAGTTTCGGAAAATTTGGGCAAAAATCCTTTGCACCACCAAAAATTTTCCTGCTCCTACAGCTATGACATCATTTAATAAACGTTGGTTTTATTTTAGGCTCTTGAACTGCATTTCATTGAGGAATTTCTGTCAACAGCAGCACAAATGATAAAAGTTTGCAAGTCTTTTTAATAAGATTGTAGGACTGAGGATGCGCAGTGTCACGTGAAATCAATTTCCTACATATACGAATTTGCCAATGGATTCACTTGTTTGCCACATCTGTGGAGACTAGTTACTTATTTTTATGTTTATGTGTTTTTAGTGCTGTATATGTGTGCCTTACGCTTTTTTGTGAAAACAGAATGGCAAGCCCAGAGGAGGTCGACAACAAACCGACAACAAGCCAGAGTTGCAACACCAGAATTGAATATTTTGTTTCTGGTGACTTTCACTTGCATCAGTTCCTCAGTCCTGATCAAGCCATCGCTCCTGTGTGTGAGTTTGACCGTTGTATGTTCAGTGCAGTGTTTTTTAAGGTGTTTTGAGAGACCGAAACGGTCTCTCAAATTTTTACAACGGTCTCCAAAATGCAGTAGAAACTCGCTTTACAACCACCATCGAACTACATGAAAACCTTGCTCTACGACCATCTCGGTATTTGGATGTTGTGATCTCTCAAAATGTCTTTGCGGCCAGAAAGGTTAAACCTTAAAAAACTGTTCACATGATTTATCTACGGTTAATAAAAAGAGAGTTGTTTTAGTAATTTCTGAAAGTAACGACAGTATCATTACGTTAGCGCTTTTCCGATAGAATTGTTCCAATATCGCAATATCTTCGTAAAACTTGAAAACTTGCTGATTGATGTAAGCCACCTCCTTCTTATATGCACGCAAACTTCTTATTCCTTTCATGACGCTGATTTTTGTACAATGGGCGCAGTCGGCAGCGCATTACAAAAAGTGCATCATGTCCATGTTCAGTGGTTTGGCAGGAAACTGCGGCAAAGTTAAGTGAAGACGTAAACTACTATACTTTGTCAAACTAGGTACAACAAAATATTGAAAAAATGTCTGCTGTTCTGGAAAAACAAAGATCGCTACAGCATTTAAGTCAATAATTTGCTGCTTTGCTAAAGCATCTTAAACTTTGCACCATCGTGGTGATAACTTGTTTATTACTTTGCAACTTGAAAGGCAGATTTTTTCAAGAAGTCAACCGGTTTAGCTTTAGTTGGACTTATGAAAAGGGCAATCAATGGTCAAACTTGTAGCACTCTGCACTCTAGAAGAAGGCAAATAGAGCGGCATTTATCAGTTAATACAAGGATACTTGCAAAGTATCTCAAAATGCCAAAAAATAATATAAGGATACTTGTAAAGTATTTCAAAACGCCAAAAATTAAAATTTCGAAACTTGGAAGGCTTAGCCACCTTCGTTTTATGGTCTTTATTGTGGTCGATTGGATTGTTATTGATGCAATAAACAAAATCTGCAAGTAAGATATGGCTGGTTTTGTGACACAAAATTTTCGTCTTTCAGTGAACGATGAAACGTCTTCCAAAGTTTCTGAGGAAACTGTACGCAAAGCCATTTGTCAAGCAGCAAACGAAAAATGTGGAGAAAAGTTACTTCCGGTATGCAAGTACGTTGGTGACATTCGCCCACCCATGTATGTTGATATCGAATTTACCAACTCTACTCGGCCAGCAGTTGCTGTGAGTTTGGCAAGTGTTTTTGCTGAAGCCGAAAGAAACGCCAAAAAACAATCTGAAATGTACGGCACAACGGACGAGGCAAGAGAAAACTTTGTTGAACAATACAAAAATGTCGTCATGCTGATTGGTTCTGCAGGCATAGGTAAAACAACCGCGCTCCAACATTTGGGTATAAAAACCATGAAAAAAGATTTTTTGCCTGACGTCACGTTTGTTTTCTATATTGAGTGCAAGCTGATCGATCTTGAAAGCAAGTCAAATATTTATCAGTTTCTTTTCACAGAGAGTGGCTGTGAGGACAAGATCGAATGTTCGTCTGGAAATTTTACAGCAGTGCTCAGAACTGTAATAGGTGCATCAGGCGCTGGGTGTTTGATTTTGTTGGATGGGTTGGATGAGTTGGGTTTGGCGGTGTTTGACCAAGTGAAAAACAAACGATACGACATCAAATGCGAACACACAGCAGCGGAGCTTATTTTCTGTTTGTTAACCGGCAAGTTTCTGAAAAAAGCCAAAAAACTCTGCGCCACAAGGAAACAATTTGCTGAAGTGCTGTCGAAAAGAATACCGTTCCCGACTGCGCTGGTTTCGCAAGGTTTGAAAACAGAAAATCAAAATGAAATTGGGCGAGAGATGTGCGGCGATATTTGGACGGAGATAGAAACCAGACTGAACCAAAATGCAGATCTACGTGAAATATGCAAGGTGCCGTTTGTGTGCGTCATTGTGATGCATTGCATGAAGTTGTCGTTTGAGAACGAACCAGGCGCAGCTAACCTGCGCACGTTGACAGGAATACTTATTTACGCGATGGAATGTTGCGTGAACAAGCTGCACGAAAACGCCTCCAACAAAAGCACTTTTTTCAATGACCTTGATGAAATTTGCAAGTTCGCTTGGTTGAAATTCACCAACCAAAATCCCGTCTTTGAGAACTTCAAAATTAGAGATAGTGTGAAATCGACATTCATGCGATCGGGACAAAATAAACACGGCTTCAAACGCACAACTGAGTTCTATCACATCCTCTGGCAACATTTCTTTGCTGCTTTGCATGCAATGACAAAACTTGCTGTCGCCGATTTTCGAAAGGTTTTCAAGTTGAGCAAATTAAAGGAAGCCGACAAAGAGACTTTTACTTGCTTCTTATTTGGTTTGTGCAACGAAACCAATCTAGACCTATCTAGGTATACAACCTCTATTCCAGCAGAAAATTGTGGTTGGGTGGAAAGGAAAGAAATTCTTGGAAATCGAGCAATAAAAGCAGTGAAATATGCTCAAAATGCTGATAGTTATGACGAAAGACTCCAGTCACTTTTCCAACTCGGTCGCTGGTTGAAAGAAAAAAACAACGATGAATTAAACAACGATGACTTGATTCGCAAGGTTGAGAGCCATATTCCAAAACTTGTGACTTTGGCTGACAAGATATATCCATCAGATATAAGAGCTCTGATGCATCTTCTCAAACCCGATAGTACACACCGGCAAGTGGGTGTTGGTATCATGAGTTCTCCTCGATTCCAAGGGAACAGCCTCCTACTCCTCTTTAGCTTTGCTTCCGAGATAAGGAAATTATTTGTGAGTTGTCCACATAATTTTTATTTTCAATTTTTCTCTGAGAAACTTGTAATGGAATACTTTTTGAGAGATATTAGCAAACAACCGTATTGAAAAATGTTTTATCAATAACATGTGATAAAAAGAGATGGAAACGGAAGGCATAACATTCTTTCAGTGCATCTGGCAAGGTATAAACTCCCTCAAACAATGGTCATAGTTATCGAAGCCCAAACGTCTGGGGATGTAACTCTCAATTGACAAAATTCCAGACAGTAACAAAACTTTCGTTTCGCTGTCTGCCAGCAAATCATGATCTGAAATTCAAGGTTGTCAAAATTCGAAAAATATACGTTTTTTGGATAACCTGCTTCTCCACTTTTGAGGTCAAATTCACGGTAACTTTTATAAAGGGAACATTTATGCTTTATGCGGCGCAAACGAAAACAAAAGTATTAAAGTCCCTTACCCACGTTCGTAAATTGTTTTCGTGCATATGCTAAAATGTACATTAAAATAGTTGTACACACTTACCAACTGTTTGTAATTGCAGTGCGGTTTTGTCAGTTTACCTGTTTGCAACGTAGATAACAATAAGAAAAGCAACGTGATGTTCTGTTGCAGCAGAACTTCGTTTCTGCCCTCTACTGCACATTGATAGGCTCAAAACGCGCAATAACACATTGCCCGGTTTATTCGATCTGTCAACAGTTTGCGTTCACGATAACAGTTGCATTTCAAGGAAGATCGAGGTCCGTTCGTGCTAATGCGGTTTTCTGAACAAATGAACATAGAATTAACGTATGACATGCAAGGCATGAATAATGAAACAAAAACTTACCAAACGTTCACTTTACTGGCAGAAACTAAGCGACTTGCTAATGCTACTACACTTCGTTACACGTTTCATA
>Ga0210059_1006461_pt1 | contig 18780 bp, 11 predicted proteins | sample Ectturendosymbi2_FD_188042 | JGI IMG/M metagenome (GOLD analysis project Ga0210059, IMG submission 188042) | Ecteinascidia turbinata endosymbiont from Florida, USA - Sample 2 (SPAdes) (version 2) | ecosystem: Host-associated > Tunicates > Ascidians > Unclassified | place: Key West, Florida... | reverse complement strand
TATTCCATACTTTTAACCCTATTGTACATACTCCCATTATTAACACAACTAGGTTGTGTCTGCTTACCTAGGTTTTGATTGTTTTGTTTGTGTATTTATGATTTGGTTTTCTTGTTTTGTTGTTTGTGTATTTTTGTGTTTTGGTTTTCTCGTTGCTGCTGGTTTTCTTTTGTTTTGCAGGAACAGCACGTCTTTCCCAGTATTCCCACATATCACTTCTGGCGAACAAAGAAATGCAAAGGCAACACCTCTACAGATTGGATCCCAAGACCAAATCAACCATCATCCAAATGCAAAAAACACTGCAAACAATTTGTAGAGCTTGCTAGATGCGAAAGGGTTATGACAACCCAGGCAGAGTTTCATTTTAGCTGGGTTTATACTTTCTCTGCCACACCCAGGTCCTTGCGGATCTCAGCAACTCATCCACCGGGAGAGACCGGTTGCAACCCAGCACCCCCTGCGCAACTGTGTTGATCATCTAGCAGCTCCTTCCCACATATATGCACCACCACGAGTTGAAACTGGACAATAACAAAGCTAATTTAACTGCTGAGGGGCATCGACTCGACAACCTTCCGGTTCCTCCAATGCCCTGGCGTCCTTGCACTGATTTGTGTTTTTTCTAGCTGAATATTAATTATCGCCAAATAAAATCAACTCAACCCACACTTAACTATAGGAATCCAAAATAGCTACATACTCCAAGTAAGATATGAACCACATTTATGCGAGAAGGCTTTCAATCACAAAAATATGGTATGCCTACAAATAAGTGAAGCTTGACCAGTGTATGAATCAATGGTCATTACTGATCGAGAAAATTGTATTTTAATGAAGATTGGTGAGTGTGTGATTTTTTACAGCCAGTCAAATAGAATCAGTTTGAATCTCTTTAATATGTAACGAAATCTGGAAAGCTAGCTGAGGAAGATGTTATTGTGAGCCTAAAAAAAGCAGAAAAGCGAGGCTGTGTCATGCGAACTATGTTACGAAATGATATATAAATAGCTAGACAAAGAATTACTTTTCATTCAGCACTGTCAAAAAAATTACATTTATCAGCAACTCACAATATTAGCCACACAATACTTTTATCATGCACACAGCACTTTCAGAGTAGAAATAGTGACAACTGACAGGCAGTAACTTTGTGATGCTTGGTCCCGAGCTGATTCTGAATTAACACGTGAATCGGAATACTATCACATCACAGACTGTATGAGCTTCGACTTTTCTAGTTTCTCGGCAGTTGCAAACGAAAGCTGCCATGTTGTTCGATTAAAACTATGGAGAAGTTTCATTGGACAATTAGTTTTTTTGATTAGAGTAATCAGTAGTTAAACAGTGAAAGTATTGTGAGATGTAGCAGTAGAAATGTCAAGAGAAGATCACATAAAGTGTTTGTCAATACGGGTGGGTGATGACACTGTACTCTGACTAGAGTTACTGGACACATGGGTGCAATTTTGTTGTAAAATGTGGGGGGACAGCTTGGTGTGAAACCACTACAGTCACCGAGTCGATGCAGAAGTGACGTTTTATATATTAGAGATCCCGATCTTATTTCTAGAGATGTTTTGAGAGCAACACTCATCACGCTTTGTTATGTCCTTGCAGCCGATTTAAATATTAATATACTTAAATTTGTTGCTGGACACGTTACTGTCATTCAGCCTGCTTCCATTAATATCGTATTTGGATGTAAACAAGCACAACAGTATAGTAGAACACATCATTTGGGTTTATCAGCGCTCTTAGTTGGATTGAACAAAATGCTGAATTGCATTGGTCGCATGTGCATATCACTCTCACAGTAAAACACTTCAGTTTTCATGCATATTATAAGAAGTGTGGGATACAGCGCGATTTGCTTTCTTGTTTAAATTGCTTTACGTTACAAAGACAATAAATATTTTTCTTGCACATTTCTGTTTTTTGAAAAAGCAACAAATCTTTTAAACACTTTGAGAACCAGCGTACGATATACTCGTACCTCGATTTCGGCCTAAAAAACAGTAGTTTTTGGTTGCCTTACCAACGCCCTAGCTCCTCTACCGATTGCGCTAGAGAGCTATTCAGGGCTCAAACGGATCGGCCAGTCTAATAGATTGCACTCGAAAAAAAATTTTTTGGTTGGGGGTGCGGATTTTTTTTGACTGACGTCATAAGTGAAGTAGTTTTGGGGTCATTTTGGTTCATGTTGCCTGGCCTAGGGCCCAACCGCTAGGCCAAAGTGTTTCGCTGAAGTTTTCATTGGAAACTAGACTCGAGTTCGAGTCTTTTGAGCCTTTGATTGACTTTCTAGCGTTTCTGGTTCAAAAGTTATAATCTAAAGTAAACAAATTAATTAATTATCTAATTAATCAAATATTTTTACTAACTTACATCATAGCTTTTGAACCCGAAACCCCAGCAGGTAATCCAAAGTATCAACAGACTCAGATTGTAGCCTAGTTTCCAGTAAAAACTTCAGCGAAATACTACCACCTAACGCTTGGCGCCCAGGGCCAGACAAAGTGGGCCAAGGTAGCCTAAAAGTATTCCACTCATGACGTTACTCACAAAAAAACCACACTCCCCAAGCAAAAAAAATTTTTTCGAGTGCAGACTAGAAGACTTGCCGTGTCTATTGAGACTTTTACCGGGTCTGTTGAGCATACCAGACCAGAGAAATTCCCGCGCAAAGCCACGTGCATTTAGGCAATTTTTTTTCAAAAATCCCCGAAACTAAGCTGACGCCAAAGAGTTAATGCTTCTGGGCATCATGCATACAGCCCTACCCCTACCAAAATCTCCATTGATATACTCTTACCAGCAGCAAAAACATCTGGACTAAAATTAGCATAGCCTACTTCACAAAATGATTTATATTATTTATATTTACTCTTGGTGGGTGGAGGATGTGTTCTTTCAATCTCCCTTTGTTGGCCCCTGCCTACATACCTACACAGAGTTGTAAAAGGTCCTCATTTTGAAGCCTGAACCTGGCCCAAGCCCGACATATATTTTAGAAGCCCGATTTAGGCTCGAAAACCAAATTTACCAAGGGAGTAAAGATATGCACAACTGTGGAATAACAAAGAACATTGTGTGCAGGTGTAGTTGCAGGTACATGGTTTATCACACCGAAAATAGCAACCACCTTGACCAAAACATTGGCGCTACAGGCATAAACGAAACTTTCCAGGAGCTCTATAGATATGAAAAGCCGGCTTGTAGGCTTCTTTAAATCAAGTCAAGAATCGTGTGAGTGATTGATATTTTCGACACAACGCCATCGCGTGCTAATTTCCTTACCACTGTCGCCTTCTCATCCCAGAAGAGAACAAAAAAACGCAGCTGTGTTTGCAAACAGAATTAGCTGAAGAAAAATCACAATCACTTCACTCACAGAAGTCATCACAGTGAGCACAACAAATCTACATCACGAACGAAAAAAGTCGTTACGCTGAATGTTATAAAAAAGTTTTTTAGGCAGGCCCTAAATTGGCCCGAAATATTTCGACAAACCGGCCCGACCCAAAAAGCCTTGCCAAACTTATAACTCTGCACCATATCAAAAGAGTCATTCTAGAGTTCTACTTGCATAACGACACAAAAATATATTTGAGATTAAATCAAAATGCACAACGGTGGATTGGGAGAAAAGTACCGAGTTTCACCTTCAACAGGAAAAGAATGTACAACAAAACTATGTAGGTGTGATGTATCTGTAAAGCAAATGTTTCACACTTGGATGAAAACGTTGCTGCTTGGTGGGTTTGGTTAAACTCAAGTAAATCAGATGACTTATGAACCAATGCATTCAGCAGAAGTTAGGATAAATGTATATTATATCCTTATTTCCGAGTCAAGTCCCTACATTTTGAGCTATAGGTCAATATTCAGCTAGGAAAATACTGCAGGCTACGTCTCCAACGTTTTTATTGAAATCCTGTTCACTAATGGTTGAAAACAGTCTTCTGCTAAACTCCCCATCCCAAAACTAAGTCTCTGTAATAGTGTTACCTTTTCTCTGCGGCAAACGGCTTCACAGAGATTAGCCTGAAAATCTAACTTTCTAACATTATATACACTAGCATCATTAAATTTACGCTGTCTGTTTCTGAATAAGTGACAACCAACGTTACAGCGAAGCCAGTTACATTTCAGCATGGAACAAATTATGGCTGTACTGTGGTCTCTCACATGTGCAGCTGTAATACTCTCACTCTTACAAGAAAACAAACTTTCTAACAGTATGCTACTCAAGGTAAAATCTCAGACAGAAGCAGTTAAACATCTTTCATGGTCTCTAGCAACTTGAAAAATGCTTAAATTATTTTATCAAAGCTAAAATTTATAAACTTACAGAATCAGTGATACCACACCACAGTCATGGAGTTTTGAGACTCATTTTTGCCAGTCTCGGTCTCGAAGGTTTCAGGTCTCGAAACTTTGAATATTGCAAAGAAATGGTTTATAAAAGTTTGTATAATTCAAAGATTTTTGTTTGTTGTATTTGTAGGTAAAAAGCAACCAAAACATGTCAGAAAAATGCCAGAAATTTGAAAAAAATTCAAGTCAGAAGTGATGATGACTTTTTTCTTATTTCAGCAAAATACACAAATTTTGAAGTCTCGAGTCTCGGAGTTTTTGATGAAGTCTCGGTCTCGTCTTGAAATTTTAACCAGGTTTCAGTCTAGAAGGTTACGGTCTCGACTACATCACTGCCACACCAAACTCTGTTTCAACATCAACTTGGCTATGTGTGGCCTGCCATCTAACATGAAAAGCTCTTCACACAAAACGCGACAAACATCACTTTTATTTTTGAAACTCTCCCAATACAAAATCTAAACAGAAAAAAGTGGGGTACATGACATATTATGTCCCCCCCGTCTGAAAAAGTGAGAGGGACACGTCCTCCATGTCCCCCACCGAATTGTGCCCATGATTGGACAAGTTACGGAAAATGGGATTTGACCACAGACATTTTGACAACTGATTCAGAACTGTTTTTGACTGCATTGTTCCAATGCTAGTTGTCTATTTGCATTTAATTTTCCAACACTACAGAAGCAAGTCGAACATATGCTAGAGTTGCACTGGCAACGTGGCAACTTTCATAAAAAGTGCAAAATTGCTCAATAATAACAAAAAAATTAGTCTTAGTGATGCGATTGGCAGGAGGGAGAGTGCTACTTCATGGAAGATGCCATAAGAAAAGCATCATCTGGCAAGCGGTGACTATGGAACAAAAACAAAAGTTTGTGGCCTTACAATGCAAACCTTCAAGGGTACAATGAGACTGAACTTTTCAAACTGATTCGGGAGATAAACAACAGTTGCTTTAGCCTTAAATGTGGATTTCCGCAAAAGTGCTAGCTTTCATGAGCGATTGATGAAGATATGACCAGTGTGTGCAGAAAAAAGTTGTGCAAGCTGATCCATGCATTAGTATTAACAAAAGAAGTAAAATCTATGTCCACATGTACGTTTGGGGTACATAAACTTTTAATCTAAACAAGACAACAATCTGATGAAGTGATGCCATGAAGGTCTGTAAGTTAGCACCTGCATACCAAAATAGTTAAATTAACCAGACCAAAACCATTACAGAGAATTGATCAGAAAAGCAGAGTGCCACCTTATCTGGATTGTATTCTTAACCTCATCTGCTGTAATATAATCATTAGTTTTGTGTTAATGTTTTGCCTGATGAGCATGCTACTGCATGAAACCTTGGTTTTAACCAGAACAAAATTTTTGCTTCTACCAGTTACATGCAATACCTTCGCCATTTTGTATTTCTGCGTTGGTGGATGGTATGCTGGTAGCGACCATGACAAAGGATAATCATCTGTATACCCAGAGGGGATACCTGAAAAGTGTGATGTATTACCATAAACTTATTAGCTATCTTTGGAGGAAAGCTTGTGAATCCAACATTTCATGATAAGCTTATCTTTGCCATAAGTACACATTATTTATGAGTACTTTTTTAGTTACATGTTTTGCAAATTCAAGTTAGCACTGCATCAAAATTGAACATCAGTTTTTGAAATTGAACACAGCCCACAACTACATCAGTAGGAAATTCAGTGGATGCTTAATCCTGTTCATTTAAATGCTTTTTCTTAGTGATTCTTAGCAGTTGCCACAAGGTTTAATTTGAAGCAAGACCAGTTTCTTTTCTGGTGATAAACTTTTCGTTTATTTTCTGTTTCACCTTCCTATTCAGGTGGAGTTGCCACAAGGTAATGCCCTGAGGAAGCCTAGACCTGATTGAGTGGGCAAAATGTCAGCAAAAATGAAATAAAAGTAATCCCCAGAAGAGAAATTTGATTTGCTGGTGTATTTAGTTAAGTATCAACCCAATATGATCAGAATGAGAAAATGACAATTTGACATCACATAATTTTAAGAGTACATGAAAATAAAATAACTGGTTCAAGGGAAAACTGGAGCAAATAGTGGCATGTCAGCCTTTCCACAACAGAATCTGTTAATATACATATATATATACAATTTGCAAAACCAGCAAATCATAACAGACTATTTTCCTTGACTTAATCGAACTCTACATTGTCACAACGCCAACAAACAACCCTTGCCATTCAGGAGGGTTGCTCTTGCAAACACCTTCTCCAAACTATTTGAGCATTACATTTTATCTTGCATTTTGCCATTCGTTGCCACCACTTGGTGTATTCGTTCATGCCTTACTGAAGGATGACAATGAGATGCAGAGGCAAGCAAAATTACTTTGTTTTTGAGCAGACAAGCTTTGAGGTACCTTTTCTCAGTGCTTTACTGCAATTAAAAACACCCATGTTTCTTGTGTATTGCATGCCAATGTATGCCTGCCAATTGTGGTGCAAGTAAATAGTAAATACAATCTAGCATTAAATGCTTTCACACTGTGTACAACACTGCCAATCGAATTTTGCATTATATCCCCAGGAGCATAAGTGTTCATTGACATTAGCTATTTCTTCAGAAAATTTGATGCCTTGATTAGAAGCAATTTGTATGCCTTGTTCAACGATGTGTATCTTCATTGTATCATTTGTCTGATGCGTTTCACCATAGGTGTGCTGCTAATTTTTCATTTTTGCTTGAGCGGTTCTTTGTTAACAAGTACTGAAGACATAATTCTAAAATTTATTGAATTTTTTTCATAAGTATGGAATGGAACAGGGATTCTCAAACTTTTGTTCTGCAACACCATTTTGAAACAGCTTTTTTATGCAACCCTTGATGGATATGATAGCTTAAATGTTAATGATACGTGCAACGTCCAATTATTATTAATCTCAAGAGGCATTTTTTGCTTATGGTGAAATCATGCAAATTCACACAATCCATGAAAATAACTATACAGTCAAGACAAAAAAAACAACGAAGCACAATTCAATTTATAGAAGTTATGAAGGACAAGGCACAACCAATGTGACAGATGCACTTGATGGCTTTTACATCTATCACCAATGTGATAGATGCAATTGATGATATTCATTTGTAGATTGATACAAGACAACGCAACATGATGGACAATCTTAATATTTTTCAAAAAGGAATTGGTTTTTGGAGTTGATGATTATCAATGTTGAGAAGGCCCCTTCAGATAAATATGTTGTGCAGAAGTCCAGTCCCGTGGGGGGGCTTTGGTGGGTTTAGCCCCCACGGGGAGGCTTTGGTGGGCTTAGCTCCCCAAACAATGCTCTAAGCCCCCCAAATTAAAATGCAAAACATTATAAATCAGTGGAATTTTGTCAATTTTTACAATGTCAAGCCCTCCTGCAGAAACGTAAAGCCCGCTGTTGAAGACATTTCTGGTGACAGTTCTGCATAAGGCTAAGGGTTTATGAATGGCTAGATCCGAAATGACTGGGCATTAATTTCTTGTTCTTATCCAAAAAGGACTTAAACTCTGTATTGAAAATTCCAGTTGCAAAGTTTTGTCGTTTAATAACTCCACAAACTCATCCTGGGCATGACAGGTGTGTTGCCTCCTGAAATGTCAATTGGGTATGGTTTACGGATCCAAATTTCCCTGAATCAAAGTCCTAAGCACTTTTGAAACTGTGTATGAAGCTTTTATCGTTAGTATAAAACTACTTCAGTGTGCTCAGAAAGAAGTTAACCCAGCCCTTAGACATAGCGTTCTAAACACAAGCATATCTTCATGTCGGAATGAATGCAACAAGGTCAATACGTAAAAAAGGTCATGATGTAACAATGCATAACTTGTTACGCTTGATTGATCATTATCATTTGATGGCTCACACAGACATCCTAGTAAACAACTGACAGCATGAATCACAGTATTGCCCCTAAAATTGTAGTACAAATAAATTCACTGCATACCTACTTCTAGTTTGCTTGCAAAGTTTATAAAAAGTTATGTATCTTATTTGTCAAGCCATTTGCTTCATGACCCCAAATGGGGTTGCGACCCATGGTTTGAGAAGCCCTGGAATAGAACATCTAAAAATCGCAGGTTTTGACGTCATGGTTTTTGCACTCCCGTATAAATTTTTAACTCAGCACCTATGCATTTCACAAAGCTATTTCTCTCTCACTATGTAATGCTTCAGTGTGGTGATAATTGAGGACAGTAGTTGGTGGTGCTTTGTTTCAGTCTTCATTCCTCTTCAGTACCACCTACACATACCAACTAACACCTACCCTGTGATGGGTTGTGTGTTAGCGTAAATCTGTATACTTGTGTTCTTCTAACTAGTGTCATATGGATGTTGGCAGAAATCAAGATCTTATTTCAGCAACGCACAACAATAACGTTTTGGCAGCAATTTCTTCTGTGTTTCAGACACACTCTGAACCACTACTGTGTAGGCATTGAAAAACCTTCTAATTTGCAATTTATGTGGTTCCAAACTTCAAATTTATCCAAGTTCAGAATGTTACCACCAGGTAATTTGTTGCAGTTGCTATTTAATCCCACAGGATGTACTACATACAAATACATGTCTACTGTAAAGTTTAACAAGTGAATGTGCGGTCAGTGAAGTTCTCAAACCAACACTTTATGAAGAAACAGTTGATTTACCAAACTGATGGCCTATTTTCCCAGTCTAACATCCAGTGTATAGGCTGGGTCTTGTGATAGATCAGTTGTCATAAATTCCATGAAATGTACAACAGTGCTAACCCAGTGTGCTATCATGAAGTCCCTACATCAGCCTTCTTACATGTTATGGCAAAACATATGTTGTAAGTGAATTAAAAATACTTGAGTTAGTAAGAAATAGAGAACTGACTAGGCCTGTGCCAACTTGAAGTCTTCAACCTGACTGGTTTTATATAGTTTTTACATTGTTTTTTCACAGTTTTTTTTTGCTAGGTTTTCAGGATATGACAGTTAAGCTGTCATCAGAAAAGAGTAACAGACAAGTTGAATGCTTAACAAATACAGTAGAATTCTCCTATAATGACGCTTTTTCATCGGTCCCAGCAGAATTCTTATCTTTTATGTGCATTCAAAGTTTGGCTATATCATCACTTCGTCTAAGCAGGGGTGGGGAACCTATTTACTATAACTGGACGCATAAATTGTGGATTGTCACTGGTGGGCCGCAAATAACATTTGAATTTATTCTGAAATTATACCTTTAACAATGAAGGATAGAGGCTTGTTATGACATACAATCTAAGTACCTGCTTATCATGGAGATTCGTTTTGATGCGATTTTGTATTCTAAATTGGGTAACAAAAATTCTGATGCGGGTCATATTAAATGTTCACGTGGGCCACAGGTTCCCCACCCCTGGTCTATAGCAATGGTTTTTGTTGGTCCAATTCTGCTATATTAAAAAGCCACTGTTTTATCTCCATTCATTTTTTTCAATTTTTCTAATACACATATTTTTCACATACACTCTACTGATTTGTGATAAAGTTACCAGAGCCTATCTTGAATTTCCCACATCACACTCTTAATAGTTAAGCACTGCTGTAAACTGAAGCAGTTTTAATACTGGCACAAAAACGCCAGTATGATGAAAAACCAAAATTTTACCAAGTTGTTCATTTACGCTACACATTCTGAACACACAGAAACTGGTAACACATGAAATTGACAAGCTGCCTTTTCTGATGTTGCCATAAAGAATACTTTTTAGGTTTATTGATACCTGGGTGAAAAACTTTTCCAATGCTGTAAGTGAAGTACCCATTATTTTTAAAATGTTGTGGTAAAGTAGTATAGTTTCCAGCATGTTCCCTCCAGTACGAACCAAAATCATACAACAAGGTGGTATCTGGTCTTCTGCTCGTGAGAAAAGATGTTCGGCTCGGTGCACAAACAGTTTGCTGCAAATGATAGGTGAAAAGTTTTGAATTACATTTTTAACTGGCAACAGTTATCTGCTTATTGGATGCAGTTTGACTAAATGGTCTCTATGCATCCCACAGACCTGCTAAAACAGAAACAGCTGTTAATAACCAAATACCAGACCTCTAATTTATACACATGTTTTTACTAAAACTCAACCATTAAAAATTTTGGGGCGTCACCCATTTCGTTTTTATTGTAAATATAAGCAATGCTGACATTTTTAATTACTGAAACCACTATTTAACCAACTCAGAAGAAAATAGGAACAGATTACAAGTAAAGAAATAATGCACAGAAATCTTTACAATTTTCCAAACAATATAATTTCATAATTTAAATTAACACTTTTATGTGAATGCTCAGGAATTAGTAAGAACTTTTTTAAGTTCTTACCACTTTTGGTACTGGATTACACATCTAAACAAGAGTGGTCTGTATGGAACAGATACTGGGCTATATACCTATACACCTCTGGCCAAAATTTTTTCATTTGGGTACAGGGCATAATGTTTTTCTCTTGTAGGTTTGTAACTGTATGTGCATAGAATGTGAAGTAAAAAAGCAGATTGTTTGAAAAAGATTGCTAGTCTGTTGTGAACCAGAGATTGCTTAAAGGCTTTTCTTGCTGCTGGGGGCAAACACGACCATGCTAGGGTCTTAAGTTCATGCCAGTACTGCTGTTGGTTACAGACTGTTTGTAAGGCAAGGAAGGCAGTTTACAACATATTTTATGAAGTATTGTGTGCGTGGTGATAAAATTTATGTATCTACTCATAGTACCGTTGCTTTTAGGTGCTTTCAACTAGTATTGTTACTTGAATAATTTTTAAAAGCAATTGCATAGACATTTGAATTATTTTTCAACATGGCCACACTAGGCTAGCAAGCTTGCTGCAATGCTGCTGATCACTCGATCACTCCAAAAATGTTGTTGAATGTTGCATGCAGGTAGGGCAGAAATGATTGTTTTCTTTTTTAGCTGTGCTTGTTTCATGCTTGTTTGTACTTCAATTAGCACATGTTTCAGGTGAAAATATGGAACACCAGTACCCAACACATTTTCCCAAACTAAATACCTTGTGCCAAAAGTGTTAAGTATGTCTCCTTGCAATCAACATCTTTTGCCATCATAAACAAACCCAGCAGTGCTGAACACATGTTCACTCTTGTGCACCTCAACCAATGCAACACTTCAAAAGCGATTTTTTGCATTTGACCGATGATCAGCAACTGGCACAGTTTTGGCTATACAGCCAAAAGTCCCAGGCAAAGTGTGTCTACATCACTTCATCCATTCTAGTAAAGATGGGACCTTTTGTTGATGAGGTTGACTCAAATTGACACTAATCCAACATACATTCTTGTTCAATATCAAGATGGAAAAGAATCAACAGTCCCTCTCAAGGATCTTATGCCTTGTCAACCGCGTGCAATTGAAAGTACAGCTACCACACTGCTAGACGAAAATACTCTTAACATTCTAACACTTTAGATACCACACAGTTTTCCCCAAAGAACAGGCTGGTTGTCAGGCAGTTTTTGGGAGTTACCATTTTTATTACAGTTTGATAAGACACCCACAATTATAGACCTGAATCTCCTGTTTCCTTTCATAGCTTTTGTATGTAAATATGTGAAATTTCTAGAGAAAAAAATATTGCAGCCAGTATCCAGTAGATTTTAAATCTGTATTGGTACGTACCTTGGTATCTAATCCATACTTACCAAATACATAAGATCAACAGAAAGTGTTAGTTACTACATGGTTTTGTTATTTATCACAAGCTGCATGTTTTGCAGTGTTTACACTTTTGCATTCACCAAACTTATAACGATGAATGCTTTTTAATATTTTTATATCACCACCATTCAACATTTTTGGCAATAAACACAGAAACTTAACACATTCTCACTTGCACATGTGCATTTTGAAATTGCATACTCATGGATGCCAGGTTATCTATGTTAGGACTAAGCACCTTCGGATACCCATAACAACCCAAAGCTGGTCTTAAATCATCAACAATCAACAAAATAATGTTGGGATGTTTACCTGTAAAAGAAAGAGTAGCTATGTTAATCTAAAAGTTTTCATTAGCATTTTTGTCCGCACGCCTTGAACACCAGCATACGAATATATATATTCATATTTGCATACCATTGCTTGTATACCAGTAGATGAAAATATTCGTACCTTCAATCAGTTCTTGCATAAACTGCAACAACTGTTTGTAATGAAAATTTCCACAAATATTCTTCCCCTACATGCATTAATCCTGAAAAGTTCAGGCAAATTAAGTAAGAACTTTTTGAGTTATACGATGTTTTTCATCAAATGTCCTCTGTAATGCCTAGGCTACATTTTTCCAAACTAATGAAGTTGTTGCATAACACATGATAACTTCTTTGTACTTGGTCTTTTACAACGAAAATTTCCATGAATGTTCTTCATACCTGCAGACATTAGCCCTGAAAAATTTCATGCAAATCCCAACAAGAAATTTTTGAGTTATGATTTTTTTCAAGCATCTTCTCTTATGCCCAGGTTACAGTGTTTTTTTCCAAAAAAGCAAGGTGCAATCAGTTGTTACTTAAAATGCGATAACTCTTTTGTACTCTGTCTTTTGTAACAACAATTTCTGCAAATGTTCATACCAGCATGTATTAGGCCTGAAAAATTAAGCAAGAACGTTTTGAGTTATGTAATTCTATATCAAGCGCCGTCTGCTAGACCCAGGCTGCAACAATTTTCCAAAATAGCATGTTACCTTTTCTGTACTCAATATTTTGCAAAAAAAATTACTAAAATGTTCTGACATAGTAGTCCTGAATATGTCAGGTAAATCGATCAAGGACTTTGAGTTACATAGTTGCACATCAAACAACTTAACTTGCAACAAGTAGGCTTCAATGCTATTTCAAAAACAGTTGTTCTGTTTTTTTTAGCTGAGATATTTCGGTCATTTATTGCAGAGGCATTTGGGTAACTAAAACGTTTCAGGCATTTGTCTCACAGTTGTATTAAAATTTGCCGTAACAGTGTTTTTAGCCTATATTTTTAGACATTCTGACCGAAATGACTTAATTTTTTTAAGTCATTTTGAAATAATTTCAGTCTATGACTGAAAAAAAATATGTTGTAATCAGTTGTTGCCTAAAACACGATAACTTTTTTGTACTCAGTTTTTTGCAACAAAAATTCACATGAATCTTCTTCATACCCACAGGCATTAGCCGTGAAAAATTGAGGTCAATCAAGTAAGAACTATCTGAGTTATCTATTTTCGCATCGACTGTGTAAGCTACAAAACTTTATCCTATACAGTTGGGTGCAGTATGTTGTTGCGTGAAACACGATACACTTTTCACACTAGGTTTTTGCAACAAAATTTTACAAAGTGTTTTGCTTGCATACATGCATCTTTGAAGTCAGTCAGGCAAGAAATAGCAGAATTATTCAATTTTGAATCAAAAAATTGAATGTGCATTCAGAACGCATTGTGAATGCGTGACCATGACAAATAAGTCATTATAGAGCAGTGCTTCTTACGTATTGTGCAACATGGAAAGTTTTTCAATGAAAAAATGTTCTGTCTAATTAACTTATAGTTGAAGTCAGGGGAGCTTGAACTACGGACAATTGCTTAGGCGAGGCATGACAGACAAAAGGTTAAGAAGCACTGTTGCAGAGCATTCAGAAACCAGCTCAAGCACCTAGTGTCAAAGGTGTTAAGAAGTTATCAAAACACTGCTTTACAATATCATATTACACAGAATGCAACATTCTAAACACAAAATGTTACACCAAAAGTAATAAGAACATAGCAAACCAGCCTGATATGACAACTGAATTACATTACTAATTTCATAATATTCTCCTGTGCCACAAAAACTCAAATATCATATGTTTTTAATTGAAAAAACTGTTTCAGCGGAGTGTAAAATATGTAATATTTTTATATGATTTAATTTGATGAACCCACACAGCCATTACTATTTGAATCTAAAAATACATCACATTTTGAAAACCACTGCACCAAGTTTATGATTCATGACCCATATAACTCTTCTCAAGTCCCATAGCATAGAACTAAAACTTTCTTCGTCAAACATGGTTTCTCATTACAAAAATGAAAAAAAAGTACGTACTGTATTTATTTGAATTTAAGCCGCACCTTATATTTTTTTTAATCATTTCGTGCTGCTGATACTTTTTTCTTTAGCTTATTGCAAAGGTCTCCAAACTACGGCCCGTGGGCCAAATCTGGCCCGCAAAGCCATTTCATCCAGCCCGTGGAGACATTTTGTCAATAGTGAAAAAATATTATATTTATGAAAAATTTGTTGATTTGGTGGATTGTTAAAATATCCCAAAATAATCACATTCTGCAAGATGTCCAGCCCTCGGACTGTTGTGTAATAGCTTATGTGGCCCTTAGATAAAAAAGTTTGGAGACCCCCGGCTTATTGGAAAGTCTACATAACCCCAATCTTCCCTTGGCTATGTTTTGTCGACGAAACTTTATTTTCACATGCTTATTCTTCTCTGCAGCATCACATGCCCATGCTAGCACTTTGTCACAGGCAGGTATTATTATGAACAAAAGGCAGTTTTAGTGGTGTAAGCATTATTACCGTGATTCCCAATTAAACATTAAACGTGTTAGTACGTAAGTATCTCAGAGGCTTAGGTAACCTACGTTCAAATGTGGTTTAGAATCAAGAGCAGCTTACATTCCATATTCATTTTTAACACCATTTCATGTGGTTTATAATCAATGGTAGCTAACAATTTAATAAAGTTTGGTACACGAAAAGCGGAAGTGCTAAATAGCCTTATAATAAATACTACGGCCAAAGCAAACGATACAACTGACATCGATAACAACTGTTATCGAAACGTTTGCAAGATGTCAGTTGTATCGTTTGCTTTGGCCGTAGTATTTATTATAAATTTAATAAAGATTGTATATGACAGAACCTCTATAACGTTAGATGATAAACGCCCAAAAAAAGGTTAGTGACTCAAATCCCCATTCACCAATAAACCATACTTGACATGCTCCAGAGAAAGGGCAGTTTTAGCTGAAAGGGATGCCAGGGTAGAAGAATATTTCACAACTGCCTAGTGCTTCCCACACCTGGACTGATTACCTCATATTGTAGAAGACCTTAGACCACCCTTAAAAGAAAGTATTTGGTTTGAAGCTGGAGCCCTGTCAGGCAAAACCACTCTATGCTAGACCAAACCTAGGAATAATTAAAAGTGAGGGGGTAGCTTCCGCAAAAATTGCAGAACTCCTTAATTGCAAGCCCATCACCAGCTGCTATTTGGCATCATACCTGGGTCTTACACACAAAAACAATAGTTTGCAATCAACACATTACAAGCAAAGGTAACCACAATCATAGCAAGAAAGAAAGTAAAGATACAATACATTAATATGTACCATGTATCTTACCTGCAGCAATGTTTTTGCTAAGCATGAAGCATATTCCTAAGGTTGCCCATAATCTGCAATGCTTTAATAACATTTTTTAATTATTTTAGCTTGAGGCCAACAGCTAAAATCAAGGAAATCTAAAAATATAATCATATAATTAATAATTTAGGGCATGGTTGTATGTTACTTGCAGTTAATACTTGGGATTTCATAGCTTCCATGCATTTAAACTTGGTTAATAAAAAGTTTTTGTTTAACACCTTGGCGTCTGGGTGGTTTTGGCAATTTTTGCAAAAAAAACAGCAGTTTTCGTTTGCCTTACCAACACCTTAGCTCCTCCGCCGATTGCGCTAAAAAGCTGTTCAAGGGCTCAAACGGATCGGCCAGTCTAGTAGATTGCACTCGAAAAAAAATTTTTTGCTTGGGGAGTGCGGGTTTTTACCAACGCCTTAGTTCGGTTGCCGTAGCAACGCCTTAGCTCCTCCGCCTAAGGCGTTGGTATGGCAACCGAAAACTGCTGTTTTTTAGGCCGAAATCGAAGTACGAATATACCATAGGCCTGCAGCCAACGAGTTGAAAAGCAACATAAAACAACCGAAATGAACAAAATGCAATTATTGGGAGCTATACGTAAGTGTAATTCAATCAACCAATGAATACTGAATCACCTGCATAACCCTAATCCTAAACCTGTAAAACCCTAACACTAATACTAAACCTAAAACCCTAAGCCTAAAACTCTAAAGCTAAAACCCTGAAACTAAAGCAAAAACCCTGAAGCTAAAGCTTTAAAGCAAAAAGTGTAAATGCCTGTTATTGTGCGTTTTGTACAGATTGGTACAGCAAATCCTGGAAGCAATAAAAGAAATGATTCCTCCTGGCTCATAAGTGTAGACAAGGCCTGCACAACATATGGCCCATGAAAGCTTATCTTACAGCCCATGAGAGCTTTCTCGATTGTAAAAAATGTTGAAAAAGCTTGACCTTGAATAGGTAATTGTGGTTCTACAATTTCTTCAATACAACGAAATCTCTACATCGAAATGAAAAAGACTTTTGCAGTCCGCGGCAAATGTATGCTGATAATTTGGTAATTTGGACTTTGAGTTATGCAGGCCTGGTATAGACACACTAAAATCCCCAACCTGAAATTGCAACACAAGCACCGTAAGAAAATCATACCATAAACTCTAGCTTAGAACAGACATTACTGGCGACACCACCAACTAACATTATACATTCAGTCGTTCATCCTATTAAAATATAAAGAAAATCTGAACCTGCTCTCTGTTTGTGGTGACTAAACCTAACCATGTGCTAAACACATGGGTGGAGGCTGCTTAGTAGTTGACCTTGAGTAGCCATTGCCCATTTGGCATTTGCTGGCTACCTAGCAGAGGTGTTCAGAGTGAAGTTTTTTCGAGTCCAACTCTAGTCCTAATCTAAGAGGTAGGAATCCTGATCCTGATCCAAATCCTGTCTGCAACAAAACAATGAAATCCAAATCTTGAAAAAATCCTGTTAGCATATTTGACTGATCAATGTGCAACTACACTACTAACAACTTCTTTGTGTTTTTGAAAGGCAGTGGCTACAAGTCGGTCTGCCATTGGATCTTCATATTTGAAAAGTTATTCATCTGCCACCTGTAATGCGACAGTAATGCATAATGAGTATGCAGCAGATTGCACTAGACTCAGGTCTGGTATAAATGTACTAAACCGTAACCCTAACCCCTAAATCTAAGCCCCAAAGCCAAACCTAAACCAAAACTGCAAATGTGAACACAAAGGATTAGAAACTCTTTAAAAAAAGAAAGAAAAAGTAGTCCCTTGACAAGTGCAACCGTTAGGTTACTACCAAAACAAAAGGCGCCAAGGTTAGAGCCAAACCGAAAACCATTCGGCTCACACAGCAGACGGAGACATGTCCGCTACACTACTACCACGACAGTGCTGTAAAAGTGACAAAGTCAACGTTTTATTCTAACTGCATCACTGTCAGCAGACCTACACAGTAGCCACTTCCTTTCTGAAAAGCAAAGCTATACAAAACATAGAAAAGGAAAAGAAAAAGCACATGTAACCAAAATTGGCAATAAAACTCAGATCCTGAAAATCAAAATCAAATGCAGTGACTGAGTCAACAAAGTTCAACTTCATACAATGAAACATGATGAAGCTGAAAGCAATATACCAATTTGACTTCCTTGTAACCACAAAACAACTTAATTAAAAGGTTGCTAGACTTGCTACATGCATCAGTACATCCACAAACAGTAACTGATGATCAAGCCCTAGTAGATGCTGTATTGAGCAGTGTTGCCACTGTCACAGTGGTCAGTCTCGTTAACATCAGATTAGATTGTTGCCTTTTTCAACATCAGATAACATCACATTTTTACGTTACAGTTTCATATACTGTCATCAGATAACATCATATTTTTACGTTACAGTTTCAAGCTAAATGCTTCCATCCATTTCCAATAGGCCTACCTAACAAACATCGAAAAACTTCATTGCATCCGAAATAGCGCGAACTATCGTTATGGAGAAGTCGGTCATGCATAACATAAAATGTTATTCTCAATGCAACAGAGGTGTACAGGCCGGATCAGGACTCGAGTGCGGCAGGAATCAGCACGGTTTCAACAAACCGGATCGTACCCGGACTACGGTTTTAGGCGTCTCCACACAGAATCCGGTAACGGCTTACAATCCGGAGTATGGCCAACGGCAGTTTTCACACAGGCTCCGTTGCCCGTAACAAAATACTGTGTATTCTAGTATTCTGTAACTCTGCTTATTTTTTGTGAACACTTACTTTTTCATATTTTCTGTGTGCATATTCTATGCTTCTCGGCATATAAGTACACCCTTTGTTTTTTTCTGTTTTGCTTTTTTTCTTCTGTACCTCTTTAATTAGTTTTTGTAACTTTTTTACTTTTTTATTAGTACTATTTTTTAATTTTTTTATATTGCTAAAAATAT
>Ga0210059_1006460_pt1 | contig 18782 bp, 14 predicted proteins | sample Ectturendosymbi2_FD_188042 | JGI IMG/M metagenome (GOLD analysis project Ga0210059, IMG submission 188042) | Ecteinascidia turbinata endosymbiont from Florida, USA - Sample 2 (SPAdes) (version 2) | ecosystem: Host-associated > Tunicates > Ascidians > Unclassified | place: Key West, Florida... | reverse complement strand
CGCCCCCCCAAGAGAACCCCTCAACCAAAACTGAAAATTTTTTTTTTGACTCGAAACTACTAGACTTGTTGAATCCGTAGAGGGCTTGAACACCTCTCTAGCTGCAGCAGGCGCCGAGTTATATCCAAAAAACCTAGGGCCAATATATGGGTTTTGGTGGGCGTTAAAGGGTTTTAAGAAATCTAAAACGTAATTTTAAGAAATATGTCTAATATTTGGCTTGTTTTTGAAAGCAGAAACGGTGTGTTGAAATGGAAAAAAATTTTCTAGTTTTTGAGAACAGGCTAACTAAAATGATCATGTTTTGATGAGTGTCTCGTTTGATGATGAATTTAGACTAACCGTGCAGAAATTCTCACTTCACTTCCAAACGTTTTCTGACCCGAATTGAAGTATGAAACCAGTTTGTTAAGGTTGCTATACTCTGATCCTTGTAAAAAGAAATTCAGATAAACCGAAGGCCAAGATTTTTTGGGCCTACATTTAGGTCTGTGAAATTGATTTAATTGTGTGGCTGATACATCTTCCCTCAACTTTCTTACTGTTTCGCACCGCTCTTGTTGGGATTCAGTATGGGTTTGGAACTGAAACCAGTGTAATTATTGAATATTTATCTTGGAGAAAAAATGTGCTTTCCTACCGTAACACGCACGCTGCACTGCACAGGTAACATTTATCGAAGACGGCGTAAGCAGTCCTTTCACAATCTACAACAAGTCATACAGGTAGTACACCATCATCATCACGGGATATGGAATAGTTTAATGGTTTGATGATTACATGGATATGTGCTCTTTTTCAAGTTACTTAAAAACAAAGCATAGTTGTGAAAACAAAAAGTTAGAACTTAATTTTACAACGCATTGCGTTTCTAAATGTGATCTTAGCAGCAGGTGTTAGGTAAAAATAAAAGTGGCTAAATCAATCTAACGAACGTTAGTAGTTGCATTGAGAGATGATATGAGTAACGTTTCTGTGTCTCCCAATTCGTTTTATCAGGCACCCCCGAAATCTGCGGTTTATCACTCCGTAGGTAATTGCGTCATAATTTATGCATCATAATTTATGCTTTGTTGTGGGAGTTTATTCCGAATAGTTTTCAGGGTGTCGCAGTCGCAAGGAGTCGGAAGTTTTTGGGTGGAGTCGGATTCTTGAGAACAGTAGGAGTCGGATATTTGTATCCGACTCCGACTTCGGAAGTCCAATGGAATCATTTTTTACATCGCACTCTTAATTTAGGCACCGTAACTCGTCCCTGTTGAAATGGTACAGTTTCTTTTAAAGCTTTTATTGAAACAGATAATTCTTGCTGTGTGCCACGATTTCCACTGCATGCTAGTTGCTACAAAATTGTTGGCACTTGACAGCCAAACTTCATTGAAGTTATGTCAAGTTAAGGAGTCGGAGTCGAAAATTTTGGAAAGGCCAGAATCGGTGTCGGAGTCCGAAATTTTGAAAAGGTCGGAGTTGGAGTCGGGCGTTTTACCTCCGACTCCGCAACCCTGGTTTATATACAGTAAAGCATAACACTGTTTGTGGACAGACGAAATCTTATTTTGACCCCATCGATGTTTGTGGGCCCAAAGTTTAAAAGCTTCTTGGTATCCAAAAACATTGAAAGTTTGAAGACATTTGACAATTACTTTCTCTTTAGGAACTTCGCACATTGTATATATAGCAAAAAGATATTTCAAAAACTTTCCAGGAAGTTTCACGGAACGGAATTTTTTCAAATTACTTTAACTGGGTGTCTAAAATATTTTGGTTAATGCTGTTGCTTCATACTAATTTGGCTGATATCAGCCAGTCAATAAAAATAGTGTCATGGCAGGCGTTTTGTCTATGAATTGAGTTGGGCGCCAGGGATGCGTTTTTAAGCCAGTACTTTTTGTGGCATACATTTGCAATTATCTGCAACACAACCTCAACCACTACTACCATTGGCCTGCCACTATGTGCAGCATTCACAGTAAAACAGCCGCCTGGCCCACGGCGCTGAGTAAGTGGATATGGGCTTCCGCAAACCACTTGTAACACTCCAAAGGCAGTACAAAGCGATTATAATGAAAATTCTTTGTAATCTCAAAAAAGTAAAAGTAATTTTATTTGATAATACTCGTAGCTTCCATTGCATTAAAGTTTTTTTAATGCTTTGTCATTGATTGCGTTCCGCTTTTCTGTGAGACACGGCGACAGACACATTTCATGGTTCATGGCTGTTGTCAGTTGTTGGCAAATAAATTAAAGAATGTGCGAAAAAAACAAAGAAATGAGGATGTGAATTTATGCACCCGTTAGGCATCCACTAAAAAGAAGTGAGGTAATGCTCTATCAAAATTATATGCGACTTGCCACAGTCAAAACAGTTGCGATTTTATCTTTTAAGAAATTCACAAAAAATGATAAAATGGGGCTGATATTTCAGTGCCATCTGAAAAAGAACTGAAAAGACCTCCTGCTGCAAAGGAAGCGGGGAAAACACACCGTCAAACCATATCACTGGGTACGCCAGAATAGGACGGTGAATGACCATAATCTCACCCAGATTCCCATCTCACCTTTTTGTAAATATCCTTTCGTGACTACTTTCGCAATACGTTTATTGAGTAACATTGCCACACTCATCGTAATTTAGCCCAAGATTTTTGGTTTGATCCAGGTATTCAAATTACGATTTGAATCATCTCTTCCTCACAGGGTAGTGCCAAGGTTAGATGGCTCCCGGGTCAAGATACAAGTTTGGCGCCCCCATGTGCGAAACCATGATCCTTTGAGAGTGAATGCACTGTATTGAAGAAAGTACTTGCGATATTGTGGGAACTTTTGGCGCCATTTTTGGGACTTTTGGCGCCCTCCAGTGATTCGGTGCAAGGGCATTGTGCTTGCCCCGTTACGCCCCTGCTTCCCCATCAAAGCTTTCTCTGTGCTTAGCGAAACGCAGATGCTGATGCAGTCTGAGGAAGAGCACCTTAATTGTACCTAGTCCAACTATGTGTTTTAAGTTTCCTCAATTTCGATGCCGCGACCAGTGCCTCGCAAGTGTTTGTGGGTCTGATGTGGATTCGGAATTCCAAGCAGGAGAACCACGTCTACGAAATAAAGGTAATTTGAAAAATCATTTGTAGTTTTCGTGGGTACCACTCGTGATTCACCATCGATGCTAGTGCGCACCGAATAGGATTGATATAATAAAATACTATGCAATGTATTTTGTTTATAACAGCGTTTGGGGAGCTTGATCGGGAAGTGATCAAGTGCTTTGCGCTGCTCAGTCAGAAAACTCTTAGGCCAGGGTTTTTTTAACCTGTGGGCCACGGAAGAATTTTTGACGGGTCTCGGCCAGGAATAATTGAAACTCAGTACGTTTTGCAAGATGAACCTGTTGTCGAAAGCGTACGTAGCTTTTGAACTACAAACGTCATGAAACGTCCCTTTCGTCATAATTTTTTAGAAATCATAGCTACTTGAAAATTTCCACGTGTAGCCTATCACGTTGTACAAAATATACAGTTAGTGAAAGCATTTTGAGGCAGGAAGGCCTATCTTGTTGCCATGAAAACAAAACCTAGAAGCAACCCTTTAAGGACCACAGAAGCCGATATATCGGCTTCGTCTTTTCCAGCCATAACTCGCCAGCCGAAAGAGTTATATAGAGCTGTTCATAGAATAACCGTTTGTGATACAGGTGGATAGCGTTTTTGGAGGTGGTGGTTCAACTGGCGAATACAGAGGATTCCTGAGGCAAACCGGAATTGCCTGTAAATATCATGCTTTCTTGTTGCACGATACCAGCCCTCGACCGAGCGTCTGCGAGATATACTTTACAGTAGAGAGCAGAAGAGTGAGTGAATTTACTGCTGAGAAACGGTATTGCTTTGACGTTGGTCTGACCGATATTGTCAAACTCAAAATATGCAATTTTTAGTCTTCTTTCTCCATCAGCTAACATCTTGTGTGTGCTCAGCATTGGAAATCGATTGATTTGGCTGAATTTGGGAGTAACTTCACTTTCAATGACGGCAGAGCCAACAATTCGGCACGATTGCGAGGTCCATCGCAGCGCCTTCTGCTTGGGTTCATGTTGCTTTCCAGGTACACAGTCAGCAATCGAAAACGAAAGATGGTTCCTCAACTGAAACGCCAAAATTGCATGTTTTTTGTTTCGAACGTTTGTGAAAAAGATCATTGTTCAGAGCAGATATTGAATAAAAATGTGAAGAAGGCCGTGGGTAGTTGGCCTATTCAAAATCTGTACCACCCAAAGTTTTGCTCATTGAATTCAGAAAACATGTTTTGCGCGAAACCCCTGAGGAACACTGAGTTCTCTATTGCTTTACCAGCATTTCCCGAGCAACGTTGCATAACACTGAGACGCAGATAAAATCACCACAACCAGAAACCACTTTGTAAACCTCCCCTATATAAGAACAAGGTGAACAAGTAGCAACGAAGAGATCTCGGGGGATGAACTTTGTTGCTTCTTGAAACCGTACGTGGGTGACTGCACGTGTCGTCCGCTTTGTTCCAATCTTCTTGGTGACACATGTGGTGATATATAAATCTTCATGATTTGAAAAGTGAATTCCCTCTCAGCTAAGAAGCTTAAAACGCCAATGCCTTGGTTTCAACAAGCTTACAAAGAACGAGAAGAATGAAATAAAAAGTGTAATTCGGACATTTGGACCGAGACCTCATCAGTCGGCCTGAGTGCTCTCATAAAAATCAAATACCTCCCTGTGGGGGTTACTTCCCACGTTGGGAACCACTGCTTGAGATTCTGCTAAAAGTGGGGCAGTCTTGGTTAAAGAAGAAACTTCCTGAAGCGCCTGTAAACGCCTAACACCACAGCAGTGCTTGCAGTCGAAGCTTCACAATCACTTAGAATCAGGTCCGTAACTACGGGGTGCAGGGGGGAAAAGCCCCCTAAAATTTTTTCGCCCCCCCTGGAAAAATTTGTTGGACATAGTTGGAAACTATTGGACATAAAAATTTGGGCCCTTCTCAGAAGAGTCTTTGCTCCCCTTGTTGTCCCAGGCTGTTTCACGGGCCCTCTTAGAATCAATTTTTTATTGCAGAAAAGATGGATTGGCAATTTCCGAAAAAACAGTACGAGTTTCACTTCGAGCATTCCTCGGTCAACTTAATGGTAAGATTGCCAAATTCACCAGAGTTTTATTTCTGCGGTAAGGGTGTTGTCTCTGGGGTGTCACATGAAGCAGAGCATTTAAAGCTGCACCGAAGTTGCAAATGTTTTTTTTGAGGAATTTTAACAACACTGCCATTTAAATTTTTATCGACGTTTCATTGTCACCAGTACTGTTTCTCCAAGTCTGTTTTACAGTTCGATATATACCTCGGCTTGTTTCGTGCATTGTTTCTGGTTAAAGGGTATGGAAAAATTGCAGGTGCATTTGTTGGTAAGTTGCGAAACGCATTCTACCATTGACAAACATAAACTTTTTACTGATGTGAAGAAACGTTTTCTTAAACAAAATTTTTACCGAGCATTTTTCTTCTCAAAGAAAAGCATGTGTTTTTTCAAAAAAAAATGTGTCGTTTCTAAGGTTATCGCATAGATGTTGGCTAGCAAATCTATGGCAAGTTGCTCAGGAAAACAATAACGTAAAAATAGAAAGAAATATTCGGGCTAGTTCTCTGTTTTAACGATAGGTGAAAGATCAGCAACACTCTTTCTTTTTTAATTATTGAGCTGCATTGCAGATCGACTCTCATCAAGTGATAAGGAACCTTCATCTCCAGAAACACGGTCAAGTCTTCCGGTGATTTCTTCTTCAGTTGAAACCAGTAAGCAAATTACACACATATGGAAATGTTAAGAGCCTCCAAACCACCGTCCACGCGCATTGTTATCCAGCCGGCAGCGGCATTTTGCCATTTGGTGCGAAAACCGCACAGTTGTCGAGAGGCTTATAGATTTTGGCAGCTCTTTGCTGTAAATGATAAAAAAAGAGGGGAAGCAAGGCCCTCTTGCAACATTTGCAGCAGTTACAAAGTCAGTTTAGTTTGAAGGAACATTCACATCTGAATCCGCCAAGTATGCTTTGCTTCCGCCACGTATGCTTTGTTTCAGGCGCTCATGGTAAAACTGAAACCAAAAAAGCTAATAAACTGAACTATGGTTGGGTAAAGACTGGATTTCCTTTTTTCCAAGGTTCTGCTTCGTTGGCTAAAAGCGCATCAAATGATGTAGAATTTTTGGCTGGATGTACTGCACGGGAGGCTACGAAGGCAGTTTGGAATTGCGAAGCAGCTCTGCGGACTCCTATCAAGTTCTATGGCATTGGAAGCTGCATGTGAGTGACATCAATGTTTTGTTTCTTTTAAGGTTAGTTTCAGGCTGACAACTTTCCAGCAAACTAAACAGGGGGCGCACTCAACATTTTCTTACATTGCTGAATACTTGGGAAACATCAACAAAACAAAATGTTGCCATTGTACGTGTACAGTTGTACAAATAATTTCTTTTGTAAAACATTAAAGCGTGCAAACACATCACTGAAAACCAGGGTTGCGGAGTCGGTGTCGGAGTCGCAAGGAGTCGGAGGTTTTTGGGTGGAGTCGAAGTTGGATTCCTAAAAACAATAGTAATGGGAGTTGTTTATCCGACTCCGACTCCGGAAGTCCAATTGAAACATTTTTTGCATCGCACTCCTAAGTTAGGAATCCTAACTCATGCCTGTTGAAATGGTACAATTTCTTTTGAAACTTATTGAAAGAGAGAATTCTTGCTGTGTACCACGATTTCCATTGATTTCTAGTTGCTAAAAACTTGTTGACAGCCAAACTTCATTCAAGTTATGTTACGAGCTGGAGTCGAAAATTGTGGAAAGGTCAGAGTTGGATTCGGAGTCGGACGTTTTGCAACCCTGCTGAAAACTTTCCTTATAAGTACCCAACCAAGCTCTAGGCCCAGAGTTGCTAGTAATTGCAATTACTTGCTAAGATCAATCAACATTTTTGTGTGTTCCGCCTTTTGTAGTATCAATTTCTAAAATCTTGTTGCTGTTCAGTGCACGGATTTCAGAAACTAGAACTGTGCTTTTAACTTAAGTAAAAATAATTAATCCAATCCAGTAAACAACGCAAGCTGAGATTCGATAAGGCCCAACAGGAAAACATTTACAACTGCTAATGGGGTGTGTCAGCTGCAGTAACGACATGATGTGCTTCGGGCCTAAATCGTACTGGAGAATGCCAAAACTGGACACGCTACCCTATACAGAAACTTTTGAGAAATTTCACTTTTCTAATTTTTCTATATTCTAGGCAAGTTTTTCGGAAAGCTTTGCAAGTTTACTAGTTTTCAAATTTCCGGCCTTTTGAACTTGCAATCACTTTTTGTGTGTAACCAAACTGCTGAAGATACTTTAATTCTAAACTTCTGTTCTCATGTCAGTAATTTTGTCTCCATGTAGAAATACTGTCAACTGCATCGTGAGATGCATAACAGATCAGCTTGATGTTTGTGCCAGATCGAATGGGTCAAACCCAATGGATTCATATGGACTATCTCATTTGAGTTCCAAGGTATGCGCAATGTATATCGTTGTTCCTCTATTGAAATGACAGCATTTGTTTCATGTCACTAAAAGGATTTTTAACTTATTTGTCGACATCAGATGTGTTGATTATACACGTTATCACTTTTTGTGTAAAACGCAACGTCTTCATGTCTAACAAAACAGAGAGTCCTTTCTTCCTAATTTTAAATCATCCCTTGTTTCAGAAACCACCGATCGGAAAATTAGTTTGTATCAAGTTGATACTATTCGGTTTTTATGCTGATGTTTGGTTCCAGGCTTCGCTGATTCAGTTACCCATGCTAGAGCATAAAATTTTATGTGATCTCGACGTTCTTGTGAAAGGCAAACAACTTGTTCATAATAATGGTGATTCAGCACAGGAAACCACATAGATCATTCGTGGTCAAATGAGATGAGCTGCTTCTCTTAAAGCAGGGCGCGAACATGGTTTGATGGTTTATCAACGCAAGCAATGCTGCCAAAGACTACAAACTTGCTTCGTAATGACGTAACAACTAGTGCATCCTATCCTACGTAAAAGAAACGAAGCCATGTCAGGCAAAATCGCCATAGGACAAATGAAAAATTGAAAAAAAAACGCGCAAGCTAATAGAAAAATGGCACTATGGAAATTTGCTGGCGATGTACTGAAACCGTACGTGAAAAAAATCGCTAATCAAATTATAAACCTCTAGCACTGTTCAGGTACGCCTTTTTGCCTCCAGGGCTGTTAAAGAGCCAAATTGAGACTTTCAACCAGGCCCCAGACTGCTAGTCGATCAACTATTTAACAGTTAGATTGATTTCGTCGCAGGTCTTGCATGGCGCTGCAAAAACGAATATGCTTTGGTGCTAAAGAAACGAACCGTTTGGTTTGTTTCCATGAAAAACATTAGGAACAAGCCAGAAGTCATGGCAGAAAAAGATAACTTTTCCGTAGATAAGTAAATAGCCTTTAACTTAACTGTTGTTATGGCTGTTGAGGGTTTTCCAACAACATACTTTTTCCAACGATTTTGCTTTGGTCTCGTTCAATCAGGTTTATGTACTCATTGACGTCATGCGCCTTGCTGATAACGCATTTTCAAAAAAGAGCTGAGGATGCCTATAATAAGTACGCGAAATACGCAGTATTTCCCTGTCTAACGTCACTGTGGCAGATGTTTTGTTGATAAATTGCTCCTTTGGATATATTGTTGCTATCGGAAATCCCGAGCGGCATATGCGCAAAGCTTCGCACCGTGGCAGCAAGCAACAATAGACATCATGCGTCGCAATCTCTCTTACTATTGCTTGTTCGCGCTACATATATAATGGTGTTATTCTTCGCGCACTTTCCATTCGTGGTGAATCACACAATCAACGCAACACCACCGGAAAGGTTGCAACAATATAATGGGCTGACAAATCGACATGTTTCGAAGCCAAGCGCCACATGGGCAAAGGTTGCAGTTTCACATAATACGCAAACAGTGCATTTGCAAACTACCTGCCGCATTATAGTGCAACTGCATGTGCCAATCCTGCGCTCTAAGAGCTTGCAGCTCTGAACGCAGTTATTGAAAACATGGCATGTTTGGTGAAGGCCATTTCTTATGTTAATGCGGTTTGTTCTTCCTGTTTGCTAAGCGGCCTTATGTCAGACTTCAACGATTCCAAAACGGATAATTTCTGAACACTTCCTTCACTTAAAAAGATGCATGCAGAAATAAAATCGTTTTGACAATTTCCATTGCAAACTACAGTACTGTGAGTTGCAACTTCATAAAAACTTTTTAAATTTAGATCTTCTGCTCACCACAGATTTTAGAGATAACTTTGTACTGGCCACATAAACAAATGAACTTCAACAGATGTTACAGCTAAACTTAAATATGCTTTTCAACATGTACGAATGGTAACGAGTTGGTAAATAATCAACTCCTTTCAAGTTATCGTGAAGAGTTGCGGACACATGGCTTCGTGTTTTACTCTTTAATTAACACTGCCGACAAAGACATAGAGGAGTCTTGAAAGGCTAACTTGAAAAGAGTGTAGCATAAAAATCCTCTCTCTATGGACTGCTACTTTATCGTGGTGAGAGAGTTTCCATAGCGTCGCCCATGCCAGGTTGGTCAAAAGGTAGAGGCCAGACAAAAAGTAGGCCCCCATGTAATCTCGAGGTGTAGGGAACCCATTAGCCTTGGTGTGGCAACCCTCTAGGTGATGACAAAACCAAAATCAAACCCATGTAGCATCAACGTGTTGGCACTTCCCAATTGCCTAGGTCTGTGGCATGGTGCTGCAACATCAAGTAAAACCGATCGTCCTGAATCTTTCTTGCCATCGGATTTCTTTTCTTGGTGCCAAGATAGTGGACCGTGGACTGTGCACCGACATATCCACTCTAATCTCATTGCATAGGAAATCCATCATCTACCTCTTCTTTGAATCGAGGATACATGTTTCGAAGTCCTGCGGCGATGGTCGACAAACGGAAGGGGCAGGTTTAGAATAGCTGGAAGCCTCTAGTTTGTACCTGCACGTAGGCGGTCTTGGCAAGACGGTCGTTGGCTCACGGACGAGCAGCCGTGGCCCTGGGTCCTACCAAGATGTCTGAGCAGCCCTATTTAGGGATGTGCTGCTCCCACATTTGTGGAAGGGCGTAGAAAAGGTCACCCAAAAAACGCCTGCTCACTTTCAGTCTGGACGGATAGCCGCGTTCGTCGGACAGTCTCACTCTGCGGTCGAAACATGAAAAAAATAAAAATACAAAACACAAAAAAATCACTTTACGTTGCTCCATGGAATGTACGTACTCTTCTCGACAGCGCAAGTAATAACCGACCACAGCGACGTACTGCCTTGGTTGCTGCTGAACTCCAGCGCTACAACATCGACACAGCTGCACTCAGTGAAACCCGTCTCTCTGATGAAGGATCTCTAACAGAAGTGGTAGGGGGGTACACTTTCTTTTGGAAGGGTAACCCTACAGGTTCCGCTCGCATTCACGGTGTTGGTTTTGCTGTCCGTTCTTCTTTGTTGCCATCTTTGACAGAATCCCCTGTTGGCATCAGTGAACGTTTGATGTCCATGCGCAACCCCCTAACTCGGGGACGATTTGCCACGCTGCTCAGCGCATATGCTCCTACTCTCGACTCATCGGATGAAGAAAAAAAACACTTTCTACGCTGCATTGCGTTCCACATTCCAGCATGTACCTCGTGCTGATAAGCTGCTTCTACTCGGCGATTTCAATGCACGGGTTGGCGCTAATGACCAAGTGCGACAGACTGTCATCGGGCGACATGGTGTAGGTAAAAGCAACAACAATGGTCTTCGTTTGCTCGAAGTCTGCTCAGAGTTTTCTCTCTGTATCACCAACACCATGTTTCAACTCCAGAACAAATTCAAGACCTCCTGGATGCACCCGCGCTCAAAGCACTGGCACCTGACTGACTTTGTCGTCGTACGGGGTTCTGATCTTCGTGATGTGAAGATAACACGAGCTATGCGTGGTGCAGATTGCTGGACAGATCACCGTCTCATCCGTAGCCAGTTCAGCATGCGTGTCCGCCCTCCCTCACGCATGGAGCAGCCTTGTAAGAGACTAAATACCAATGCTCTGCTTGCTGAGGAAGTGAGGGGAAATTTTCAACGCACATTGAACCATCAGTTGGAGGAGCTCTCAAAACCATCAGAGGGTCCACCAAATGCAACAACACTTACCGCTGAATGGGAGTCTATTACGAACACGATCTTGTCCATCGCGAAAGCCACCCTTGGCGTCATGCACAAGCAACATCAAGATTGGTTTGATGCCAACCGGAAGGAAATCCACGTCATTTTGCATTAGAAAAACTCTGCCTACAAGGCCCACCTTCAGCAGCCCAAATCCACTGCTCATTATCAACGATGGATCAGGATTCGTTCCCAAGTCCAACACCATCTGCGCGAGATGTGCAATAGCTGGTGGATGACAAAGGCACAGAAAATCCTGGAACATGCCAACAACAGCAACATCAGGGCTTTGTATGAAGCTTTGAAGAGTGTATTTGGTCCAATAAGACGTTCTTTCTGTCGTGTAAAGGACAGCTCTGGGACGTTACTCATTAAATAGCGCGACGGAATTCTTTCGCGATGGGCAGAACACTTTAACACTCTCCTAAACAAAAGGAACCCTTCTGACAGTTCCTTTCGAGATTCCCTTCCCTCGCTGCCTCCCATCACTTGCCTGGACAACGCACCCACCCTGACTGAAGTTCAATCAGCCATCTCTGGTCTCAAATCCAACAAAGCCTGTGGCGTGGATCACCTACCAGTCGAGGTGTTTAAGTACGGGGAAAAGGACCTCCATGTCCATCTGCATGTCTTCATCTGCAAAATCTGGAGCGCTTGCCAAGTCCCTCAACAATGGAAGGATACTAGCATTGTTGCAATATACAAAAACAAAGGTGAACGTGCCGACTGTGGTAACAACCGTGGCATCTCGCTGTTATCAGTCGGTGGCAAGATTTTGGCCAGAGTAATGCTTAACCGACTCTTGACACACGTTGCTGAAGTAATACTACCTGAAAGCCAATGTGGTTTCCTCCGGGGTCGCTCCACTATTGAGATGGTCTTTGTCGCACGTTTGCTTCAAGAAAAATGTCGCGAACAGCACCGGCCACTTTTATACGGCATTTATAAACCTCTCGAAAGCTTTTGACACCATAGATCGAGCTATTCAGTGGAAAACTCTATCTAAATTCGGTTGTCCACCTATTTTCCTGGCAATCCTACGGGATTTTCACGATGATATGTCCGCGCAGGAAATTTATGGTGGCGCAAGCTCTGAGTTTTTTCCAGTGCAGGTTGGTGTCAAACAGGGCTGCGTGCTGGCACCTGTCATCTTCAACATCTTCATGACTGCTGTCGCACTATATGCTAGTAACTCTTTCCTCCAAGACAATGGGATCTCCGTCAAGTATCGCCTTGATGGCAACCTGTTCAACCAACGTCGGCTCAATGCCCAAACAATGCATGGTTGATGCATACAGTCGTGTTGGTCTTGTTGGTAATATTAAAAAGACATAAATACTACAGCAGTGCACTTCGTCAAATCTTGCTCCACCAGTCTTCAACATCAAGACTGCCCCATCGCCAATGTGGATCAGTTTGTATGCTTGGGCACTGTCCTAAACAACAAGCTTGATCTGTCACCTGACATCCAGCGTCGCATACGCCTTGTTTCATCTGCTTTTGGACGACTCTCACAACGAGTTTTTGTTAACTGAAACCTGAACCTCAAGACCAAGATGGCCGTCTACAAGGCTGCCTGTGTCTCAACGCTACTTTATGGTTGCGAGGCCTGGGTCCTATATCGCCGTTACATCAAGGCTCTTCAACAATTCCACATTTCTTGCCTTCAACGAATGCTTAGACTACACTGGTGGGACAAAGTCCCCACGTAGAGATCCGTCACCGTGCCCACTGCCTTTCGATGGAGGCCATCATTCGAGCGCCAGCTCAGATGGACAGGGCATGTCATTCGAATGCCGGAAAACCGACTGCCGCGCCGTGTGCTATATGGCGAATTAAAAGGGGGCCGAACATCTACTGGCGGACAATTCACAAGTTTTAAGGATTGCCTGAAGGCAACACATAAGAAGAATGCTATTCCTCCTGACCAACTGGAAACATCAGCAGCGGACCGCAAGGGCCGGCGAGACATTTGTACCACTGGCATCCTCTTCATGCAAGCAACGCAGGATAAAACTGAAGATGAGCGTCGTCGCCAACGGCATGAACATGCTGCTCGGAACCGAGAAAACAACTCTGCTTATATGTGTCCCACCTGTGGCCGTACGTGTCTATCACGCATAGGACTGTACAGCCACGAACAATCCCACCTCCAAAGATAAGATGATGGATCGGACTCGTCGTTTTGACGTCCATCGAAGGAAGAGAGAGCATAAAAATCAGGACATTATTAATTTACTTCTGGGACAAAGATACCACACATACAGGACCAGATACAGAAAGGTCTAGTGGGGGACACATAAATTTTCCGCTGATTTAGACTAATTTGTATCAAAAAGAAAACCCACTCAACAACCATAAACATAAGAGATACAAGCTATCTCACTATTAACTTGCCCTGCCTTGAAGGTTGAAAATGCGTTGCTTTCTGTTTTTGCCTGCTTGCACTAACATCAGTTTTGGATATTGACAAAAAAAGAACAGAAAACCCTTCAAGGACCGCAACGGACCATATATCATCTTGGACTATTTCGGGCATATCTCGCCAGTCGGTAGAGCTAGAGAGGTGTTCAAACCATCTATGGATTCGGCAAGTCGTCTAGTTTCGAAGGAAGAAAATTAACCTTCGGAAAACTGATTTGTTGGTCTTGCTGAATACTTTTCTCCAAGAGACAATCAAGTTAACTGCATTATTTTTTGCAAGTTTATGTTTTATGTACGGTTATCCAGGCTAGTCCATGGGAATGGGATTTGTCCATGGGATGGGACAGTGGACTTAAAATTTGTCCCAAATCGTATCGTTGGTAATTTTTTGTCATATAGCAGGAAGTTTCTGAACTTGAATACCATTATCATGTACTCACAGGCCCGTAACCAGCTTGGGACACCATGAGAGGCGAAGAGTTTTCTGAGGGGCCCAAATTTCTTTAACTATGTACAATAGTTTTAAACGATGTCCAACACATTTTTCCAGGGTAGGCGAAACATTTTGTATGGGGGGCTTCTCCCCCCTGCGCCCCCCCTGGTTACGGACCTGTGTACTCACACCACAGTATTCCTCGTAGAGGCTTAGTGTTGTGGCGGAGTGATGCGAGGCTTTCGAATATAAGGCTGCTTGTGTTTTTTAGGTGACAGCTAAAAAAAAGTTTTAGGGTGTTTTACCCACGGCTCTGAAGAGGCTAGACATTAGACAGGAACTTGATATAATGTACTACGTGTTACCATTTCCGTGGGAATCCCATGGGATGGGAGAGCGACAAGTTGCTATAGAGTGGGACAGAAAAAGTGTTCCATGGACGAGCCTACGATTATCAGACCTAAGTAAAAAGAAGTTTGCGATTTGGTTTAAAAGTTATTTCACCTATTTACGGCCAAGATATTTTCCTTCTAAAATCGTGATAATTTAAAAATAAAGGGAACCTTGTCCTTTACCTCGAAAACAACTGCAAACCATTCTTTTTTTGAGACATTGATTTGGGCTCTTGCTTTGATTATTGTTTTAGATACTTAGTTTGTTTTTGCCCTTATTGTTGGAAAGCAGCGAAAACCATAGGTTCCAGATTACTGAAAGGCGACATCGCAGTGAAAAATTAGTTTAGTTATTTCCATTTAGTCACGAACTTGTTTTGCCTCAGGTCTTGATTGGAACATTGCGCAACCTGTCAAAATCATTTGGAGGGGGCAACGATGCTGTTACAGTGTTTTGCTACCACGCCCCATGGAATCTAACGTATCCACGAAGTTTTCCACAACTTCCGGGATGCAGTGAAGATTTCGCACCTTTCCTCGTTAAACTCTCACGAAATCTCTATTACAAATTCATCTGGGCAGCCAGGAGTAATACGATTTGCAGGTATTACGTTTTTGCAATCCATCGTAATTCTGCAATCAGTTTGACGGGCAAGACTAATGTAAATTCTGTTGAATAAGCCGTAAGATAAAAAGATGGAAATATCAACGAAATTTAGTTGAAATGCATCATCTTTGCGAGTGACTTAGGAAATTTTCAGAATTTAAGAACAAATCAGCCCAGTAAGCTTTTCTATTGTTTTTGGAAAAAAAGGTATGATTGATGCTTTTTTGCATCATGGTAAGCTTATTACATGCGAAGACATAACACAACAGAATGTTTTTGTCATTTTAGTGTCTGGTTTTTCGACCTTTGTTAGACTGATCTTCTGAAGTTATAAAAAAAATCTGCTTACATAAAACTTCCATTGTTTGCATAAAAGCTCTTCCATGTTTTTGAAAAGCGATTTCTTTATTGACAGTGGTCCTTTTATTCATGCACAATTCGTGTCCTGAAATTGCTTCATGGTGTTCCTAAACTACTAACTTACTGACTTGTTCCTTATGGCTTGCTTACCATTACTGTAACACACCTATCGTGTTAAACAGTTCGATTTAACAAAAAGACATCTGTAAATTATACTGCAGATATAATGATTGTTTTTCGTCATGCTATTGGGGGCCAGTAAGATTGTGAAGCAGGGCTGCAATACCACTTTTTATTGATCGTATGCACATTACAATGGGCGGGAAATGCGTTTTCACAATTTGACCATTGATATGTTGAAAATGTAAGCAAAATCGATCAGTTTTTCTAGCATTGCTGCTAAGAGTGCCTGAAGCCCGATCGGCTAAGTTCTGAAGAAATATAGTTGCTGAAACGCTACGCAGTAAGGTGCGCGCTCTGTGATTCATAAAACTATATACAGTATATTGAATCACTTCTCCGCCGATTCAAATGCATGTCGGAGGCCTTGTTCGAAAGGTACAAACTGGGCGGCGAAGTTCTTTCAGGATGGCCGCGAAATTAGTTTTCTGGTACTTTAACTAAAATGTTTCTTGAAATTATCCAACTTTCTATTCAGTGGCGCAACTAGAGGTTTGAGACTGGCCACCGTAGGAATCCCCTAACCAACACTCAGAAAAAAGTTGAGAAATGATAGTGAATTCGGATGTGGATGTCTATACTAAAACCCGAAATCACCGGAAAACACTCCGAAAAACGCTAAAAAACGACAACCTACTGAAAACCAAAAGAATACTAAACACCGAAACACAAGCTAAGTAGGAGCATGGGCGTCGGAAGAGGGACCAAAGCCCCACCCCTGGAATTTGAACATTTTAGCAAAAAAAGGTTGTTTTCTTAGTTTTGAGTGGTAAAAAACAAATTTCACTACTTTTGCCCCCCCCCTGTACAAATTTTGGAAAAAATAAAACACAGGTCTTTCCTGTCACAACATAAAATGGTTTAAATGGGCCATACACTGAGAATAGGCCAGCCAAACTATTAAAAATATTAGCTGCTAAAGTTTTATTTTTCTCAAAGTCATGTACAGTTACTGTACCTTCAATACTTCCCTTATATGCTTCAAGAACAAGTAGACTTTAATACACTGTGGAATTTCTGTTAGATCATCATCAACTGAAAGAAGTTTAACCAATTGTTTGGAGCAATAGGTGGGTATGCTTAAAATGAGAGCATAAAGCTTTCCAAGTATGTAATGTACTCTCAATGCATCGTAGCAGAGACAACCACCTGGCAGATACATAGCGAAGAATTTGAGGTAATTCTGTATCTGCAACTGAATTAAAATCTTTGAAAGTTTCACGTCTGTTTTTTGACATTGAAAAATGGCCACAAATTTTTAGGACAGCATTTGCTATGTCCACGGACAATTTTCTCAAAGAATACCTTACAATATGTAAAATGTGAAACATTGCAATTAGCCATAACATCATTATGCAGTGTGCGGATATTGGTGTATGTTTTCCTTCAAAATTGCAATTTGCGTTATCTGCACTTGAGAAAAACTTTTTTCTAATTGTATGTTTTCCATAGTGATCTTCAAGCAGTTAAACATTCCATAAGCATTCTTAAAAAGTGAATTACACAAGTTTTTGTGCCTACTTCCTATTAAAATATTGAACATGGTTTTATGATTTGATGCATCAATTTGAAGACCAAAGAAGAGAGGGTGTTCATGTTGTTTCAAATTGTTGACAACTACTTCTAAAGCTTTTTGCCAAGAACATTTGTAATAAACGCCTCTGACTGGCTGGACCACAAGATAGTTTTGCTTCAATTTTTTAATCCTGGTGAAGTTTTGAATGTAATTCTAAAGTACAGTCAAGTGAATTGTATGAAAGACTGTGTTTGACTGCATGATATATCTGAGCTATTTCTGAAGCAACAACATCATGTACATCTTTAGTATTTGCCATAAATTTATCCAAAAGAGAACTGAAAGCAATAGGTCTTGATTAACTCTTGTGGCCATCTGAATTTCTTTTTTTTTTTTGCTGCAACACCCATGTATCAATTTTAATATTTCTTATAAATACACACAGGCTAGTATTAAGCGCTTGCGCGCTGCATGCAATAATGCCTACCGAATCATGCATTACATACGCAGAAATGTATGCAGTAAGTGTTCGCCCACACCAAGTTAGCCATCGTGTCACAGCTTTTGATGCCTTATTGAGAAATAATCTGCATCACTTCTTGCAACATTGTGCATCTTCATCTAACTTTTTTATTCGATCTCTTCAAATGTCTAATGCTTTTTATCTTTATTATTCCTCAAATATTTAACGCTCATGTATGACGGTGACCAACTGACACAGTTGTTGATGCGTTGTACCAGTGTATACGCGACTCAAAGAAGAACTTCCGTACGCTGCATTAAATTTCAGGAAAATTAATTAGCTGCTTCAAAACTTGAGAAAACTATTCGGCTGTAGAGCTCATGACTAATGCGTTGGAAAGCATTTGAAACCTTGATCGGAACAGTTTGCATGCCTCTGTGCGCCATTGTGCACCCCCATTAGACTTATCTTTTACTTTTTACTTTTAACGGTTAGCTGTTTACCTCAAAGTTTTGATGTTAGAATGCCTTCATTTCTATCGCACTACTGGATCCCGGTGTGTTATGATGGGTGCATGACAGGGGCGTAACGAGGGGGCATAGGCGAATTTTTATTTTCGGGTCCCTAGGCTATTTTAACTTGGGGGCCCTTCTGGAAGGTTTGCGACGACTGACGTCATACAAATTAGCACTGCACTCGCAAGTTACATTCACTGAATAGGTTGTTCCGATTCAAAAACATATTACTTTTTTCTGAATTCACTCGATATCAAGAACACAAACAGTCACAGTGAAACTAATGAAAAAGGCAGCGGTGAAGTTATCTGACCACACTCACATTACATATTTAATGAGTACCTCACTGACCTCGTGTAATCTGAAAAATGGATTGAGACGTTTTTTCCACACATTCACGTAACAATAACCAATTCTAACGCCATAAAAAGAGAATGCTCATCGTCATTCATTTCAATCTTTCGGGCTCATTCTTTTAGAGCAGGGGTGGGAAGCCTGCGGCCAGCGTGAACATTTAATATGGCCCGCATCAGAATTTTCGTTACCAAAGTTAGAACACAACATCGCGTCAAAACGAAACTCCATGAAAAGCAGACACGAAGACAGTAAGTCAGGATAATTCTCTCTG
>Ga0210059_1006459_pt1 | contig 18783 bp, 12 predicted proteins | sample Ectturendosymbi2_FD_188042 | JGI IMG/M metagenome (GOLD analysis project Ga0210059, IMG submission 188042) | Ecteinascidia turbinata endosymbiont from Florida, USA - Sample 2 (SPAdes) (version 2) | ecosystem: Host-associated > Tunicates > Ascidians > Unclassified | place: Key West, Florida... | reverse complement strand
CATTGGAAAATGTTCACTTGCCCACCACATGGCAAGAGTCTGAGCTAATGTTTCGCAACAATGGGTTGTTACATCATAATGTAATAATTGCTGCAGGCCTACTGTCCTAAGCGCAGTGCTGGCAAACAACTCTAGTACTGTACATCCACGTGTTTTGTGATTTTTGAGCTGATTAATTCACGTGCTTTGGCTCAACACTCAGTTACCCGCACAAAGAATTTCTCAACCCGCGCCCGCCCCGCACCCGCACCATGTACAACCCGCATCCGCCCCGCAGAAAGTTCAACCCGCCCCGCACCCGTCCCGCACCCGCACGTAACCGCCCCGCAAATGCGGGTACCCGCAACCCGCCCCGCGCAGGACTCTAATACATGTTGCATGCTATCCTACTTTATGACCAATACACGAGTACGTTTACTCACGTCTTTAGGTAACTGCATAGACACAACACTTGGTGGAAAAGTCTACAAAGTGCTAGAAAAGTCTACAAAGCTCACCCAGTGCGAAGGTAGTTGTATCCGCTGCACCAAAAGAATTATTTGCCCAACAGGAGATGTTAGCATTGGGACCGAGCAGAAATGCATTGTAAATCGAAAATGTCGAAGAAATCTCACGACTTGAAATGGTATTTGAGCTCAAGTGAAAGGGTATTAACACATTTGACGTCTCGATATCCATTCCATTTACTTTCCAGTGGATCGCAGGTTGTGGGTATCCATGATATTGACAAGAAACATTTAATTTCTTGTTGAACTTCACACCAATTCTTTCTCGTGGTAATGACGAAGCCAGGAACGGAACAAAATAAACTGCATCGAAAAATAACAGACACACTAAAGTACTTTCGCGACTGAAAAGTCATATTTTGCAAACAAACAAAACTCACCACTGATAGTGGTTGTTGAATTGTGTAGTTTCTCCCCACCAACGTTGTTCGATGCTTTGCATTCATACACACCAGAGCCTGAAACATTTGGCCTTTCAAAATGAAGTGTAGTTTTTGTTCCATATTGTCCAAGTGAAGTGCTGGATTGATACACCTGAGCAGTGTCGTCTTGGGTGACTGCAGCAATTTCTCTACTAGCGCGAATAACCACATAAGATAAAATGTAAAAATGAGCCATTCATAACAACGAAAGACGTACCTGTACCACAACACTGTTGGCTGAAAAAATCCATATGAAATGCAATCAACAACAATGGGTGTCTTCTGTTTATCCAAAACTACAGTCTCATTGGAAACAGATATGTTAGATGGAACTGCAAAGAATTATTTACGCATTACAATAAAACTCCTTTTGAAAATATTTTACACCCAAATTGCTTAAGGTATTTCGTTAAACAATGACTTCATCTTACGCAAATTTACAGCCTGCCTTAAAAGTAATACAAAAAGTTAGCGGGAAACGAAAAAGTGTTGATGAAAATAGGACAAAATAAAAACATAAAAATTTTGATAAAGAATTTGAAATCGCGTCATATTTACGAGAGGCCGTAAGATTTTACAATGCGAAAGACAGTTGCAAGCAAATGGCTTCAGTAAATTGAGCTGAAACACATTTAGGAAAGTATTATTACAAGTTTTAACAATACGCTTAATCCACATTTATTTGAATCTAAAGGATATAAATTCCAATCGCACAAAAGCGGATACCAGTTTCACTTGAGGATAACGTTCACCTCAAGTTGAAGCAATTCACATTTGAAACTTGTTGAAAAAATTAACACAAATATTGCATCATTAAATTATTTAGAAAACGTGTGAAACAAAACATATTCTTTTCAAATTGGTGGTCAACTGACGATCCTATCAAGCGTATGCGCTGTTTTGGCGCATCTGGACAAATGGGTCTGGTCTCTCCACATTAAACTTTGATGGGCGACAGCGGAACTGTGTGAAGAAAATCCTTCTATTTTTTAAAAAAGCGTGCACAGCAGGTGAGTGTTGTGCTGCAAACTTCGCTGTAACAATGTGAGTCTTGGTTTAACTCATCATAAACTAGAAATGCAGTTCGATTATTGCAAAGGCGAAATGTAATGTAGGCTTGTCTTGTGCGCGGCTTTGATTAATGTGTAGAGGATAAGTAGAAGACTGCTGAAAAGTAGAAGACTGTGAACATGATTATCGTTTTACACCAAAACGATAGAGGTCTTCTTTATACCGGAATGATACAGTAGTTGTAAGTGATTTTTATCGGAAGCTCTGCTAGCCCAAGGTATCATCTAAAACCAACCATTGGAAAACGTTATAATTCAACGGTACATTTAAGTCTTAGTACGCTGTACAGGACACCAACAACTGACTGGAATCCTATCTCTTAAAATATCGTTGACGAAAGCGAGTTTCTTTCAACACTTGTTGCACTGCCGATTAGTCAACCCATGCCAGATGCATTTGTGGGCATATGAGCCCATTGTCTGACATGCCACTGGATACCAAGTCTGACAGTCGAAAAATCAAAGCATTCGCCAGATGAAATGTGATGGGACATGTCGATTACATATATAACTAAATCGGGGTCTCCAGCTTATAAGCTGTTCAAGGTGAGATTGCACAGTTTTGTCACCAGGAGCCAAATAAACAACAATTGAGGTTTGCAGGTGGTAAATGATCTTGAAAGACTTTAGAACGTAGTTATTCATTTATAAATCCTTAAAAAGATTATTTGTAGCAACCACTACTGAAATGTCACAAAGCATTGTAAAAGCCTGATTTGTTGGTTGGGAGAACTTTGGCCGCTTTTGCACCTTATCGGAAAAATAAGGTTTAGAGAAAATAAATATCTGCCACTAGATTAGAGCGCACACATAATTCAACAACTAGAAAAATATGTGGACACTCTAAACAGCTATGTCCAACCCAAATGACTCACTGAGCCAAAAAGTAAGTCACCAGGGCCGCACATTGAATAACATATTAATGAGGGCCGCACATTAAATGGCTTACTTTGATCGTAGCAGATTAAATTTAGCTAAAGCTAATGTACTGAAAGCCTTCGAATCCTAACTGCAATGGTAACAAAGGTGATAAAGTCGCACTGAGGACCACCTGCAACAAAAATGTCAAATTCAAGATTATCAAAATAAGGACAAGTTGTCAGCAATGCTTTTACTGCAGCGAAAACCTAAACTGGGCCGCACAAAACCGTCGACTGGGCCTCATGCGGCCCGTGGGTTGGGCATAGCTGCTCTAAACGAATGTGTTGCAGGGTGTGTTAACAACCTGCTGAGTAACTTATACAGGACTGAGTTCCTGCGTCGATACTCTAAATCACAATACCAGTATAACTAAATTGATTGTTTGTATCACCACTTATTCACCATGAGTAAAAAAAAAACTTTTTTTTCTTTGCCAATGCCACCCATGTAGCAACGCTGCTGTAACTACTCGACAGATAGTCATAAACCAATGGAGGTAAGTTACAAAAAGTCATAAAGATAAACATTGACGTCTTTAAAGCGTTAATATTTTCATGGTTGTGCAAAATAAAAACAGGAAAATCTACATCTGCCGTGATAATCCCATGCGCAGCGTGGCGGGCCAAATTTAATCTAAGGCAGATACTTACCGAAGCAAACTTTTATATCCATTGCAACAACCTACAAAGTTTAAAAAGCCCTAATTCGTCTGTGTTAACAAACTGAAATTTTTGTTTGAAATGTGATACGCAAAGTGCTTTCTCAAGGTTTGAAAAGTTTTTAAAATTTACGATATCATACCATAGTTATTGAAGCATCAGGGAAGTTTGAAAAATTTATCAGGACAAAGTTGTTTCGCTCCCCCTCCATCTGAAAGGTCTTATTGTACGTTTATGGCTGCGCAGTGACAAGCTCTGGTTTTGAATTGGATTGTTCACGATCGTCTGTCTTCCACTTTTTCGAGAAATTATTGTGCTGGTTGAGCGGAATAGAATATGAGGGCTGATTAGAGGAACGTGTTGAACGTAATCGCATCATCACAATACACTTTTACTTGATGTTCCTGGTAGTAAAGCTCCTAGGCCTGCAACCATGGAGGCAACCGAGCAAGTATTGCCCCCCGAAATTTTAAAAATTAGTTGTTAGGTACAACAACAAGTTACAATCATTTTGTCACACCCCAAAAATAGTACAACAACAAGTTATAATTAATTTGCCCTCCATGGAAAAGTATCACGTGGTTGCAGCCTTGAAGGCACCCACAATGACGCAGAAGTGGTGGAAGGGCAACAATGTTTGAATAAAACTGAGAGAAACATGAACTGACATGAAACACATCCACGAAACAAAATAATGCGCTTAATACAATATATTGCTTTTGTATTCATTTATATAACGTTAAATTCCTTCTTCTACCCTGCCCAACCCCTTGGATTTGTAGTGATGAGCTCATTGTTCATTATTGTTGAGCTATAGCATTAATGTGCATGCAGTATTCTGTAAAGGGTAAAACACAAGAACGCCTCTTACACCATGCTGTTTCATGAATTAAAAAAATTTATATTACGCGCAATAATGTAACAACAAGTTATTTTTCTGAAAGGAAATCATTAATAATGAGCAGCAACATATCAAATTAAAACAAGCAAGGGGAGACTTGATCCCCTTACTTCCTGTCAACGATCCATTTACAGTATACCAAAAAATTTTCCATCATCCTCAGTATCGCCTCTTTTATAAAAATAATAATTAAATAAACGCAGCCCTAAAGACACGGTTTCCAAACTTCTTGGTGCAGGGCCCGCACCAAGAAGTTTTTCTTAAAAGTGGTTCGTTGCTCAACATATGTCTTTAATCTTGTCAGAATTTACCAACGATTTTTTAAACTTTGAAAATGAAAGGCGAAACGGCTGCTACTGATTTAGTTTTCAATAAAATTGATGTCGCATTCATATTTTACTGAGACAGATGTTCTTGGATATTAGCTGCAAAATTTGGAAATCTTGGCACTTTTTACCACAAAGCGCAGTAAATGTCATCATACCGGAATTCACGTTTTTTAACTTTGTTTTGTCAACTTGCTTTTTGTTTGGACTATTTTACCAAATTTGTAGGTATTAGATTTCAACCTAAAATCGATTTTATCATCAATGAAATTGCAACAAACAGAAAATAAAGTTTCATTATGCTGGTTTCGTATTGTGTTTGGAGTGTCACGAGTGGTCTGCCGGCGCCCATCTCCGCTTTGTGTGCGCTGTGGGCCACGAGGGTACTTTGCAGAGGTGGCCACGGATCCGAAATGCCGGAGTTGACTACGGCAAAATTCTGCGTTTTTTCGGACCCGGATCCGGAGTCAAAAACTTGTGGAAAACTGGAACCGGATCCGAAGTCACTTTCTATTTTCGGCAGTAACAGGAGTCTACGTGGTCTTTGCAAAAGTCATTGCTGAATTTTGGTCGAATTGATGGTTGCCGGATTTTAGCAGGAGTTGGATTGTCAAAAAAAGAAATTCGGACCGGGATTCAACGATTTTGAAACAGGAGCGGAGTCGGAAAATGCGACTCCGGTCACCTCTACCACTTTGCAGTGAATCATGCCCTGGCGGCAGCACAATTAGCAGCACCGCGCGTGAACACGAGGCTAGATAAACCTCAAGTACCTAGCGTATCATGTCGTGGTTTGACCCACCTCGGATTCGAATTCAGCCTACCAACTTCAGTGGCACGCGATATATCCCACTTTACCACTTATATCAGTTTGCAACGAATTGGCCAGTAATATGTACATATATATATATATTGTGCATTTCGTTGGACTATAATGATTCCGCACCAAACACAGATATTGAAAGCGTTAGGTACGGAAAAACACGTGGCACAATTTGTTCAAAATAGCTCTGTAGCCCATTGAAAATGTCTTTGTAGGCCACTACTGAGCCATGGCTTAAAATTGAAAACCAGTTCCAGTCAGTGCACCATAACCAGATGCTTTATAAACTGCTTTAAAGCGGAAGTTTCCACGTGGCAATTCAAAATTTTGGAACTAGATAGATAGGGTAATTTTACCCCTAGAGCGTATGCTTTCATCCTTGGATTTTTCCGCCAGTTTTTTGTTGCCAAATGAAAGTGCTTCTAATAAGCTAAATATAGACTTCTATTAGCTGAATATTTACATATTTGAAAAATGTTCCTGTAAAGGAATAACTGCATAAGCTCTAAAAACACACTGTAAATAAATATACAAAAGTAAGTAACAAACAAAAGTCATTTACCATAAATACTGAAAAACAATGGTGAACCCTGAAGTACGTGAGTATCTTTGGTTGTAGTAGCATTTAGATAATAGATGCCAGCCTCAGAAAGAGATGACACAGTTATATTCCACGTAAAATTTCCTGATGGAATAGAAAGTTTTTGATCAAGAACTCTTTTGTTCTTCATCAAATAAATATTGGTAGACGAAAGGTTCTTCAGTTTTACATTTCCTGCTATTGTAACGGAAGCATAAACTGATGTTGTGTAATTTGTCTTCCATAATTTAATAGTGATGAAAGGTCCTAAACAAAAAACAAGGTACCGTGATACGTGGATTGAAAACATATTTGCATTACAAGCGCTAGATATCATTAGAAGTAACTCAGGCAACTTATTAAGTAGAAATCGTTTACATTAAAGCAAGTAACTAGTCTCCACAAAGGCTGCAAACAAATAAATCCATCGCCAAATTTATTTAGGAAAACGATTTCACGTAACAATACGCATCCTCAGACCTACAATCTTATTCAATATTTGAATGCATGTGAGCTGATGCTATGCACTGCTTGTCCTCCCAAAACTTGGGATGGTGTGGCCATGAAATTAGGGTTTATTTCAAGAATGAAACATGTCAGGATAGCGCTTGCATCCTCCACTGAAATAGATTAGAAAACGTAAAGTTGATCGTTCTTTTTTTATCATAAAACACAGGTGCGATGCAATTAGCTGGGTTTACAATTACGTGCATCGTCAAAGCATGATGATTTGCTGATTCGCATCAAGTGGAACATTCAGTTTGTTTGAATATATAGCGGTTCGTATAGGATTGACTAAATTATCTCAAACCTTGTTGAAAACCTCACTGGTAATTTAATCTTACTTTAGTACAAAATGTTAGTTACTTTCACTAACCAACAGGAATCCGAAAATCTTCTGACTGATTTTTTTTTAAAAGCCCAATTCGTTTTAACTAAATGAAAATCATAGGTCAAACTTGCTATCGAAAAACATACTCAATCAAAAGTAAACGAGCCAACATCTTTAGAATATTTACTGACCTATTTGGCAAATGAACTTCAACTTGAATGAACAAGCAAAGTCAAGCCATTTTCCAAAAAATCCCACTTCTTTTGTAAACTTTGTTTTGTTCGATGCTGCAATTATCACACAATTTTCAGTAGAATGACTAGGTTCTCCACTAAACCAGTTTGTGTAATTGACGGAAGAACCATCATCCCAACGAAGGTTATTTTTTTCATCAAGTGAGCCTCCAATGTAGAAACCAGATAAAAAGTAATTTCCGCTTTGACGTCTGGTTGCATACTTTTCAGCAGCTATTATCCATGGCTTGATGACATTATTGATGACTGTTTGTATTTCCATGTTTCGGACAACTGCCAGAAATCCTCCAATAGCGTGGCAATGCCTTTGTGCTGCATTTTTTCGTAGGTAAGTCTCGTTGAAAAAATATAAAGCTGAATTGGAAGTGTATGCCACAGGAATAGTACCTGCGAATAAGTTAGTAAATAGTCAAGCAACTGATCCTAGACAAGTGTCACTTCTAATATAATCACAGCTGTACGATCTGTGCTTAGTTTTGCATGCAGTCAAACTGCCACATCAGTACGCTTCTTGCTTGGAATTCACAAAGAAATTATAGTTTGATATAATGGAAGTAGCTGACCAAAAAATGTAAAAAATCTTTTGTAATCTATGCAATAGCGAATATCAGTCACACCAATATAATGATACGCATGTGTCCTTGAAAGTTGAGTGCATCGCAGTCAACGCAAATAGCAAATATGTATGGAAGGAAGCCGAAGCCATATAAGCAGCCCCGTAACCAGGAGCGGCGCAGGGGTGTGAAGCCCCCCTAGAAAATTTTTCGCCTCCCCTGGAAAAATGTGTTGGACATAGTTTAAAAATATTGTACAGTTCAAAACATTTGGGCCCCTCTCGGTAAACTCTTCGCCCGTCCTGGGGTCCTAAGCCGATTACGGGCCTGCATATAAGTCGAAAGAGCAGTAGTCAAACATCACAAACTGAAGACCTGAACAAAAGTTGTAGTCATTATTTTCCAAAAAATCCTCAACAATTCCGTTTAATCTAATGCATAAAATTATTTGAGACTTACGCATCAAGTCTCGTCGTCTCTATTCAACGGAAAAAATCTACCCAAACGCTCATTGTCAAACAAAAGACATGATATAATTGTGAAAAATGAAGTACAGAATGCGGAGTGAACAAAACTAAAAGATGCAACCACAGATTTTTCACTTAAATTGCTACCGCTTCAGTTAGAATTAAAGCCTCCAAGAAAGCCAAAACGAAACTAGCAAGAGGGACAGCTTCAAAGAGCTTAACCTGTGCAGATCCAATTGTTACACTGCAGAAATCGTTTTGACAAATTTTGTGTGGTAAACTTTGCGTATTATCCTTAAATGCTTCGCTCAAGTCAAGCCACTTTGAAACAAAGAGCAAAAACTTGCCCATGAATATCCATTTCAGTCAGGTTTGACAGCGAACAAACTGACTGAGTTAAAATTGTCACTCAGTGACCAGCAGACGCTGTTGAATAAAGAAGCTGATACACCAACTGAAGCCAGTAAAATCGGAGCATCGTGCAGTTCTTACAAAGTAACATCTGAAGGAGATCGTTCGATCAACTGTAACACCTCATCAGTCAATTTTCACACTTTTTGTAATCCAGATAAAACGTCACAAGGTCACCACGTAATCTTGATATTTGTTCGATAATAATCTTCAACGTGTGCATGCAAATACAAGTTTATAAAAGTCTAGGTGTGCTGCGTCTCGTGAAGATCTTGGGTTTTATCATATCCGGATCTAACGTGAAGCAGGTTTGCCCACCCTTCAGTTTCAAACCAGCGCTGTGTTTCTCAAGATAACGGAAGTGACTAATGAATGTTTTTCTACTTTAACTGCAACCAATTCATTTTTACAGCGGTAACCTGACCTCTGGAGCAAGTGAACATTGTGTCCCAAGCTCATCATATATGATTGTATATTCCCAACCTTCACATCTGTGCAACTCCAAGTTGTTACTCAGCATGTACTGCACATGGTATGTGAACTGTAAGTAGCAGGTGTGCAGCACAACTTGTCTAAATTGTTTTATTTACGAAATACTGTCTATGGAAAGAAATCCTTTCTCAGCACAGAATCAGACACTAAGATCTTACAGAGTATATATTTTGCCTACAAAGTAGGCATCATCAGCTCTTTTTCAAATATAATCTAGGAAATACTTTGCGTATTTCTAAATATTACTCACATCATTTACACTTCAAAAACTAGACGTTACTGAGCCACTAATCCATCTAAAGAGATATCCATAACAAAGTGCACAGTGCGTATTTACGTACGTTTTAGTTGAAACTAAGTCGTGAATCACTCTGAAACCACGGAAGATATAGCAATGTATCTCACCTGATTTCTAAAAAAATGAAGCTCCTTAGCTTCCTGGCATTTAGAGGCACAAAAAGCTAATAGACATATAAAACAAATGAAATGTTCTTCTTTTTTCGCAACAACAAACAAGAACTATTTGAGTTGAAAGTTCGAATCATTCCGAATTATGGGATTCTCCACTGGATTTATTTATTAAACCCACCTGGAAAGTTGTTGAAAAGTATGCTTTGTCTGACGTCTACAGCAACCACGAAGCATTGTGTAAGCAATATGCACAAAAATCCAACCAAAAAACATGACATTTTGCGGGAGAAGAAACTTAACTCCCAAAGACACCTTTGCCTTAGAAGTAGCATTGCGTCCCGATTCTCTCTACCAATGCCTTTTGCTGGAGCTACTGATCTCGATGGAGGACTTCAAAATCAAATCAGAGTTTATGAAAGCTTACTAAAAATATTGCAATTGTTACACTTATGTTTTTCATTTTAAGGTCAGGACATATATTTCCATGCAAGCAGTGCCGGATTAACAATAATAGCAAATGTAGCATTTACTAGGGGCCCCGCGCTTTTTGGAGCCCCGCAGTCCTTCGTGTTGAATTTGTTCTTTATAATATGCAAGGGTCGATATTAGAACTTAAGTGCTCGGGACAAAGTTTTAAAAAGGGGGCCCTATATTTTACACATGCTATACCGAAAAGTTATTCGCTGAAAGCAAGTTAGATTTCTCATCTTGTCGTGAAAGTCCATTTCACATTGTACATTGTTTGAAATCATTTGCTTTTAAATTGTTCTCTGTCTACATTATAGGTGTTTAAGAGCCCCTCTTGGCACATTTGCACATAAATTTTCCTTTATTTTTACATACATATTGCTCGCTTCAGAACCTATCAAACGTGGCTGTAGTAGAGTGTTCACTAGCAAAGTGATTAATAAGCTTTTTAACAAAATATTGCGAAAGCTAAGCGTGAAATTCTCAAAAAAGGGCCCTCACGGCATCTACGAAAAACGTGGGCCCGAGGCAACCGCCTTGTTCGCCTCCTTTAAGTATCTATTACTGATTACATGTACAGAATTTTTTCAGTCCAAGAAGTCAATATTCTGCTAATTGCCATAAGAAATTAAACGAAGGTTTTCAATTGAATGCTTTTATTAGACCACTGTGATTTGAAAATTAAAATATTTTACAGTCATTTGCAACAATATGAGACCAGTTGCTTGATTGTAATTACATAACATTGACCTGTTCCATATACTGGGTTACATTTTTAATACTTTCAAAATGATTTGGCCACTGGTGCCCAATCAGCGCCTTTCTGGGTTTTTCTTCGGAAGATCTGGGGATTTTAGGATTTAACTGCGAGCAGTGATTTAAAAGATAGGGTAAGATTTGTCATACTTCTCATTTCTGGTCTCATCTTTCTTTATCACGTTTTATCACAGTACCTTAGTCTTCAGCATAACTTATGAACAAGCAACTAACACCGTATAAGCTGTAAATATCAGCTAGGTACAATGAATTCAAGTGACAGAGATACTGATGAAGCAAGCTCAAAGCAAAAGATTACGTGGTACACACAGCATTTTTATGGTAGAGAGGTTGAAAGATCAAGATCTCAAAGGTTAGCTACAGAAGGACACTGAAATGGAGATTTAATTATTGTAAAATGCTGCCAGATCACTGTCAGAAATACAAAGAAGACCTGTTACTGGGATATAATAATTCCGACAGACACAAACGTCCACTAGCAAAGTTACAATATATATTCAGTATAGCACATTTTGTGACTTACAGATGCCCAAATATGGTAGATAGTTGAAAGATTTACCTAATTTTATGTCTATTTGGGGTTTTCTATTCAGACCTGCTTTTTTGCGGGGAGTCTATATGGATTGTTAAAAAATCTGATTGGCAATCCTGGATTTGGCATCTGTTCACTAGCCATTGGGAAGTGTATTCGGAATCTTCTTTTACAAATGTGGAAAATGATTTGCACATTTATTTAACTATTGTGGTGACCAACTGCAGTGGATAACGGCCATTTTCTAAACTTAAGATGGTGGCATGAACAAAGGAGCACCATTAGGCAAAACAGGCTGATCATCCTGATTCTAAAGAGTTTAGACTTTAGAGCAGAGACGTCTGTGTGAAATAGACACTATTAATATCATAAACAAAATCTCTAAGGCAAATTCTTGAAAATGCAATCTTACACAGTAGGTTGTAGCTTTTGAAAATCGACTTTGACATTTATATTGATACTGAGATTTATGTTGTGATTACACTATCTAGATCAGAGGTTTTAACGGAGGGCAAGCTTCCCCAAGGAGGCGTCAATAAATTTCCAGGCGGGCACGAACCCTTAGGCGTTCTAAAACATGGAAAATTTGATCATTAAATTTACCAATAAAAACATTTGTTTTCATAGCTTATTTAAAGTCAGGGGGCTTGAAACAAAGGATAATTGCTTAAGTGTGCGTGCTAAAGAAAGGTTTAAGAATCACTGTTCTAAATATAGCATTGATCAAATATGTTGATGAGTCTAGAAAAGGGGTTCCCAACCTGGGTACATGTACCCCGAGGGGTACATTTGCCTTTCTGAAGGGGTATATTTAAACTTAGCAATAACAGGGAAAAATATATTTATATATTATGTATTTACAAATATTTGTATATATATCAGTGAATATTATTTTCAAAAATCGTTATATGCTTAAAGTTAAATATATCTATGATTAGTCATGATAAAATATTTTCTCATATGATATTTTAGGAGTACATGCTCATCTGTGGAAATACTGAAGGTGTGCATTGTCAAGGAAAGGTTGGGAACCCTTGGTTTATAAGTTTTAATTGGTGTCTCTGTACTGTGGTCGTGAGCGGTACGCTAATGTATTCCTTCTTGGTAATAAGATACGTATATATGTTTTTGGTAAAAAACATATGTAGCCCATAATGTCCACCAGCTTGCTATTTAGGACCAGGTTTTTCGTATTTACGAAATTCAGTATGCCTTACGAAATTCAGTAGGTAGTCGCCTGGATGCCCACAGAATTTATGATGACAGTTGTTCACTTGTTCAAGTGTATTTTAAACTTGGGGCCCCGCCCTGTTAATATGCTACATGGCCCCGCACAGCCTTAATCCGGCATTGCATGTATGCATGTAAAGGAATTCAGGTCCGAAAGCTCCATCGTAGCAAAAGTACATTTGCGTCTACGATACGTTGGTTGCAAACAAAATGTATGCATTTGTTCAGTAATGAATTTTTTTATTTACCCGTTTTATCCGCTCTCTTTAAATGTCTAATGCTTTTTGCAACTCTTCATTTTCCATCATGGTGCAGCGTTTCTCTGTCAGGGATCGCAGCAATTGCTGGTGCATTGTTTCAGTGTTTGCTTTCTTTCAGTTTTACCTACGCGTATCAATTGACGCCTGCCTGCCACGTGATGTATCATGGTGGGCAATTTTTGTGCTCCTGTGCTCTTAAACTAATCCCTTAACATGGACCATGTGTCTGAGCCAAACACGTAAGTTATACTAATAAACAAATTTAGGACGAAACACGTAAGTAAAATAATTAAACGCATAAGTAGAGAACAAATGACTAAATTTGTAACAAGTTCGGTAAATGACTGAATGTATGAGGCTTAATCAACGCAATCGATTTGTAATTATCACAAGATTCTGGTGAAATTTCTTCCCACAGCGTCTTTTGCCGACCAGCATTGCAGCGACAAATGCTCACAAGTTTTTACGATTGCCTGAAGAGCTGCACAAGTGTATTTGGTGTGAACATAAAGTGCCTGGAATTAGAGGGAACACTGATGCTTGCACCGACAAAGCGTATTTACTTGACCTAATATGTTTCGTAACCTAAAAAGGTATCACATTTAATGAACGTTACCGTCAAAACATCTATACTCAGGGTTACTATTTATCTAGATTCAAAATAAAGACAACCAGAAAAATAAAATATGGTTGAAGGGATAATAAAATTTCAATCAATATTTATTTGTGCATGAACAATCACTCATCATTTCATTTTTTCGTTGTAATCAGCTATCACAGGTGCAGCTTGACATTTGAAAAAATATGCCTGATGATGTGATTTAATTCTGGAATGCAGGAAACCACGACCGCAGGCTGTGCTCTAAAGAAATTAGTGTTTTACATTAAAAATAACATCTACGTGATAATCCCGAAAATTGTCGAAAATACAAGAACGTTCTAGAAGTTTGAGTTATTTTTAACCATTACTTAATTGCTGATTGAGACACGCTTTTGCATGGACTAATATTGTTACAAAATAGTTTGTAGGTAAATGTAAAATGACAAGGTGAACTAAGACAAAACAAGTACAAAAGCAAAAAATAATGACGTTTTTTAAAGATAAGGAGAAAAACATTTTTTAAGACACATTCACTGAAAATAAGGATAAATCTTATTAAAGTAACCCTTTCTATATTGCATATGCATCTAAAAATATGAGTAGCGGCGAAGTGCACGTAAATATAAGCGCATGCAACAATGCACGTCAAGCAAAACAGGAAGGGAGATTAGTAACAACAAACAAACGATCTTTCATCGCGTTTTATCAAGTGCATCAAGTGCTTATCATCACGTTTTATCATTTTGTGAAGTGCAACCATGAACTAAGTTAAAGTGGAATCAGGTACAAATAACATGAAAAGCGGTCTTATATGGCTCTACGCATTGACAACCTTTCATTTTTCTTGTTGTCTGTCACATGGTGGACGTGATAGCTTGCTATCAATCTTTGTTGCAAAGGAGCAAGTATTGGATAACACTGCATATTTGTTACCGCAGTTTTCCTTCATAATTTTGCAACCGTGAGTATTGCGACAGACGTGTACAGTCGAGGGGCATTATTTAACTTGCTAAATTAAGCTACAGTTGGTCTTTTTCTTTTCCAGGCAGCGTTGATTAACATTACGAAGAAAACGAGGCCCTAAAATCTATACCAAAACAGAAATAGTCCGTTTAGACACTGTTACGCATGACTAGCCACCGCTACGCATGCTCGCCATTCCGGCAATGGTCCTTTGCGTTAAGATAATCACAGAAAGATTGATTTGTTGTGTTAACTGGATCAAAAATCAAGAAAAAATCGAGCTAGCCGTCCGAATTATTACTTAAAATTCTTTAAATGACTGTATGCAAACTTTTAATATTTTAACTTGGAATATTTGAAAAGAATTTAAACGGAGCAAAATATTTAGAAAAACTTTCATAAAACAAAAGAAGCTTCATGACGTTTAACCCAAATTGAACAAATCTTGACAATGAACTAAATCTTTAAAAAAAGGTAAACAAACGTTTTTGTAGATCATTACATACTGTGTCACTTATTTTCTCTCTTTCCCATAGCTATAGCTGCGCCCACGTGAAACCATTTTTGGTCAGTTTGAGTCCGATTGTTGAAAGTTCATTTTGTGTAACATCCAAACACTGTTCTGCTTATTTACGACCAAAAATAGGCATTCTCGTTCTGAGATCGACTATTGAACGTTATGATAATGCATATACAAAATAAGACATAATGTTTACCTTGAGAAGCTTGACATGAAACGAACGGAGGAGCAAAAATGCATACAAAAGTGCATACCAGAAGAATCATAGCGATTCTGCTAAAAGTAGCGCAGAAACCGGGACACAAAGTCTAGTTTTCTGAAAAATGTAACATGCTTTCAACACCATTAAGCGAAGTGAGACAATAAGGAAAAATATCAACATGGCTCGAATCGCCTTGAAGCCTTTTTGGACCATGATCACTAACTTTGTTTAGCTTCTTACCTGGGTGGAACTGGGTTATGAAACGTACAAAAACACTGACTTGTTCTGCATCAGTTTTTCTTGATCTTGTTCATAACAAGAAATGCAAATCGACTTGTTTGGAGATATAGGGAGCTTTTGCACTGATAAGGTTGTCGAAAAAGTTTACCAAAGTGTCTGAGACAAGATGATTGATTTAGTTTTTGCACATTCGTGAAAAAAAGAAACTTTAGTTTGAAGATATACTTTTAAAACGCAGATACTTATCTGCTTGTTCTGCGCACAAGATTAGCTCTCCTGCTGCCCTGATCAACCGCAATGTAAGGAGATTAAGAAAAAATTAGAAGATGTAATAGAAGATACACGATCATTGTCCTTCCTTGTATAGAATGCGGCGTAAATTTTTCCTTTCCTAACTTGTTGAAAAAACTTTGAAAAAACATTTTTGAGGCTACCAATAACAGTCACATTCCGTCGATCGCTGACAACTTTTTTCAAGACTAAGCAAGTAAACATGTGATACCATTCATTTTCACAATTGCTTTTCCTCGCAGAAGGGTCACGAGAGCAGCAGCCCTAGCAGGTTTCGAAATGCCTCACGGTTTTCAGCAAACTCGGATAGTTCTGCTACATCCACACCAAGTTTCGATCTAGCAAGGCCTGAGATGTAATCACACCACCTGGTCCTTGTTCGAGATCTGGCCGCTTTCCCTGGGTGTAGCCAGAATTATTCGTCTCCACAATGTTTGGAGGCCATTCTGGTCTCGTGGTACCATCGTAGCTAAGATCTCTCGATTCGGAGGTGAAGTGGCCATATTCAATGCTGTACGAATTTTACAGTTACGCACTTTGTCGCGAAGTGTCACGTCGTGAACTCTTCCCAAAAATCCCATCTTTGCCTCTTGTACTTGAGATAGCACTCTTTCGGTCATTACACAATATTCATGACCATATGTGAAAATCGGAACAAAGATCGGTTTAAATCTGTAAGATTTGCGGTGGTTGCAAACGCTCGTTTTGTGACCACGGATCGATAAAGTTCACGTAGAGCAATATTGTACTTGCTTTACCAATATGTGTATGTGCCGCCAAAATGGACAAACTTTTGAGCACGAATACCGTGAATTGACGGCCATTATCAGGCAGCTGACAACACCGTACTCCCGCAACACCCCACACATCTTGTCGCGAGGCTCCCCGTCGTATGATTTTTCGAGGTCAACAAAACAGACGTAGATATCTTTAGCGTACTTCCATGATTTCTCAAACATTTGCAGGAGAGTAAAAAGTTGATCTCAGGACGAAATCGTCATTGGGTATCTTTCAGCTTAGCCTTAGATTCAATACCTTCGTGGCAACTTTTTTCAGGGGTTTGGCATATACCTTTCCTGGAAAGCTAAAGGCAGAAATGCTTCGGTACTTATTGCATTGATTTCTTCCCATGGGGATGATCACCCCAGTTTGCCAATCCTTCCGTTCCCTTCCAGAACGGCATGTCATTTGACATACCCGGGTTAGCCAAAAGAGTTCCTTTAATCAAGGCTTTAAGCATTTCAGATCGGATTTCATCACAACTTGCAGCCTTCTCAGTGATTTAACAGCCAGGAAGACCTCGGCTGCGGGATGATATTTTCCTCTCCCGACTGCACATCCTGTGTGTCTGATAGTTTGATAGGTACCGAGCTCAAAATATTTTTTAAATACTTTCTCCACCTACCAAGTATGTCCCCCTCATTGCTAAGTAAAACAACATATCATTCTTTGATGGAACTAGAAATATTCTATTTTACCACGAAGATGGCGGATGGTGTGTCAAAATACTTGGTTGGCTCTCCAGGAAGTAGATATAGTTTATGTCCGAAATTATTCCCCTAGACTGCATTTTGCACTTTTTGCCGCTTGAGCTGAATTCCTTCGTGCCTCAACGTACCACAATACAAAGAAGGTTTAACTCTGTTCTGAAGCCAGGCCTAGTAAGCTACTTTCTTTGCTCGGATAGCATCTGTGACCTGGTTCTATCCAGGGGTCACTTTTTTTGCCATCTTTTGCCACACCGAGTCGTTTCTGTCTACACAAACTCAGAAGCGGTTGAAGCTACAGCTGCTTTGAACAGCTTCCACTCATCTTCTACATTCGCTGTGCATTCAGAGAGCTGTCGGAACAAGGACGATACGCTGTCTGCAAAGGTTTTTCTTGCATCCTTCTCCCCCAGGGCCCCCACTTGATTGGGTCGGACCTCCTAGTTTTGCACCTTCATACAAACTCTGTTTATTTTTCTAGACGTAACTTGCAGCAAATAAATGGTGATCCGTCGACATTTCTGCACCCCTTCTGACACAAAGATATCACATCATCATAACCTGATTTTTCGTGTAATTGGATGGACTAAACGGTTGGACCCATGAAATAGTGGCTGCGAATACATTGAGTTAATCGTACGACAATTTGCTTTTCCTTCTAATTTTCTGCAGAGGCTGATCTCTAAAGTGTTATAGACTTAATAATATTTGGGTAGAAAAGTTTAAGGAAACTGAATGTCAGTAAACAAATCGGTTGCATGACATTTTGGCTAGACGACGGAAAAACATGTCCATCAGAGATAGGATAAAGATAAATACCTGTAGACATGTACTGTAGCTAAATCACTCTGACCACTAACTGAATGTTGTCACTAAATTTGTACGTACGATACAGCATATTTCGTCTCACTGTCATGCCACTGAATTATCAAATTAAAAAATAGTATATCATGTATTTGTTTTATGATTCGTAAACGAAACATCCCCGGTCGTGCGGTTGAACAGAGTGCAGTAACGTTCCTTTGCATCACAGTACATTGTTTCAAACCTTACGGGATATTTTCTATAGAAATCAAACGATTTGTCTCTTATATTGCATCACAAGAAGTCTACCTCGGTGATGCCAAAAACGCTGTTGTATCCTAGAAAAGCCGAACAAACCTGGTTTTACAATTTTTAAAGTATTGGTGTTACGAAGAACCTGCGGCCTATCACAAGCGACTTTGCTTTAGCTCTCTACCAACAGCGGGCAACCGATACTTCTGTCTTTTCGAAAGCTAACGTGTTTCGTTAAGGAGTTACGCTGACGCAAGAGGATGTCGCACTGCACTAATATCAGAGTAAAACAAGCATGTTATGTTGCCGCATGAAAATAAGGTTGAGTCAGCGCATAACCGGTGTGACGTTAACTCAGTCGTTATGAGCACCAATACGCTCTGTGCCTGTTATCCTCGAAACTATTTGTCTCATTGCACGCGAAGCGGCTTTCTGTGCTGAAAAAAGCGTATGAATAACACCAAAGACATGACAGTTGCAGTGTTGTTTCACGTGCTTTTCTTGTCCCAGCTGATGGTTTCATCACT
>Ga0210059_1006458_pt1 | contig 18784 bp, 12 predicted proteins | sample Ectturendosymbi2_FD_188042 | JGI IMG/M metagenome (GOLD analysis project Ga0210059, IMG submission 188042) | Ecteinascidia turbinata endosymbiont from Florida, USA - Sample 2 (SPAdes) (version 2) | ecosystem: Host-associated > Tunicates > Ascidians > Unclassified | place: Key West, Florida... | reverse complement strand
AATCCGGTTACGGCTTACGAACCGGCGTATGGCCCGGTGACCCATTCGAAAAGAAAGCGGGTATGAAAAGTCAGAAAGTGATACAAGTCCTCGAAAGAGCTAAATTGCGCAAAGAATATTGGAATGGCTAGCCATTTACCTTGGTTTAAATTTTTTTCATGTATTTGTTTTGTTTTCATCGTGATTTCAAGTAAACATGACATGCGTCATAAGTTGTGTTTCATCCATATTGTCAATAACAACTTCAGTTGTGTCAAATATTTGCCACCGGCTGTTGCCCATGGCAACAACAAAATGCACTGAAACGAGTTTTGAAGCTTTTCGTATGCCCTTCAAACTGGCATGTGCCCTATATTATTGCTGAAAAGACATTAATTTCGCATTCGGAATATGTCGTTGCTGAAACGTCTGTAAATGTAAGTTAGTCCGCTTTCACTGCACAACATTTTATACATATAAGCATTAATGGAGGTCCTTCATTCTCAGTATGCAGAGCTGGGGACGTTTGTGTTCGACGTTTGTATGTGCAGCATCACTGACGAACGAAATTCTTAACCTGGGCGTTTCACCAGCGGGCACACAGGTCTTGGGCAGGGGAAATACATCTTGTTTTTTGGTGGAAGTAAAACCTCTACAAGCAGTTGACTGTACGAAAGTCCACATCTGCACCTGGTGAGTAGGAACGAATTTTAATAATTAGACGTACGATTACCTAAAGTTCAACTAGTTTAGTTTTATTTTTCCCGTTTTCTTTGCACGCCATGATTGCCATAACCAAGAACAGAGAGAGCATTTAAACCGAACGAAATCGTCAGAATGGAACTTAAGAAGTCAGTGTCCCTGCTGAAATATACCGTACCAAAGATGAACGAACCTGAATTGTAGATCCTCCTACATTCATTTGCAATTCGCTTTTGTTGTGCGGTAATAAAACCCGATCGGCAAATTGCTGCAGAGCCCTCACAACTGCTTGCCGTTGTTTAATGGTGGTTCTGAAGAAGGCAAAGGTTTGTTCGATGAGCAGATTTCACCAATACCGCACAAACGAGGGTTATATGCGTCCTCTACCAACGAAGCTCAATAGTGTATGTGCAAGTTACTTTTAAAATACCATGTTTTTGGAATTATAACTTTGGTGCAGACATCATAATGAACTATGTCCATAAGTAGATTCTTCTTGCACTTGTCCGTTAAATAAATAAACTGATTTTCAAAAAAATGTGCATCAAACACATATACATTTAGCCTACACTTTCTTACCACTGAAATGAAACACTAACTGAAAATAGAAGCAATGCATGTTTAAGGTTTTTGAATGCGCTATCATTTGCTAGAGAATTACAGCCGCATCAATTCAGAAATGTTGTACATCAAACTTTGCACATTATGCAAACCCGAGATATATCAACCAAGTTTTGGTCCAAATTAGGAATTTCAGAGCGTTCAACGGGACTGTTGCCTGATTTTTCCATTGCCTTAAACATAGACAAAAATTTTCTTTTTTTATGCAACACGACATTAGCCGAACATAATGCTAAAACGTTTTTGAATTGGAACAATGGAAAATCTCTTTTTCATTGCTCAAAATGTACGGTTGAAGGTATCGTCATTACAATGCAAGATGTAACTTCGGAAATCTGCACAAAGCATAGTAACAAAGAACCGCCAATTTTGCGAAGTGACAAGCATTGCATGTACATGTAGACAACTTTAAATTTTTAGGGTACGTTTCCGCAATTTCCTTCCAGGCATTTGAATATAATGTTAACATTGTCGAATGGCATATCATTATTTCAGCCGTAAAAATTGATCGTTGCCATTATCACCGTAAATCATTCTTATTAGTAGTCTTTTTATATGGTATGTAATAAAGCGGAACATGCACGCTTGTTAGTTCTCCATATGCTACATTCCTTGATGAAAATTAGAATTATTTTTAAGTTGAAAGAACTGTTTTTAAGTTGACAAGGTGCAGCCCCTTTAACACAAGCTCTTAACGAAAGCATCAGTGTATCAATTCAAAAACAACAACCTTAATATTATTAAAATTCATGCGAAATTCTCACCTTAGGTTTGTGAAAGACTGAGCTATTGATTGTGTTCGAGCAAAAACTTGGCTGATACTGTCAACAGCCACCAGTATGTCATGTAAAGTTCCAGATGCAATCTGCCAGGAAAAGTTAAGCTTAAAAAGAAGCATAGCAACATTTTCAGGAACACCATGCGCGATAGTGTCTCTTTGGAGGAGCACTATCTGATAATATAAACTTAAAATGAAATGAAAAATTGACTGCAGACCTCGCAAGTTCATCATTTTCAAGTTACGTTTCTGATGCGAATAACTTGAGGACGTCAACAGACTTAAAAGTACGACAGCTAAAGACTCAAAAACCAAAGCACATCAATCAGAATGCATCTCCGTCTACTTCTACATCATACCGGAGTTGGAAATGTTCCAGGACATTCCCTGGATTTTCTCTATGAAAGGGGTGCACAACCTGTGACCATTGATAAAGTTTTATGTGGCCGTGCACATGTAACTAAAAACACTAGTTATTGCTGCTGTGCATTAATCAGAAATCTTTGTCTATTGTATGAGGATGCTTCGTAGAAAAACGACCAAGCAGACGTGTGGAAGCAGACTAGGCTCAGTGTGTGGAAGCAGAACAGAAGCAATTCAAGAAAAATAAAAATATCTGGAACTCACTGGCGGCCGTAACTCATCAAAATAGACGTAATTCGGCCGGAAATAGCGAAAAGGTTGTGCAGCCGTGATCTATGACTTTCCACATGCTCCAAAAAACTTTGTGTATAGTGTCACAGTGTTTTCAGTAAATATTTCAACTGTATCTAAAATTTTTCAATTTCGTGGCATGGTTTTACGCAAGTTTTGTTCTGACGTGTTGCGTCTTTATTTTCTGATTGAAAGTTGAACCTGAACCCACACCTGACTGAAGAGTATGACGAGCTGGCAGTAACGTAATTCATCCATCGTCTGCAGAAGATCTTTCAAACGTTTTGCAATATTTTTAGTGGAATAGATTACGTGGAATTAAAAGGCTTAGATGGCTTTTGGCTTCGTGATTCTTTCTTTTCGTTTGGAAGCACGCCATGCAAGGAGGCTGCTTGTCAGGTAATCTAAAATGCGTCTCACCGTGAGGGTATATTAGAAATAGAGTTAGATGAAGAAAAACTATTGATGACACAGTGTCAAATGTAGCCAAAAAGTGTCAAAAAGTCACATTTAATCATAAAAAGTGACAACAGACGATAGTAACGTTTAATCATTCCCGATTACTCATCTGGTGGTTTTGGCTGAGTTTAATGTCTACATTTTTTATATTTTTCACGTCATACTTTATTCAAAAATATTACTGCAAAATCCAAACATTTGCTCAACTTTTTGTTCGAAAGCGCTGCAGCTAATTCCGTGAATTAGATAGCAAGTTTTGATCAATGAAAGTAACAAGTACAATTGAAACAACAAGCTATTCTGCATGACTTTCTGTTAATTCGCTTCTTAACTTACTTTCGTTGGTTTAGGCTCGCTTTTGAGTTGCTTGAAATGTCTGCCTGTCCTTTGTACCAAGCAATTCAACATTTTTTTCACATTTGCGTAGCATCCTGTTGGCTGGCTTTGCAGCTATAAAGATTCCGCTATATTGTTTCTGGATTGAAACAGTTCTTGTTTGTTCTTAATGATACCGATACTATGATGAATCATCCAATCATTGAAAACTGTTACCTTGAATAATTGGGGCAGTTTTTTTTCAACTTGTAGGGCGCCTGGAACAGCTGACAGCACAAATACAGGTCTTCTCAATTGAATTCAAAATTCAAACGGGCCCTGCATCTTCATGGAAAGCTAAAGTTGTTTAATCAAAATTTACTCCAATATAGTACTGTAACGTTACGACGAAATCCTCTTCAAATACCACTTAACCAAGAACATGTTTGAAACATTCAAAAAAAGCAGACTTTCTTGTTAAGTTCAGTGTGTTAATCAGAAAAAACACACTTTATCTACAGCCTACCATTGCATCCATGCCACGACCTGTTGTAAAAAACTGTCAACATACAAGACGTCTTAGCCCCAGGGATCTCAGGAAGCTCCTGTCGCAAGGAAGATGAGATGCAGCAATCACACTACGCTTTGTTTTCCATGTCACAGAAATGCTTACACACTAAATCAAGTTTCAATATAGTACGTATGGCCAGTTTCCTCTCTGAACAGCCGCTGACCAAAACCCTGCAGATGTTCGACTTTTGCTATATCGGAATAATTCTGGAAAGTCTAATTCATGCATGATGAGACAGGATTTTCATACGAACTATATCAACTTTGAGAGCTTTCGTTTCAGTCAGACTAGAAATTTCATTGCTGGGGCAAGTTTTTTCAATAAAGTCAATTTTGATAGTAAGCTTGAATGACGTGATTTTTTGCAAGACCTCTGGATAGAAAGAGTAAGTTCATATTCTTAATTTGATAGGTCAATAAAAAGTCAATTTTTTACCGTCAGGTCAATATTCTTTTTATTGGGCAATAAAGTCAATTTTTTATAATTATCACTATTACCCATGTTGATGCGGCTCATGCAAACATTTGCAGTTATTCTGCTGTATAGCTAATTTCATCAGTTCAATGTACCTTTCGATCTTTAGGGTAATCAGATGAATAGAATATGAAGACTACATGGGTGTCAATCATTGGTAGTGAGATGGATAAGCTGCCGCAAGCTTTCAATAACAGCCTTGTACGTTTGACTGCGGGAGAAACGGTTAAATTTGCATCTCATTGCAATGGTGTTCGCATCCACGTTCCCTTGTACTGTAGGTCTTCTTCGGAAATGCACAATTCTCTTGATATTATATCTTTTCGTGACACTTATTAAGAGTTACCTCATTGCTCTTCCTATAATAAGGTAGTTAGAAGACGACGTTTATCTCTGTGACGGCTTCAACTGCCCAAAGATAGAAATTCGGGTTTCATTTTAGTAGTCCTACATCGTTTCGCCAGTGCATTTCGCGCCCCATTTAAAAAAACGTTTAGCTCAGCACCTGCGCATATAGGATGACGCAATTCAGGCTTTGAAAGTACTCACGGTGCATATCCTCGTATATGATGTTAAATTTAACATTTTTCTTCGCTCGCCACAAAATCATATTGCATGTGCCGTACTAAAGTAGCACACCACTTGTAACGAAACCAATACAAACCAACAGAAAGTAGCCCTACTACGGCTACGTTTTTGTGTGATGTGTAGCAGATATTTGCTTCTTCCCATTTTCTTTCCTCTACTATAAAGCTTATCAGTGGTGAGCAGGTTCTGGCATTGCAAAGCTCCCCAATTATTGCAACGAACGTCTAATGTATTCTCGTATGTTCATTTATTGAGTTCCTCGTACAGTCAACGACGAAATAATAGAGCAAATGCCAAATTCAAGTCCATGAGCTCCTCCCGAAAGTTACACATATCAGGGTTGAACTCTATCTCTAATCATTACTTTTAAATTAAAACTCAAGGCATTGGGATGGTCATATATCGGGCTACTCACATGTGTCACGAGGTGAGAGGTGACGTATCTGATAAACGGCAATACTGTGTATTTGCAAAGCGTTAACACTTGTCCAAAATTGCAGGTGCTCTCAAAAGACCAATCTCTACAGAAACTGAGAAGATAAAATCTGTCACTTACGGCAACCTTGGTAGGATCGGTATGGCTCAGAGCAACCAATACAGCTGCGGCAGTAGATGCAACGTTGGCGCTCATTGAACTTGAATTTCTTGCTAGCACCTTGAGAGTTGCAACAGTTGCTCTTACCGATTCTGTAGTGGCACTTTTTGGATTGAACTGCGGACAGACAAGTTTGCAAAAAAACATTGATGAACGCGTACTTGCACATAACGCAAAGCCTCGACACTAACCGACAAGCAGCCGGAATTTATTTTCTGCTTGCCCCAAACCCAAACAGAAGTGTAAGCAGCCTTTGAAAAAAAGAGAGCCTCGGAACTTTAACTTAAGATGTTCCCAAATTGAAGCAAATGAAAGAAATATTGCGACATCACAAACACTTGCATTTCTTGACTAACAAGCACACCTTTCAAACTCATTATCACACCTCTCATTCCCTACAGTGTTATACATACAGAAAATGAGGCCTGCTTGCTGCTTGAAAGCAATCTTAAAATGAACATGTCTGGCGCGTTCTGCTTAGTTTCATACTTGCGAAGCAATTGAACCGATGCTGGCCCCACATTTGATCAAAACGGGCATTCCAAAATGAGCTTTTCCGGGATGTGACGAGTTGTGCAAGCAAGCGATCGATGCTGCCGGGATGTCTAAAAAACGTTTTTAAGCGAAATGTTCGTTAACTGACAGGACCAAATTAGATTTTATCATGAAACAACCGAAAAATTATTGTATATTTTTTTATTATCCTTCTGTTCAGAAAGTGAACAAGAGCGTGGAATATAATTTGTGGAATATAATCTTCGAAAGCTATATTCCACGCGTAACACAATCTGGTTCTAAAGCTGTTTAGCGTGTATTTTGTACAAAACATTCTGACCATTGAAGACAGAGAAAGAACAACTGCAAATTGAAACTTTGCCTAACTTGATCAACGGTATTTAACCCAATCTCTTTCAGGTATTGCTAGCATAAATATATAACATCACTTTCGAGACATAGGTTTACAGTTTGGTTCAATGTTCCGTTGTTTTTGCACCATGATTTGCATAGTTTTTCCGGATCTTTTCCGAGATTTTGGCACTTGCAGTTACAGCTGTTTTTGATGCTACAAAAGAATTGTGCTTTTAGCTCAGTTTGCGATACCAACCATTACTACATTTTTCTGATGACTCCGACGTCACTCCAACTTCTGTTCGTGGAAAGTGGAAAGATGCGTTTCGAACAGGTACAAAAATTAAACCAGCTCCGCAGTAGACTGCGAACAAGATAGTGCAGAAAAATGATTTGAAACGGTTGCCACAGAAATTACTTGAACTTTTTTAAATGAAAGATTTCGTAACAGAAGTTACGCAATTACAAACAGAAGAATAACCTTCTTCTTACTGTATAAACACACGCCAACAACTTTTCGAAAAATCTACAAAATTTGAGATTGTTGCTTTAATCCACGGGTTCTTAACGTGGGGTGTGTGAATCCCTAAGCGGTCCGTGAAGGTGATGTAAAGGGTTCATGAATGTGATTTAAAGCGTCAATAGACTTTGCTCTGAAATTTCGAAAGGGTTTAGACTTTGCAGAAATTTCGATTGCTACTAAGGTGATTAAGACCGATTTTCAAATAATTATTACAACATTTCTTCTCGGGGGGTCCGTAGCCTTTATAAAGATGTAATAGGGGCCCGTGACCCACAAATGTTTAAGAAATGCTGCTTAATCAGAAACGTTTTCAATTTGGTCAGTGTTTCCTCACATGCGTTTTGTGACTCGGTTACATCCATTTAGAACCTAACAGCGTTACATAATATTCCCTTAAAGCTGGACTGTTGACCGTCAGACTTAATTCATTCAATTCATTTCTTAAAATTCTTCTGTTGTAAAATTTTGTATTGATAAGTTGAACCTAGTGAATTTTTTCCTGTATTACGCCGTGGTCTATTAAATGAAGCAAACCAATAAATTTTCTATCCGTTTCAAAGTTGCATTTGACGCTTATTTCTAATGCACCATCTGTTTCTTCGGAGATTGAACAAACGAGGTTCACTAAATCGTACTTTCAGACAATCGCAGAGCAACAGAACTGTAAAAACGCTTGAATAAATCATGATTGTCGATTTTTCCACTTGTGACTCTCACCCACAAGAAACAATGATTTACACCTTGTCACCTGCGAGCGTGTAAACCAATCCCAACGTTGTTTGAAGAGCTGAACGCATATAGTTCATCTGAAATATTTATTAAAGATGCGTGCAATGTTTTGAAGACATTTGTTGAACTTTAGATCCCCCTGTGAGTCTAAGTAAAACGCAACGGCGTGCGCTAAGGTACGCGTTTCAACCTCTGAAGCTCTGTGATATTGTTTTTCAACAGGTAGTGAAGCATTTTTGTGGCATTCCCCCAGAAAGTAAAGGCAAAATCTCACAAGGTTTATTAACATTTGTTGGAAACGTCGACAAATGTGCTGTGCTCGCCAAACTCGTTGTTGTTGCCTTTGTAGAAGCTGTGACAAAGAGTGAGCCAGTTTTAATTTTGAACAAATAACCATTTACAACTTTTTTTCGCCAAACAAATCTGGTGAGGTATTTGTTGCTATCATGAGTGGTCTATGTGCAACTCCCTCACTTACAAAATGCGCAGAAACCGTAAATCAAGTTTCTTATGAACAACAAGCATGGCTTTAGCTGGTAAGCACATCTTCCAAAAGTGGAAATTGTCATCAGAACCTGATTTTCTTTCATTATTTTCAAGTCACATGCAGTTTAAGATTCACTTGAGCCAAACGGGTTTGCACGAGTAAAATCCGGAATGCAGTAGCAAGTAGGGTAACTCACGCAACTGAGTAAGTGAACTTTCACATTTGCAACTACACTTACCAAAATTTGAAGCATGTCTGGAGGTTGGCGTTGCGGTTGTACGTGAATCGGTTAGAACACCAAATGTTGAATGCGTATCGTTTACTGAAAACGATACGAATTGCACAGGAAACGTTTAAAGGCAAACTATGTTCAACATTTCAGAAAAAAACGAACATTGTTTAGTAATTTCAAACACAGCTCATAAAACATTTGCATGCTTGTCAGTTTGTCTGTGCTCATCATTGCAAGGTTGACATCGCACAGCCGCAGCAACAATCGAGGTCATGTCACGAAACGAGAGTGATCTTCGAATTGGAGAGTTTGTTTTATATGATATCTTATTCTGACAAAGTCTTTCAAAGATTTCTGGGAAATCGAGAACTTTTCAAGCTAAGATGATGCGGCCAAGGAAGTGAATAACTCTTGATTTTGGGTTAAAAGTTCGGAAGGGGCATTCTTATTAAACGTGTTGAAAAGTATTTGCTTCTAACATTATAGTGAGCGGTGTGCGGTGTAAAATTGTGTTAAAGCTAATCAGCCAACACAAGTTAGTGTAATTCACAGACGCTTCTTATTTGGGAACTAACTTTGCAAAAGTCAGGTTTTTGTGTAAACAAACATCTCTTTATGTTTCCCAGAACCTAAACGACTAACTTAATCAGTTTCTAATTTAAAAACTGCAAACCAGTGACAATATGAATCCGTGAGATTCTGCTGTTCTTATAATGAATTTGGACCGCAACCGACAGGAGACGAGCAACTACACGCAAATCCAGTCAAAATAATTGAAACCATTTCTGTCAAAGTGGCAAATTGAAATCATGCTTGGATACTTTCTGTAAGCTGGTTACGACTGTTTGTCTTTTGTTTTGTGTGAGATACACAGCAATCATCAGCTTTATATTTGACTCATGTTAAGATGCAGCTTGATGTAAACTGCACAGGATTTCGTTATGGTACCAGCAAAACAGAGGTACCATAAAGAAATCCTATGTAGTTTATATCAAGTGGTTGTTCAACACGAATTTATATGGAAACATGAAGGTGAAATTTTTAGAGGCATGCCACAATTGCTTAATTTTTTTCTTGCAATTGTGAGACCAAATAAGGCCGAAAGAACATGCAACGTGCAGAAACATGAGGACACCAACGTTACTGCCATCACTGGCATCGTCATCCCCATCACCTGAAGCAGTGTTTTAACAAGAGCTGAAATGTTTATACAGTAATCAGCAATTCTTTTTGTATCAACCTCCAATTCCAAAACGTTTCCGCAAAGAGTATAGGCCTAACACTATAGCAGGGGCGGGTCCAGACAGTGAGGTTAGGGGGGGGTCAGTAACATTTAGTAGTCAAGCCCATAACGGCTTCGCTACTGTAAGAGGGATGAAGTATGCTTCACAACACTGCTGTGACAAAACAATGGACAACAAAATGGCCTGATATTGCGAATACTGTTTTCCGAATTGTAAAAAATCATGGTGAATAAAGTTACTTTCGTAGGCGAAAGGTGGGCGATCGCCCCAATCGACCGCCCCACATGGACCCCCCCTGCACTACAGATATATGACCTCAGCACTCAACGATGCTCACCAAACACTAAGTTCCAAACCAGAGATATGTTCACAGGAGCGCCAGGAAAGTTGTCCAACCGTTGAATTAATGCTTCGAACCTGCACTGCCACAAGATCGTAGAGACGACTTGGAAAATGAAACCCTCCTCCGAAATGGCTAAAACGTTTAGACTGGACGCCTCCATGCACGTCTCAAATGTCACGTTTAGGTTGAACGATGATGAGTTTTTAGAGCCGATGTAAAAATTCGTGACGTTTTCGGTTACTGCAAAGCGAACGACATGGTTATGCTTAGATAAAGTAGAAAAAAGATAGTTGTGTTAACCCAATTGGAGCATATGTCACACAGACGAAACAATTTTCTGAGACCGATAAGTCTTGCGTGCTATGCAAAAGTTTTTATTTAGGCCACTAGTTGACTACTTTGCAATGAACAAGACCTATTTTCACCGTCAGCCTGATCTCGCGAAAAAATGCAACGTATTATTACTGCTGCTCCTGCGTTGTAAACATATTTATGGTCAATCAGCGTGACACGTGAGCATTTATATTTACCTGCTAGTTGCAGCCGAGGTCGCTGGCAAATATAATATCGTTTCTCGTTGCACGACTCAGCATGCCAAAGCAAGCGTGAACCCAGCAAGACGCAGTTCTGCTTTCGCCCAGTAAGATTCTTGGGTTCTCCAGCAGCGTAATTGCTCTGCGCCGGCTTCAGAGTCGTACCATCTTGCCACAGATACTCTCCAGAATTTACAGCTTGGTCGCTACTGAGACCAATCCACAGACGATCTATACAGATGAAGCTTGCTGTAAATTCTTTCCGAGTAAAATGAAAGGATGCTTACCGAGTAAGTGAAATATGAACTCTTCTGACTACGTTGCAATGACTGACTCTGCTTCAAAACGTGTTCTTTTTCGGGATTCCGACAGGAGTAAACAACAAATAAACCCTCTGTTCAAACTTCCGGTGTTGTGCTCCGTGTAATCTATTTCAACACTGCTTTCTGCAACACAAGTTTGAACAATTGCAAAGTTTAAATGTTCCCTTCGGTTTTAAACTGTCGACTTCGTTTGAATGGTCTGAGTGACGTGATATCGAGTTCATTTGCTGTGACGTTTCCCACGCTTCGCTGAAAAGCAAAGCATGTCAGCATTTCCTTCTCGCTCGCCTCCAGACGACAGTTTCCGTGATTAGGCCTCTAACTAGAATACTGTAGTGACGACCAAGAGACTTTACAAAGTCTTTTCCCGAAAAACATGACCTGGTTGTACTGCTCACCCAATACCGATCAATCGATTCTGTGTGAAGTGGTAACTTGTTATATTACTCTTGCGAAAAAATTCAGAGAACTGTGTGTTTAACGTTAATGCTCCGACGGATTCTTTCACATTTAAACCAATCATAGGCACCGATTTTGAAGAGAAGGTTATCTGAATTTTTTGTTTTTTAATCATTTGTAAGAAGAAGTTTTGTGCTCGCTGTAAGTTTTATTTGAAAAACGTACACAAAGTTAGTTTAGATGCAACACGCTCTTTCAATGAAAATAGCCTACTTTGAGACGGGGAAAGCCACGAAATCAGCTCTGAATCACCTTTTTGTTCATAACTCACGAACCAGAGAAGACACATCAACATCTTGGAAATTGTTGAAAAGGTATCATCAGAAAACCTAATGACATCACGTTTTCGTATGTGTGATGTCACTGTGACGTACCATAGGAGAACACCTGCTTTTTTATCCCTGCAATCATTGTGATTTTTTTCAAAGGACTGTCTAGTATCTAGCAAAATGTATGCCCGTGGGATACATTGTTTCATCAAAAGAAATGTCACTAATGCTGTCAGCTTTGCAAAACAAAAACTTTGGCTTCACCCATCCTTTTTTTCAAGTCTAAGAGGGGGAAGTCCCAAAATAGGGATATGTTTCTGTTCTTCGTTTTTGAGGCTCTATTACAGCCGTTCGACAAATAGCCACCATGTGAAAACCGCCACAATGATCCATGCATCTATCTTACGCCTTTCGCCAAAGTTTGAAGTAAAAATATTAAAAGGAAAAAAGTTATTAAAGTTTTCTACAATCTACTGGTTAAAATGTGCAAAGAATGCAAAAAAATTAATGCTTCTCAGAAATTTTATATGCAAAGATACGCACTTTTTGTTAGAAAGGACATCTAAACCCCCGTTCAATACTACATTGGTTGTCTCTCTACCGTAAATTTTTGTGAGTTATGACCAAAAATTTGACTGCGAGCTACAATAGCGGGTTTACAGCAGGGTTGCGGTGTCGGAGGTAAAAAGCCCAACTCCAATTCCGATTCCTAGCTTTCAAAATTTCCGACTCCGACTCACGTGAATGAAGTTTGGCTGTCACTGATTTTGTAGCAACTAGCAATCAATGGAAATCGTGGTGTACAGCAAGAATTGTCCGTTTCAACAAACGTTTCTATAGAACTTGTACCATTTCAACAGGCACAAGTTAGGATTCCTAACTCAGGAGTGCGATGTAAAAAATATGTCAAGTGGACTTCCGGAATAAGATAAAATAATCTGACTCCGACTCCTAGTGTCCTTAGGAATCCGACTCCACCCAAAAATTTCCGACTCCTTGCCACTCCGACTCCTTGCGACTCCGACTCCGCAACCCTGGTTTGCAGCCACTGCAGCTCTTAAAGGTTTTAAGCTCGTTTCCATTAAATCGGTGGAGCGTTAAAATCCCTGCGTGTGATCGCGTAGATGGGGTATTAAGATAAAACACAAGAAATCTTTCAGCTGGAAATTGTGGAACAAAGTACACTGCGCGATCGGCAAGAATCCACTGCACTTTCAGTACAACATACAGCTATTGCAACAAAACTGATTTGTATAATTTTTATCAAAACGCAACTTTACAACACATTCATTTTCAAATTATGGATTGTCATTCTTTTGCAATGTTTGTATATTTGCGAACAAGTTGCTGATCTTTTTAAGTAAATAAACCTGATTTGATGGTTTGGAATGAAATCATCAGCTAGTGTCATTAATTGAACTAGCAGCTCTCCAAATCTGCCAGCTTCAGATAGCACAACTTTGAAATTTATTTGGATCAAAGCTTTACTTCAAATGAAAGCCACATTTAAATAAGATTCAAAGATATGAAACCAGATAATCTGGGATAATCTTTGCTCCTGAATTCCAATTTAAAAGACAAAAATCCGCAAACGTTTCAATTTCACTCTGAGCAGAAGCTTTACCTGGATATGGAAAGAAGAATTTTTCGAGTGATAAGCGAGTTCTGTACGTTTTCACCAAGGCGAGGGTGCCACCGTATGAATAACAAATCGCCTTTGCTTGAAAGAACGTTGCAGGATGGATTGATACGTAATATTCCACGTTGTTGTATCGGGTCCACATGTTACCCAATGTATTGTCGTTTGTCCCTTAAAGACAGGATGATACAAGATTGCTTGCTGTACGCAGCACACATTAGCCGTTTCATACAAGTTTAGTTGCGCCTTTTCCTGGGAGATTCGAACGCGCAACATAAGGAATGTCAAGCCCACAGTGCAACGGCCAAGCAGCAATAGAGATTGCCCGCTTGACCAGGTTCACTCTTGTTGCAGCCACAATGCTGCGTCGCCCTGAGACACCTAAAGCGAGAATCGAACCCACGACCCTCCACGTAGCAGCAACAAATAGAGACCCCACCAGGTAGACTCTACTATTGCTGCTACGAATTCAACGTTGTATGTGGCGAATCACCGCCCCGCACTCTATTGCTGCTTCTGCGTAGCTGCATTTTTTAAGCACTTCCCAATTGCGCGTTCTGCAGCCGTTGGACGCGATGCGCCGTCACACAAGCAAACTTTTTACACGACAAAATCCAAGCAAAGCTTTCGCGTTATTATCAGCCTACGATAGCAAACTTGCACTTATTCTCGCGTATCAACTCTGGCAAAATAGGCCGTATGTGTAGCACCTCCAGATGTAACTGTTGGAAAAGAATCACAGTTTTTTTTAAACAACCAAGTTGGTAAAGCTCGTAAAAAAACTATAATGTTCTGAATATTTTGTCACGGTCTTACATTAGGCATGCATAACGTTTTTACTTTTGTATTGTAACGGCCTATTTACAAAAGCCCTGGCTATATTTGTCTAAACCTATTTGCTTTTAATAGATTCTATTTGAATACGATTTCAGGACTGAAGATGTGCAGTGCTGCGTGAAATAAATTTCCTATAAAAAATTGCAGATAGATTCGCTTGTGTCGCCTTTGTGGAGACTTACTTGAATACAGATACGTGGACGTTTGAATCACCGCAAAGCAAAGAAAGCAGAGCCCAGTGGGTTCCTTGAAAGCTTACAGCAAACCTTCAAATTTCAACTGTTGTTTTTTATACAGCTGCAAATTTCCACGATTCAGCCTAGAGCTGCGTAAGTCGGGCAGGACTTTCGGGTCGGGCTGGGTTTCGGGCCGGGTTCGGGCTTACATTTGTCGAAATGTTTCAGGCCGATTTCGGGCCTGCATACATTGTTGTGCTCACTACGGTGACCATTTCTGTGAGTGATGTGATTGTGATTTTATCTTCAGCTAATTATATTTGCAAACACAGGTGCGTTTTTTTGTTCTCTGCTCGGATTAGTCTCACCCTCTTTTTGAGAAGGCTAAAGCGGTGAGAAAATTAGCACGACATTGCCTTCAAATGATCAATCACTTCCGCGCTTCTTGGTTTGTTTGAAAGAATGGCTATACAAACCGGCTTTTCATGCCTATAGCGCTATCGTAGATAGTTTCTTTTATGTTCATAGCGCCATCGTGGATATTTTGGTGATAGTTTCTCTTTTTTTGAGAAGCTTTACATTTAGCAATATTATCGTTGGCTAATAAGCTAAGTTTGTGCTTTTTTAAGCCAATATTTTGGTCAAGGTGGTTGCTATTTTGGGTGTGATAAAACCGCGTACCTGTAGCTATACCCGTATGCAACGTTTTTGATACCCTGGGCTTGCGCATATCTTGACTCACTTGGAAAAATTGGCTTTCGGGCCTAAATCAGGCGTCAGAAATAAATGTCGCATTCGGGCCAGGTTGGGCTTTAAAATGAGGCCCGTACACAACTGTGATTCAGCCTCGGTCAGTTCATCCTACAGAGATGTGTAGGAAAAAATCAAATTTCAAACCCCAGGGGGCATTCCGACGCCCATGTTCTGGGAGTCGTTCCACTTTCAATGTACATCAATCAGTGAAGGCCTGACTGCGAACACCGCAGTGCATCTGACAAATATTGTGTGATCGAGTCTGTTGACGTTATTGTGCCTCGCCCAAGAGCAATCAGTATCGCTTGTTACAGCAGAGGTCCAGCAGTAATCTCAGTGTGTTGCGAATTTTGTGATTCAATGTTGGTTGCAAAATTTTTAGTAAGCTTGATGTTTATTACTCGTGAACCACCGGGAAGGTTTGGGAGCCTTGTAAATCGTTTAGTGCGCATGAGCATAATGCTAAATACGCATCTGATGACAACCTTGTCATAAATCAACTTATGGTCCTCTTGATATTCTACATACAAGAAACAGCCGGACATTCAAGTTCCATTGGTCTTTATTTTGTCATGGGCCCCGGAACGAAGGACCAGGTGGACCGCCTACTCACAGGACCTGCTAGCGGTACATGTTAAAGTTTTGACAATCAGAGTTTGATACTCTGAGCGCTTCCACTAATTCACACTGCTCTGCATTCAAGCAAACGTTAAAAGATCAACAAACTTTCCTTACCAGGGGGAACAATTCGATAAAAGTTACTTGCGACAACTCCACCTGTTCCATTCGACGAGCAATTCGTGCTCTGGTCGTAGAGTGTGTGGTTTGTAGATGAACTGAAGCACTTTCTTCCACCGTTCTGTGGAGAAAACTATGCTTCAGTACATTTTCGTTTCAAGTGAAAAATACGTTTTTCTTGAAGAAACTTGCAAACAACATCCTATTCTTCTTGAGAATCTAAACTCTGTTCCAAACTACTGCAAAGCACATTCCGCGGACTGCGGAAACTGCTGAAACACATCGAATAAACTCTTAATGTGCACATTTCTACGACGCGTGCTGTGTCAGAAAACTATAAGCTCAGTAGATTTATCTTGAAAATAAAAATGGTAATTTAACAGGCATAGATGTTCTTGAGAGCTTCAACAAGTAGGACCACACAGAAAAAAGTTTTATTTTAAGGCATAATCGACGTTGCTTTTCATTGCACCACCTCGACAGTGCAACAGGAATTCTCGGGAACGTTTGACTTCTGCTTAGCAATTCGTCTTGTACGATGTTTCAGAAATGACTACACATAATATGAAGCACACGTAAGCCACAACAAGATTGACGAATGTCTTTTTAAACTTGTAGGTGAGATTCAGTGTCGTGTTCGAATTGAAACAAGGGATTTTTTGCGTTACATCACCAGTCGTTATGAAACAAATGGGATATTTTGAACACGAACGTGACGGCTGAACACATTAGATCAGCGTGGTCCAACTACAGACCCGCAGGCCACATGTGGCTCGCGGACAGAATTTTTAAGGCCGGCAACTTTTCTCAGTATCAGTTGTTGTATGTGCGTTACAGTAGGTAATTTTGATGAGAACAAGCATAATATCTGTTAGTAATAATGTACAAAATTAACGGCGTTAGACGAACTAGTCTCCACACAAGTGAAGAGTTTGAATAAATCAGGAAATGTTTAAAAGGAAATCGATTTCACGTAACACTACGCATCGTCAGTCCTACAATCGTATTCAAATAGACGTTAGAGTAAACTATAGAGAGTTTCTAGAAATTAGTTTGGAAAGATAGATGTCCCAAACTGACAGATTTTACATTAGAAATGCACTCGATGTTTGCAAACAAATACAGTACGTGAGTGAGAGTCACATTTTCTACCATAAAGCAAGTCCAATCTAAAACAGAGATCGAATGGCAGACGAAACACCAGACCATAGTTTTCGACTTTCCACCGCTAACGTGTTAGCATTGTTAGAGAAACGGTAGTGTCAGAAAAGCCTCAACCGTAGGCGTCGTACTGATAGAGATTTGTAATATATATATTTTTGCTATTGTGCATTAATTTCAATGAGATACTCATTTAAGCACACCTATTTTTCCTTTTCAATTTTAAATTTTATGAATCTGTTGTTTCATACATAGTTTTATTGGAAGTGGCCCGCGAGTTGTCACGTTTTTGTGAAATGGCCCGTATGTCAAAAGTAGTTGGACCGCGCTGCGTTAAATGATCGTAGATAGATTTTTGTCTCAAGAAAAAAACTTGCAATTGTGCAATAAGGAAACGGTGACTTTGTTTTCATATGATGACACTGTAGGGTCTGGGGTTGTAGGTTATTGTAGAGGTCCATACTAGTTGAGGGGTCAACCTAGTTGTTGCAGGAGCACAGGTCGGTCTCCCAACTAAGCAACCTGACGTCTTGAAGTTGCCAAGCCAAAGCAAGGCAAATTAAAATGCTCTCACAAGTTTGTCTGCTAATAACTCTCCAGTAGTACTCTAAGTTGACTGCTTCTTTCGATTATATTCAAATATATAACAAAAACTCCAATACACTTGAGCTTAAGTCAGAAGCACGTAACGTAACGGTTCGATGTAGAATCGGAATTAGAATGACGACGAACAAAAGCGTTGGGCGTTCGAATGCGCCACAGGAAACAGTGACCGACAGCGGTTATGTAGGTTTGCAGGCTATCATGTCGGCAGCCGGAATGTTCGCAAACAAGTACATCTCAGTGAATCACGAATGGAATATTCTTGGGAATTACGCAGTAAGAATGCACAAAACATTAAAACACTAATGTGTCCACTATGACACTAACCTGAACAGCAAAATATTGATCACCGCTAAACGCCGCTGCCAAACCGCATCTTTCAATATGATAATCACTGTAGTAAAACGGCGTGATTTCATGCAGTTTATTGTGGTCTTCACCATTTGAAGCCAAATATGTGTCGTTGTTGTGCCAGCACCCGAGGCTTACGTATTGAATCGGTGGAAGACTGGAGTTTTGACCTGGAATGTTAAAACTGCTTTCTTGCACAAGTCTTCGCACAGTTATTTTGCAAACGAACAAAAACAAACAACTCACTTTTTGCCAGTCCAGTAAATAGAGTCAAAACGAAAATTATAAGAGATCGATGCATAATGGCAGCAGTCAGTTCAATCCTCTACAAAGTAACTAGCATCACTGAATTTTCAGAAAACATTCTCCTTGTCAAAGCAAAGGTAACGTCAAATACGTCGCAAGGTTCGGCAATCTCCGGCCTTCAGGCCGAATACGATTTAGTACGTATTCCAGAGATACAGTGACTTCACACAGAATCTGGTTACGGCTTACGAACCGGCCTATGGCCAACGGCAGTCTTCACACATGCTCCGCTGGCCGTATCCGGTTGAATTTTCTCGGTTTCGAACGGCTTACGGCTTACTTAAAATTGGTTTAAGTAAGCCGGATTGCCGTGGTCGTTGGTGATGGTGTTCTTGTTGCATGTGTGAATACTACCGTTGGCCATAAACCGGTTCGTAAGCCGCAACCGGATTCTGTGTGAAGCCACCTTTAGACCCAGTCCGGTCTAACGCCCTCCTACTTCTTATTGCATCCGGCCTGATTGTATACTTGCGACAGCGACAGACCAACAGCA
>Ga0210059_1006457_pt1 | contig 18786 bp, 11 predicted proteins | sample Ectturendosymbi2_FD_188042 | JGI IMG/M metagenome (GOLD analysis project Ga0210059, IMG submission 188042) | Ecteinascidia turbinata endosymbiont from Florida, USA - Sample 2 (SPAdes) (version 2) | ecosystem: Host-associated > Tunicates > Ascidians > Unclassified | place: Key West, Florida... | reverse complement strand
GAACACATTGTGCTTTTTGTTGAATGGTCAACATGTTTCATACTTTGTTGCAAACTTACGCCTTTATTAAAAATGACTTATTCTTGCTTATCTTAACAATAAAATAACCTGTAAAAAATAACAAACAGACTTTATGGTAGTATAATTCACTGTCGAAAATGTAAAGTTTCTACCTTATGTGGTTTTTGCGATATAAAAATTTTTAATGTGTGCAGGACTTTATGGACACCCTGTATTACTTTCACATGCTCAAATATAGGATGCTCTAAATGCACACCAAAAAACTCAAACATTATAAATAACAGTTAAAAAAGCAAAACTAACATATAGGGAAAAACTAACAAAGTGTAAAAAATTGGGACATCTTTATTTGAAATGAAAACTACAATTTTCTACAAAGTAACTTGTCTTTTTGTTGGCAAAGCAAATTCTTCAATGAGAATGTCAAAATTTATTTCATCTGTCAATTTTTGCTCTAGTACGGCAAGATTTCTCAACTGCAAGGTGCTCATACTAGATCTTAAGTAATTCTTTGTCAGTTTTAGTTTCGAAAAAGTCCTCTCACAGGCAGCAACACTAACAGCAATTGTGAGGAACATCCGCAGCATTATTACTATGTTTGGAACAGAGTTCCCAAGTGGGCTAGGGTATTCGAGGGATCTGCCTGCCATGCTGTGCCTCCTAACTCTGCAAGGATTCTGCATGCACTTATCAATATCCAAGTAGGCTACCCTACCACAGAGGTAAAACGAGAACTGTCGAATCTGCTCGCAAAGCATTTTACTACAGGAAATCGATTTCGCGTCAAGTACGCATTTTTCAATCTTGCAATTGTAAGTAAAACTTACAGGTGAAATGACGAAAAACTAGAGCAGGGGTCGGGAACCTATGGCTCGCGAGCCAGATGTGGCTCTTTCGATGACGGCATCTGGCTCGCTTGATATTTTCTTAACACGATTGTTACGAATGAAACTTTTCTGTAATTTTCCATCTACCAGACTACAAAGCCATCAGCAACACCATGCAGCACTAGAAGTCGCATTAACAGTAAGAAACATGTTATAAAAGAGCAACTTCAGACATTTGCCATTGCTTAAAATTGTTGGTTTTTCTTAAAAATGCATACGTTAGTTAGTAGTTGCATTAAGTGTTGAAAAACATTATATGACTCTCACGGGAATACAGTTTAAAATATGCAGGTCTCATGGCTCCCTTAGCCAGAAAGGTTCCCGACCCCTGAACTAGAGCAATACTTCTACAGTTTCAAACACATTAAAAACGCGGATTTTTTATTATAGCATACACCATGACTATCACACTGTCATAACCGAACTAAAAGAGCTTTTATGACCGACTAAGAATCTAAGCTCTCGTCGATAGTAGAGCGGACAGTCTTGCTCTAGTTAGACTTAAACATGTACAAATGCCATAGTTAAAATTACTCAAAATCGAAAACGTCCTTCAACTGTCAAGTAGTGTCCCGACATTAAAAACACTTGTTTCAATGCAGCCTATTCAGGTTTATAGCCTAGAGCAGACCCCACAGTGCCGCCTCCATAAAAGTGCCGCCAGGGGCCAACGGCACCCCTCGCCCCCCTTTAGTTACGCCACTGATCTTTCTGCCATATCGCGACCGTTCGTTTTTTCCACACATCAATTCAACTAGTTGAAAGGTTAAAACGATTATAGCAACGAAACAAATAGTAGCTTACCTGCGGAAAATGACACGATGGAGTTTCGTTGCCACAAACGGGTTTGTTTTGGTCAGACAAAGAAATGTTAACAATCTGTGTGATGTTGGCAAAAGACAAAACGTCGCTGCTGTTCGAAATGTGGGCCGCACACGATCGCAGACTTTGAGTGGGGACAAAAAACGCCTGTGAAAAAAAGGAATGCAAATCCTGCGGCAATTTTCTCGACTTGCGGCCTGATTCGTTCCGAAAGTTGAGAAACAAACCACAGGCGCGTTTGGAAATCAGATTTATTCGAATATTATCGTCGTGGCAAACGACAACGGGAGTAAGCAAACAGGCACAAACATCGACTAGTTTCATCTGGCGCACGTATTTATCGCAAAATAAAAAAACCTGACGTAAAACGCCGAAATGTTCATACAGGTGAATAAGTGTAAAGGGCTAGCTGCTTACCACTAACGCACGTCAACACAAATCACCAACGATCGGATTGAGTGGAGTGAATCAGATCCCCACACTAATACTGTACGAAAACTTGAGCACGATTTTGACAAAGCGTACTCCAAGGTACTAATATGAAATTACAAAAACACAACGCCAATGCACGGTAACAGCAGTTACAGTCCAAACAAGATAACACCAACCAAGTTTCCGAACGCCATCAGTGTGACGAGAAGGATGATACAAATCGACAGGGTCCTGATTGTTTTGGATTGAGAACAAACCCGTCCCGATGTATTGAGTTGTCTCTGCGCAAAATATGCGACTACGTTGAAAACCAGCTTGATGTGCGAAGAACCAAAACCTGAACTTTATAAACCAAGGACCTTGCTCGCCTGTGCTCTTTTGGTCGTGTTTCTATGCATTCTTAGTCACGCCTACCGATTACATGGTTTCTTGAGCTTCATATCGACTGTAGCTGCGCGCCACAGGTACACCCGAAACCTTGCCTGCAAACGCTTATTTATTTAGCGGATGGGGTCACTGGGCAACTCCCACCCTTCAGTGTCAACTCTTTTGATTTCAAGTACGATTTCTACGCACATTGTCAGTTTTGAATTGAAAGGTAAGAGGTCCAAACCATCGGTTTTTCAATGATCTCATCTCAAATGAACTATCGCCTACCATCGCTGGGCTTGGGAAGTTGTGAAAAAATAAAAATAAATTTCAACTTCCATCTGACCAAGTGACACTTGCGGCGTGCGACAACTGCAATTAAACGAACTGCTAATCTAATTGCATCACAATTACGCGAGTTCAGGAGCCAACTGCTTCTATTTTTGCCCTCATTGACCTAGACTTGCGCCTTCACTACAATGGCGAGTGGTTACCCAAGTTCGTGTTTGAGGGGCGTTAATTTCCAGTTTGTAGCCGGTATCGAAAAGGTTTTATAACAGGGGTGGCCAAATTTGTTTCACGTTAGAACCACAAAAGCTCGACCTCCTCAGGTGCTACTTTGTAAAAATTCCGTGATGCTTTGACCTCGCTGGCCTCAGTTGTTGTATCAGCTTTCTTGTTGAAGATTTTCAACAGTGTCTGCTGCCACTGAGAGATGATTTTACTCCATCAGTTTGTTCACCCTCACGTCTGAATTAAACGGATAAATCATGGAGAACTTTCGGCATTTGTTTTATATTGATTTTTTAGGTTTCTGACTTTGTAAATCTTGAGCAAGTATGGAGCACAAGACACATATTGTAGGTGTTACCCCACAAAATTTTGAGACAAACATAGTGCAGCAACAAGATCCGCACACCTCCAAAACTTATTCTAGCTCAGGGTCTCAAACACGTGGCCCGCAAGGGCGTTTTGTGCGGCCTGCCATGCCTTTTGGGAATTTTCAAATAATTATCATTTACATTATTGAGTTTATTCACCGCTGTTTACGAGTGCTCGGCTACCGAGTGAACAAGTTCCTTTTAAAAGAACGTAGAGACGGCTAAAAATGACTTGCCTGTAACTCACGATACCTTTAGCAGGAAATAAGATGTGAAAGCTGTTTCCAGTGAGGTTCAAGTACCGCCCTTGTTACGTCAGCGTCATAATGCGGCCCTCAGGTTACTTTATAAGTCCTCATTTGGCCCTCAGAGCAATTTAAGTTTGAGACCCTGTTCTAGCTGTTCGTCTCTCTGGCTTCGTAATCAGTAACGTGAGGTGAGATTTGGGACGGGCAAGGCACTGGCATACAGGAAAACGATTACTATCAAACAAAGGATTGAACAAAAAGACTGTGCTCGGTACAGCCCTGCTAAGGGAAAGGCAAAAGTGCTGGTGCCTCCTTGGATAGCTGCGTGCCTCGCTTCTAGACCGATTTAGCAATATCGCTCTGACCGATTTAGAAATATCGCTCTTCTAGACCGATTTAGCAGTATCGCTCAGTTCGGCAGGATAGAAGAACTAACCTCGGGGGCTGTAATTTGATGACAACTGCTATCAAGAGATAACCAGAGCCGGTTTGGAATAAAAACAAGCGATCACAACCGGAAAACCGCAGTTTAGTGCATTGACTGTTGTGATAAAAACTGCCTAAGCGAATGTATTTCTACAAGCTCAGTGACCTGCATACGGTTGGCAAGTCGCTGCTTTTTGGTTTGGAGATAAAAAAACTCATGGATCGCCACGTCACACTTCACCGAATGAGACTGACGTAGCTTCCAGTTTTTCTTTATTTCGTTCGGAAAAGGTTCACAAAGTTCCTATATCTTAAAAACATGTCACCAGGTCATTTCTGCGAGATCATGCAAGACATCATCAACTAAGGCAGTAAAGAAAGAGTTTAATCAAGTTTTTTATTTACGTGTCGCTGCAATTACAGAGAAGCTCACCTTGTAACACATCGTTGACAAAATCACCAGCGCCAAAAGAAGCAAAGCAGTCGCAAGGTAAATGGCGTGCATGGTGTTTACACTGTCGCAATAAAAAAATGTTTGGTACAAGACATTCGCATATTGCAGACAGAAGCGATCCAAACAACAGGAAGCATCCTAATCTATAAAATAATAATCAAACAGAGGAAAATTCATCACCAATACAGCAATCCTGCAATGAAGATCCTATAAAAAACGCATTGATGATGTGCTTTTCACCGGCAGACACCTGCTTGCCACTGCACTGCCACCACTTCAGACACTCCCTGTAGGTAGTGGAAACTGTGTCAGTATACTGCTTTTGTGTTTTGGGCGTATTTTCTCATGTCAAATGTGCCGCAGAAGAAAAACGTGGTACATTAGAATTTGTCTAACTGGTCATCGTTTAATTCGTCAGTTCGCTTAATTCGTTACTTTTTCGTCCGTCCCGGCAGAATTCCTATCATTTGTGTACATTTCTGTTCGTCTAATTAGCCATCGCCTAATTCGTCAATTCGCCACCGCTTTCTATCCCTTAGAAGCGTTTTGTTCGGCTAATCCGTCTTTTGCAGTTTCGGTTGTGATGTTTAAGCAGTTAACACGTATGGGAATTTAAAAAAATCAAGGATCTTTATATGAGAATTGTTGCACCTCGCAATTTGTTTATCGAATTTATACACGAGGTGCGAAGCGCGACCCGACTCCCCATTGAGAACGCAGAAAGTCTTTAAAGTTTATTAAAGGTTTCAAATGTGCTAGATTAAATGCAGGAGTTTAGATACAGTAGGGGTCACCAACACGGTGTTCGCGGGCACGAGGTCGCCGGCAAGGAGCACGTTGGTCGCCCGCGGGCCTGTTGAAAATAGCATTAAGATGATGAGTATCGTCACATAGATTAACATCATTAATGATAACATAATCAAAGGTAAATTGAGCAGAATTTTTTATTTCAGAAGTGTGTATCAAACTAGTAGCCCTTAGCGTTAGTCGGTACCCAAGAAATAGCTCTCAGTTACATAAAGGTTGGTGAACCCTGTAGTAGAGCAATTAATGAGTATAATTTAGTAAAACAACCATAACGTCACAAAGTTGTATTTTACTGCAAATAAAAGCACTATGTGTACGAGTTACTATGATGAAGTATACGAGAGCTGCTTGATAGAGTTTTCACCTGTTTGCGTAATTCGTCACTTTTTTCTAATCCCCTTGAGGTGATAAATTAGGCAAATTCTACTGCATATATTACGGAAGACAAAAAAGTTTTTTTACAGCACTGTTGGCAGCAACATCACGCATTTTTCTCATTTTATCACCTTTCCAATGTGCAATGTAAATTACAATTCACTCAGCCGTCAACAACATACGAATGAGATCGGATTGGTCGCAGAGAAGTTCGCAATATAAAATCAACCTTTTATAAATAAAGGCAGCGGCTTGAGCCTGTCAAGACAGGCCATCAATCAATCTTAGGAAGCGAAGTATTGAACGGTTTTGTACTCACAACGGTATCATGATCAGCTGGACGGCAAACACGTGTGTGTAAATGAACACGGCAAAACCGGCGTACAGATGGAAGTGTCGGTCGTGCTGCTCGGCATACTGTAACATAAAATAACGCCGGTGGAGTAACAGCGGCGGTTCCTTAACGTCGCTGCTTTGGAAGTCGCATCGCAACCAGTAGTTTCTTTCGTCTCAAAACGGCGCCGATTGTGCCGTCACAGAAAATTTTGGTGAAAGGATCCAAAGGTTTTACCAGGGTTCTCACACATTTAAAAAAATTAGTTTCCATACTTTTCCAATACCTTTTCAATACTAAATTTAACAAGTTCAATGCCAACACTTCTCTCCATTTTTCAAACTTTTTAATCATGAAACTCAATTTTACACATTGCATAAATAATGAAGTGTTTTTTGTCTTCAGTAAAAGTATGCTCAGATACTTCTGATTTCTTTTCCATTTAGAATTTCCATACTTTTTCAATACCTAATATACATTTTGGCGAAATTCAATACTTTTTCAAGGTCTTGAAAAACAATTTTGAAATTCAATACTTTTTCGATACTTTCAATACCACGTGGGAACCCTGTTTTACATCCAATCGTTCTGCCTCAGTTACACATATGGCAAGTTCTTCGGGCGACGCATTTTTGACCTTGCCATTAAGTTATGCGCTTTGTTGTGTGCAGAACCTTGACAAAGGCACTTTCAAAACTTCCTTTAAAACTTAAAAAAGTTCTAGAAAGTTCTGTTCAAGATAGTGAAATAAAATCCAGATTTAAATGACGTGATCTTAAATGTTGCGTGATAAAATATCAACTTCGGAAAACATGGAAACATGCTCGTTATGTTAAGCACACCGAAAAATTGAACTAAGCAGTAACTGAAACTGTAATCATCGCTTTTCTATATACATTAAGAGATGTATCTCAATCACGAATTGCCGCATTTACTTCTTTCACACAATCAAGAAACGGTAAAATTTTCTTCCACGCAATTTTTATGAAACGTGAAGGGTGCTGTTTTGGTGAGCCATTCATTATATTGCAAAGCGTGCTTTCAGTGTTTGCTGAGAAAAACTTAAAAAAGAAATAACAGCTCTGTGAAAGTACCCCTAACTTATTTTATAAACCGAAGAAAAACTTTGTGACATAAGAGAACTCAAACTTTCAATTTGGCCTACCATTTGCAAAAATTACCTTACCACAAGATCCTTTTTACCGTTGTAGGAGTAACATCAAACTGAAACGAGCCACTTCGAAACATATGGCAACCAAGTTAGGTTTATTAATCAAACTCTAAGAAGTCACTGTAAAGTTTAATGAATTGAAATATTTCAGAAACGAAGATCATCTAACTTCAAAAGTTGATGTAAATTCGTCATCTGTGAACAAAACACTTGTAAAACTGTCCTTGCAAACTTACAATGCAATAGCCCATAACACTTCGCAACTAAGCCTCTATAATTTTGCTACTGCGTTCGCTGGCTGCTTGCTTATCAAACGCTTGCTTTAAAAAATACTCTTCAGCAGCCTGCTTGACCAAAAACGATCGGCATTGCTTCCCATTCACTTAAACATACCTTATCAAGCCTTTTCTGACTTTCACATCTCTTCTCGTCAAGTCTACCCAGCATTACCTCCCTGTCTACCTCCCGCTCTTGTCCAGCACCAGGGTGCATTTTTCCTTCGGGGATACAGCATTCCTTGAACTCGAGCGCCAAACAAGAAACGACTCATGCATGTGGCGGAGATAGAGGGTCCATAGACCCCACAATTTTTTCTAAGCTAGCGAATTTTCTAATTATTTTGCTTTAGTAACACAACCGACCCCAAATTATAATTTCTAGTTCCATCCCTGGACAGGGTTCCCACGCATTTTCAAATTTTTTTCCATACTTTTTCAATAAAGTTCATTACCATGCCTTATCTTCATTTTTCGAAGTTCTTAATCATGAAACTCAATTTTACACATTGCACAACACTGCACAAACATAGTGAACTGCTTTGCCTTCAGCAATACTGTGTTAACCTGCAAAGATCAAGGTTTAAAGAATCAGTGGCTGAAGACTTACTGCATCAACCTAAACCAGCTATGTCCAACCCGCGGCCCAGTTTAAGTTTCCGTAGTAGTATAAGTAGATCACATACTGACAACCTGTCCTTATGTTGATAATCTTGAATTTGACATTTTTGTTGCAGGTGACCCTCAGTGCCAATTTATCACGTCTGTTACCATTGCAGTTAGGATTCGAACGCTTTCAGTACATTAGCTTAAGCTAAATTTAGTTTGCTAAGATCAAAGTAAGCTATTGCATGTGCGGCCCTGATTAACATAGTGACATAAGTTTTGGCCCAGCAAGCCATTTGGGTTGGACATACCTGAGCTAAACGAACCTAATTAATGCAATTAAGTTGATTTGCTTTGTCTACACACAAACAAGAGCTTCCAAAAAACTTGAATGAAACTCAGCACAACAGGCAACAGAACGCTGTAGCAGACTATATATGCATCTACACCAGGGGTCTCAAACAAGCGGCCCGCGGGCATTTTGTGCGGCCGACGCTGCTTTATCGGAGTTAACATTTAAGTTACTTAGTTTATTCATCGGTGTTTAAAAGTGCTCGGCCAGTGAGTGAACAAGTTCCTTTTAAACGAACGTAGATACGGCTAGAAATGATTTCTTTATAACCCATGACACCTTTCGCAAGAAATAAGGCGTAAAAGCTGTTTCTAGTAAAATTGAGGTACCGCCGTTGTTGCGTCAGCGTCATAATGCGGCCCTCTGATTACCTGGTAAGTCCTCATTTGGCCTTCCGAGCAAATTGAGTTTGAGACCCCTGATCTACATTTCGTACCATCGACCACTGCTGAATGTATCCACTCAGAACTACCTAAATCACGAAACATTTCCTTAAGCTGTCTATCCAGATCAGCAAGAGCTTTTTCTTTGATGTCTGGTGTTTTTCAGAAACTGTTTGACCGTGTAAGTAGTGTCAACTGACTTAAATCTCCTGCTTTTCTGCCAATTCATTGGCTATTTTGTGAAGAACTTTCACATTCTCTTGCATTCTGCGCTTTTTTTATGGGCTGTGGAGCGGGTACTCAAATTTCAGGCTCCGGCTATCTGAATTTTTTGGCTCCGGCTCCAACACCTAAAAGTTTTTGGCTCCGGCTCCAGAACAATTTGGTTCAAAAAATCAGAAAACTTGTAGCCTATTATTTGTATAACTCGCTTGTTCCACAAAATATGTCTGCGGAACCGGAACCCAAATTTCAGGCTCCGGCTCCAACCATCCAAAATTGCTTGGGTACCAGCTTCGCAGCCCTGGCTCTTTTACTTTGATTTCTAAAATTTCCTCTTCACTGACTTCCTGGCTTTTTCTCGGCGTCTTTGTTTTCAGCCAGATGTGCAAAGTATCAACGTCTTGCTCCACGTGCAGCTTGTAAAAGTTCTTTCCAAATCGTGACAAATAATTGTTTGCTTGGATGCGAAAGAGATATGGAAACCCGGGCAGAGTTTCATTTTAGCTGGGTGTACACTTTCTCTGTCCATGTTAGCTCCTTGCGGAACTGGGCAAACCACGATAGATACCGGTTGCGCCCCAGCACTGCTGTGGAATTGTGTTGCTCATCTAGCAGACCGCAACCCATTTCAAAATGTAACCTGATTAACTACCTAATAATTCGGCCTTCAACTTTACACCATGATAGAACATTATGAAACCTTCGAGGGGTGCCGACGAGACCACCTGTTTAATAGGTTTTGTAGGTGTCCCCGTACTTCAACTTTATTGCATGCAATTGTCCAATGTTTGCGCCAGTAAGCTCAACTCAAATACTAACTTCCTCTTGAACAAAACTGACCATCTGAAAATGTTGGGACCAAGATCGAAAAATTATCAAGCTGGTTAAGCTGACATCACAGTCATGATTTTCAGCAAATCCAGGTTGAGGTAGCTGGTGAAACAGTACTTTCATTTTTTTCATGTTGATGTTCTCTGAAGAATTACATAGATTTTACATAGAGAAATGCTGCTGTTAGCAGCGTCCCTTACAATCTAATCTTTGTGCAGTGGATCGTGAAGCCACAAATTAATAAATTTGAAAAGGTTGCGAAATTGAGTGTATTTTGCTGATACACAACAGACTAAAACTGTAAATCCAACAAAATCATCATTTGGTGCACTGGAAATATGTTTGTTACGCATGTTTGCTTGTACATTCACTCAATAAAAATTTAAATAACAAGAAATTTAAACTTATTAGTGAACCCAGAGACTATTTTACTCAGACACTTCTGATCTTTTCCATTTGGAATTTCCATACTTATACCTAATGGACATTTTGGCCAAATTCAATACTTTTTCAAGGTCTTGAAAATTGGTTTTGAAATTCAATACTTTTTCAATACTTTCAATACCGCGTGGGAACCCTGCCTAGACCTATTACAAACTTAAAACAAGGAAATTGACTGACTTTGGCAAGAACCACATGTTTGAAGTCATAATGTGAAACAAGCATCATTGCGAAATTTGCACTCGTGGTAAGAATGAAAGACAAGCACCAGAAAATGCCACGCCACGAGTGCCCTTTCATATACTAGGTTAGAAATTTTGATGTCTTGGGGATTGCTGGAATGCATTCTCTTGCGCCCCATGCCTGGGGATGGCATGCATTCTCTTGCGCCCCTTGCGCCCCACGCCTGGGGTTGTGGAATCTCTGCAAGTGACGCTCAAAGACAAGTTTTCCAATTCGTTATCATATTCGAAAGCTTCCAAGGTAGAAGCGCGCGTTTTCAAATTAAACGAGCAATTGTGATCAATACCCATTCGCATGGAGGAACGAACTTAGTCACGGTAAGGGGTCGAATTGTTCGTACACCATTACCTTTAAAATTACGTTAATCATCAACCACTGCTGCCAGAGACAATGTGATGCTCTGACTCGGTTAAACATGCAGTCATTATTTTCTCGGAGCTCCCCTATCGTAACTCGGCATATACGGGGGCAAGTATAAAGCATTCTCGTGTAATCAAGTACGATTTGTTTGCACGCGCACTGTATTGGTGCGCTGCTTGTGTACCCTATAGTCAACAGCATACCTAGATCTGCTGACGAAGGTGAGTCCGAAAACAGGGCACCAAAATACAGAAAAAACGAAGGAAGAGCAATAAAATGTTTTCAATTTTTAGGGGTGGGGACATTTCGAAAAAGGCCTATTATTTCAGGGGGCTGATTGTTTTGCGGGAGAAATTGGAAATTGTACCGAACTGGCTACCAGGGACCGTCATTGCCATTGGCTATAGTCAGGGTTACCATACATCCTTATTTCTAAGATTTGTCCTTATTTTGAAGTACTACGTCTTTGAAAATATTAATAGTCCTTATTTCTAAAGAATGTCCATAATTGTGACTTGCGTCCTTATTTTTTCTGATTTTCTGTAGCGTAACAAATGTAGATAGGCAACATCTGATAGACACACAGACCTTTCGTCTCATCGTAAAGATTCTAATTGAATATGAGCTGCTTACGTATAGTAAGCGAAATATATATTCTTGATAAGATCGTAGTGTCTGATTCTGTGAAAGGATCTTTCGATAGACAGTAATCACTAACATTTGGTAACCACGGTTTAGTGACGTCATAAAAGTAGATTGTGTAATCTTACTGCAAAAAGGCGTACACATTGCGAGACAATGTACGCTGTCTTGGCTCGTCAGGATGCTTAGGAAGGCTAATTTCGTGACGAAGGATTAACATTTAATTGAGTAAAGAAATGAGCAACCGAGAAAACGTTTTCCTTGACAAGTCCTAAAAATAAATCGAGTCGTACGAAATTGTTTCTAAGAAGAGACGTTGCTGAAGCAGATTGTTCCTGGCGATAAACACGCAAATGAATGTTGTGGCGTTAGTCGTACAAACACAAGCATTTCCACGAAAATTGTTTCATTTGGGCAGGAAAATCGAATTTTCGACAGTCGTCATGTCGTGTTCGCCGCTGTGTGACAGACCGTCAGTATTCCAGCCATGTTCGATTTTATAACCAGCAGTATCCCACATGATCAATGAATCACCGACAAAGTGAATCATCGAGAATGCCGTTTAAACTCGCATTAAGTGATCTGATCAAGAATGTTAGTTATGTCCTGAGCAACGAACCGTAGCGACCCTTGCAGCGGTAAAATGTCGCAACAATAATTGAGGTCATCTGACATCCAACAATCAACGAAGTTCTACTGTAGTTCGAATGGACAGAATAAATTTATGCCAAGCAATGGTACCTCTTTCTTTTGCCTTTTGTCTTTGAACGAAAGAAAGAATCTACCAAAGGCGTTCGATTTTCCCAAATCTGGCCCTCCTTGGGCATCGATGGCACGGTTCAGGAAGTCGTTGACCTCGCACTCAGACAGGCCGCGCCTGGTATCCCGTAAAACGTCACGTGATAAGTTTCTGGGAAGACAATAAAAAGCTTAAGATACAGTTCTTTCGTGATAGGAACTAGTGCGTAAAGTAGGTTACTATCTGACACAATCTTATGTTAGCAGTCGAACATTCCGTTATCTCACTCCGACAAAAGTATTCCAGTTCTACAAACGAGGACATTCGAGGAACAGCCAAACAAGGCTGTTTGCACCGCATGGTTCACGACCAGAAGAAGAGGGCTGAAAGCACTTACTTGGGACCGTCTTCAAGGCCCATTACTTTCATCTCCTTCGCAGTCCTGTTCTTACGCAGGTGATTTCTGTTCTTGGAATTGGCGTTGCTCGCAATGGCTTGGCCTGGCAGGAGAGAATCAGCCTGTGCTGCTGGCACTGCCACCGGTGGCTGTGAAAAAAAAAAGTCGTCAGAATGTCCCTTCGCCCGAGTCGATTTTTCCGTCCGTAGGCTCGTTGAAAATCTTGTGCAATCGATATACCATCTCATTGTACCAGAAAAAATTTGAAGCTACTGCGTTTGAATGACAAGGATGAAGCCGATATGCAATACTGGCACAGCGTCTGGCCAGGGATACTTATTGCGACAGGAAAGATTTAACAACGCACTGTCTGGTCACGCCTAAAAGTTGTCTGATGGCGCTGAGCTGTTGCAATATAGCTTCGCACGTGCAGCCGAATCAAGCGATGACAAAAAAACGCGAATGGATCGCGAGGTTTTCATGGAGCGACGCCAGTTGCGCTTGTTGACGTCTCGCACAAATCAACATTCAGCAAAATTAGCAAACAAAGTGCACGGGTGACATGTGCAAGCTCAGCAGGGCGTGACGACGGCCGCATGAAAACCAGCAGCAAGGCATTATCGTCGCACATCAAACAGCATTCACAGGTCCGGCTGCCTAGGTTCTGTAGCATGAACGCTTGGTCGATATACTCATCAACACGAAAAAGCTGCAACATCAAACTGAGTGTGTATTTCACCGATACGTAGGTCATTATCTTTCTGCAAGCTCTCTTCCACTACCCAATAGTTTGGCTCATTTTTTCCATGCGCGGAAACTCTGGTGGCATATGCTCTCATAGACAGCAAGCTCCAAGCCCGGACATATTTTGTCAAGGTTTCTGTTTGTCGGTTGCGAGTATAAGAATCCAGGAAACTTCCAAAGAAAACCCTTGTCAAAGTCTGGCATTGCGAAGGACCAGCAAGGAGAACAATGCGGTCCAACTAGACCGTGTCCAATCAAATCAGGCCAAGTCGAAAACTAAATAAAGCAAGTCAGTGTGGATATTCTCAGCAGTTGGGAACTGTTCAGGCGCGCGAAACGCACTTTCTCACTCGTTGTTGCGGAAGGAGAACAGGTTTAGGTTGTTTTGAGTGGCAGTTTATTGCTGCAGCAGTGCACGCTCGTGTTGCGTTCAACACTTGCTTTAGTACAGAGGTTCTTGAACTTTTTCAGCCGCGCCCCCTTTGGCGTTAGTCATTGATACTCGCGCCTCGCCTAACCTCACACTCAAAACAAAAAACATAACAATTTATTTGCGCTTATACTGCTTTTCAACAAAATGCAGCTGGCATACTTGCGCACACCTGGCAAACCTTTAACGCCCCCCAGCTTAACAACACAGGCTTTAGTGAAGAACATTCAGTGAAGAACGCGTTATTTCCAAGCGACAAAGTAGCCACCCTTTGAAATAAAGTAACAGCATGACCTTCACTAAATTACAGCTCAAAATGCTGCACATTTGTTTGTCGCATATGCTGGAGAAGGTATACAGTTAAATTATGTGAAGCAAAATCTTTAAAAAACATGCGTATATTTGCAAGATGTGCGAAAAGTATGGTGTTAATCAGACGGAAATAAATGCTTAGTTTCAGCACGGCTGATGTCCAACGTGTGTGCGGGACCAGGGCGTAACGAGGTTAGATGGCGCCCGGCGGCAGGAGGCAAGTTTGGCGCCCCTATGATCGAACCTAAGGTCTTTCGGGAGCAAATGGATTGTACTGAAGAAAGTACTGGTGACATTGTTGGGATTTTTCGGCGTCCCCCGCAGTGGTTCGGCGCCCGGGGAATTGTTTTCTCCTCGTTACGACCCTGTGCAGGACACGACCCACACGAACTTATCGCAAAGACAATTGCCAGCATTTTCCACTGTTAAAAGCGAGCGATTCTTAGCATGAAATCAAGGCAGTTGACCCCCAGGTAAACAAAAATGTTTGCATTAGTCGTAGCAATTCCATGCTGGTAGAAAAGTGTGCACAACCCTCAAAAGCAACCCAAACCGCGGATTTTCTTGCCGAGATGACTGTAGTGTCGTTTCTCACCTTGGCGTGGGGTTTTTGCTTGACGATGAGATACGTTTCGATGTTCTTTTCCTTCAAATAGGCATTCCTTTCCTGACCGTAGCCTGGCTCCACCTCGTAGTCGTCGTGAAGATACTTGAGAGTGGCGGCCGTTATGTGGATACGCCTGTTGTGCAAAGCATGATCTCTTTCAAGCAACTACTTGGGAAACATTAGAAGACGCAGTGAGGTGACAAAGCGACAATTCTCAACAGTCTAGCTGATATCCCGCCTTGCTACACCGGGTAGTAATAAAGTTTAGTGATGAAGGCATGCAGGAGTGTCACCAAGGCGTGAGTGCAACCGCCGACGGGCGCTTTGAACGACTTAAGAAACGGAAAAACGTAACTCACCCAGCTTTGCCACCTGCTTCCATTTGATTGGCAAGCGTGACATCGTTGCTCCAAACGTCGAACTGCCACTTTATCAAGCCGAGCACGCCGCAGTGCACTCGACCAGTATGAATGCCAACCCGCATGTTCAATTCAGGAATTCCAGTCACCTCCCGAACCAGTCTAAAGAGGAACTCAAAAATTACTACAAGCGCTGTTTCAGCCCAACACTACGTTATAGCTTCACAGTCGTGACGCGTGGGTTTCGTTTCACTACCGAAGGATCATTTTGTGGTCCCAAGCATCAAACAGCCGCTCGAAAACGTGCCAATGGCATGTTTTGTTTTGGCCGCCAGCAATTGAAGCTGCGCCACAAATATATCAAACGGAAAGCGGCTGATCAGGTTTCACCGCTTTCGCAAAATAACATGGGGTTGCATTGGAAGATATATATTTTTACCTGAAACGTGTACGCAAATCTACGCGAAATCGAAAATTTTTTAAACACAGGTGTCAGTCAAAAATCGACTTCTTAATTTTCTTTTCAAACAGGCGTAAATATTCCCATAAATCAGCCCTTGGGTAATGACTTCAACGCAATTTGCCTAGGCTGTAGATCACCGTTTCCTAATGTGACCTACGCGCTATAGACCCTCTGGGCGTGCAAGAAACAAGGGAGGAAAACCGACAGGCGATTTTTACTGAAGAACGGAGTACAATTTGAGGTTTTGCAAACCGTGTCAGAAACAACAACGCTGTTGTTTGCTTTGTTGCATGCAACCATTATTACAATCTTTGCGGTCATTCTTATGCGTAAATCGCAGAAGTGGCTGCGAGTATACAAAAAACTAATGTGGCCAGTCACGATTTTGAATTCAGTTACGAAGGCCTATTTTTGAGAGGGCAAAGCAGAACTTGGCTTGTTGCAATGCACGTGGTCAGTTGTTATAATGCATGCGTGCAGTACGAATGGCATCTGCTGACTGCTAAAAACGCTGGTTCAGTTAATATGCATCTGCATGCCTTCTCTGTCCCTAAATTGCAGTATGCGCCTGGCAAGTCGCAGTAGCCTTATTTTTGTAAAAAATCCGTCTGTTCTGGAACTTGCAATACACTTTGCCTGTCCGAATCAGAAATTTGAGCAATAGTGCAGACAAAATCAAACGACGAAAAATACCAAACCAGAAATTTGATTTACAATTCGGGCAGATCTGCAAGAGAGGCTCGGTATGATTTCTTGCTTAGTAGGATGAAACAGTAATCTTACCATTAACAGTCACATAAACCTGTCATCTTGCATTTTGTTCTGTCCGCTGGCGTAGTCATATCCCTATCTTTTGAAATTTTTTATTTGCTTTGTTTTTATAACAATTTATTTTCAAAAAGTCAAAAATCCTTAGCTTTGATGTCAATTCAAGCCAAAAACAAGAGCTTAAGTTTGAGTTCCCAAGTGCTGAAAAGGCCAAGAAACCAAGCACTCGGAAAGCACAGGAAGAAGCGGCACAACGTATTGATAAAAACGAGCCAACAGGTAAGAGATGCAGCTCGTGAGCGAATCAAACGTGCGCAAATACTCTGGAATGTGTGAAAGTTGGTCATTCAGACGGGCCGACGCCTATTGCGTAGCTCATTGCCGCCGGTTGTCAGAATATCGCACGTCTCGCTTAAGCGTCACCGCTGCAAGGAACACTGCAAGCAAGGCCTCCTGGAAGAGAGACCTTGCTGCAAGCAGCGTTCACGTCACGTGACTCGCAACCTGCTTAGCAACGCCGTAGCGTGGGCTCGGAATCCGATGAGAAGGCACGTTCACTGTTATTAGCAAAAGAGGTACAAAACCGCAAGTGACGTCCGGTCAGATTTAAAATTTTTTTTTATAAATTCCACGTTCTTTGCAGGTACACCCTCATCGTCATTATTTTGGATTCGTTTTGCGTTCATTAACGCTCAGTAGCTACAGGCTGAAAGAGCCAAAGAACAAAAATAGAAGCTAAAATCGCTTTCAGGTCGTCAAATCGGTAACTCTTGATTTGTGAATGATTTATGTATTCCGGTCAAATCACGAGTCGCACACCGGGTTGCCAACAAACCACTTACTTTTCTATCGTGCCCGGCGTTATCGAACTCAAAATACCGCGTAAAATTCGACGCTTTTGAGCCGGTATGCAAACCAATCAGCTTGTCCAACGGTATGCAAACAAATCAGCTTGGACAAGCATTTTTCGAGAACATTCTCACGTGACCTTTGAAATGGTGACGGCGTTGCTGTCAAGGGAAACTCAAATGCAGCGACGCAGCTTTCAAACAATCGATGCTAGGTTAGCAGGTACAGCACGAAGCATTGCATTGACATGGATTTTCTGATGAAAGATTTCATGGCCAGTGAAATAGAAAACGAACGCTTACGATATGGTATCGATCATGTCCAATCCCATCTGTACGCAGGCGTGTGCGTGGTCGGGGCGCGGCTCAGGAAGGCCGGACACACAGTAATAACAATCACCGAGAATCTTGATGCGGAGGCAGTGGTTGTCCTGAGGAGAAGGTTCATGCTTGATTTCAAGCTATATCGCGTCAGAAACAAATCAGAACACCGTTGCACATCATCCGGTATTTTCGAAGTGAGAGACGTAAGCACTTAAACTACAAGCAGTTATGAGAAATTTTGCGTTACTTGCTTGAGGACCTTTGAGCAAACTGCTTCGTCGGCATAGCAACATCCGTTGCCTCTGCTAACGAACTGGTTCACGTCAGCCACAGCAAACACGCAACACATCTCAGTGGGCCTTCAAGCAAGGTTAGCAACGCACATCGGCCTGCCTCACCTGAGCAAGCTTGTCGAATCTCGCGAAAAGCTGGTGTAGCGTCCGTACCAGGAACTGGGCGTGGCACTGCGACGCTAGTTTCGTGAAACCCTCGATGTCAGCAAAAAGAATGCTGTAAAAGCAAGCGAGTCACAAAATTATAGGTGCAACAAAAATTTTTAACGGATCTCTTGACCGAAGTGATGAATCTTGTCACGCTAAAAACAACGTTCTCAAAGGTTCTACGATTTCGTAGTCGGTCTCAAGCCTCCGTTGTCCTAACCTTCCAGCATCATTGTGATATTTTAAAACCAGCAAGGACGACCAAGCGCCATCCGGAAAGAATAGAGCTTCAGTGCTTAGAAATGACGGTGAAGGTTGGCAGCAAAAAAGCAGCGCCTCCAAACAATTGTCTCTTGTTTGCGTCATAAATCCAGAGTAACTGCTGTTCGTTACAGGCGAAAGAATCAAGGAATGATTAGTTCTGTTTGCTCCAGGAAGCAACTCTTCTGCAGCCCAACCGCAAACACAGATCTTGTGTGGCTAGCATTGCACGCGTCCATATGCTAGACCAGTGGTTCTTAACCTTTATATGCACTCGTAACCCCTGACCTTTCATCAAATTTTCTCGTACCCCTTGTCTGAAATCAAGTAATTGATAGTAACATAGTTTCATCGCAACGAATATAACGATACAATGAACTTACAACGTACACCAACAATCAGACAGAGGTAAAGCTTTTTTTGATGTTTAGCTTTTTTTGCTGTTTTTTTTTTTTTTCAATAATTATGCTGTTGCATGGCTCTTCGTTTAAGATAGCCACTTGCTTGCATGT
>Ga0210059_1006456_pt1 | contig 18792 bp, 9 predicted proteins | sample Ectturendosymbi2_FD_188042 | JGI IMG/M metagenome (GOLD analysis project Ga0210059, IMG submission 188042) | Ecteinascidia turbinata endosymbiont from Florida, USA - Sample 2 (SPAdes) (version 2) | ecosystem: Host-associated > Tunicates > Ascidians > Unclassified | place: Key West, Florida... | reverse complement strand
AAGCACTTATGTCGATAAAGTACGATAGAAACGGTTATCAGTGATAGCGTGACTCGAGTCAATGACTCGACTCGAGTCATGATCTGTGGTGACTCGGACTCAACTCGAGTCACGTTGAGAAAAATGGTGATTTGACTCGAGTCACGTTTTTCACAAAATGAATCGACTTGAGTCACAGTCAATGACTCGAGTCAGAGTCATTTTTACAATATCTTTGAGTTCCTGATGGACAAACCCAGTTCGTTTGCACACAAAGAAATGAGCATTTTTTGCTTCAATGATGATTAAGATTGGCGCAAATTTTCTGTTTTGCTTGTCTAGTTTTGCTATGCTGCATTTTAAGGATCAAGTTTCCCCACCTTGCGTAGAGGTAGACCTGAGATTTTGCTTTCACGGAGAGGTCAGTAGGGCACAATATATTGACACCTTATCGTGGCATTTGCATATCGTGATCATGGCAGTGGGCCTCATACTGGGACCTTGAGTCTTTTCCAGTTACCGGTAAAGTGATTGAAGCTTTCCAGATTCAAATCCAAACCATAAACTATATTGCAAAATGTAATGCAAATGCGAAAACCGAATCTTGTTCAAATCCAAATTCCTGCCACTGTTATTAGCCTAACCCCAGGTGGCGACGTGATAAAGTCATATAGCGTTGAATTCGTTGCAGCAATAGGAGAGCGAACCTAGTCAAATGCGTCATCTCAATTGCTATTATGCTGAGGATTGTCGGTTCGACTTTTTCTTTGGTTGGCTCAGGGCGACACAGCATTGTGCCTGCAACAAATGGTTCCCAACGTGTCGGTGGCTGCAATCCAGTGTTAACCTACAGTCCTACAGTAACCTGCAGTCCCAAAACTGAACCGAAAGTTACAGTAATTTGCAGTCCAAAAACTGAAACGAAAGTTTCGAAGAAGTTCAAAAGAAAATCATCAATTCCAAACCAACTCTGTTTAAACAAAAATGATATCTTCCAAATCAATCAATATATTGAAATGTAGTAAGATTTAAATCCTAGTACATGTTCACCTCTTGTCATTTTCATGTATTGGGCATGCGAAAACCACTCTTTCAATGCAACGTTAACCGAGAGGTTGCAACAGCGTCCCTCATTTTTTCAACAAACCGCACATATTGCACGTTCGTTTTATGAAGGTTGTACCTGGCACTATCTTCACATGCTGGTCAAAGCACCACTTTGTTTGCGATTGGAAAGGCAGAGCAGCAAGTGCGCAAACCTTCACACTGTGGCACCAAGCAACAATAAAGATTCCACGTCGTGCTAATTTTATTTCTGCTTGTTCGCGCCACACGGGTGTTGTTCATCACGCACATCCCGTTGGTGGTGAATCGCACATTCAACACAATGCTCACTGAGAGGCTGCAACACTTGCAGAAAGGTTGGGCTAGACTCTTTGAAATGACTGAGTTTGAGAGAGACAAGTAAAATGCAAATTGAGCGAACTTAGATATAAATAACCTGCAATCAAACTTGTTGAAACAACATTGGGTACCATTTTCTTACTTATCGGGCGCCATTTCATAGCATGTTGGGCACCATTTTCAAATTTGTCAGGGGCCATTTTATGGCATGTTGGGTGCCATTTCATAGCAAAAGAATGTCGTAGAAAGAACGTGAAGATTCGTGTGACTCGATATTGACTCGAGCTTGCAAACCAATGACTCGACGTGACTCGACAGTTCTCGTGACTCGACTCAAAAAAATTTTAAATGACTTTGACTCGACTCTGACTCGAAGGGCTTGTGACTCTGAATCAACAAACATGACTCGGACACATCACTGACGGTTACTGCGAAACACGAAGGTCAACTTTCTCGCTTTAAAGTAATTCCCAAGGCAAATGCGACTAAAAGCACAAGATATTCTGACACTGTTCAACACTAACACACAAGTCTCAAATTCACAGTTGCATAATTAAAGTTAACTCAACAAACAGCAAACGACACAGATGAACTCAACTGAAATACTCGAACAGACAATTACGATTGAATCACAGGCAACCCAAGCGCGTTACCCCTTTGTTTAGAATTTAGCTGAATTTCGTTTGTACCTGTTTGGGAACAGACTCACCGAAAAATGGCCTCTGGCTCGTACACAACACGGTACACGAAATTCTCTCACAGACTTCCTAATCGACCAAGAATCAGCGTTCACAGGTATCGTACGAGTTGAGTAAGGCCTTTTGATCCCGAATTGAATTCGGATAGACAGTTTACATGTCAGAATGCCGTTTTGGGCGTGTCACAGCAGTTAAAATAAGATTTCCTTTTTTTCTCGTCGGCTGCCACTTTCAAGTTTACGTTTTGACAAAATCATTCCTTGCCACAAGGCTGTCCGACCCCATGCAGCATCTGCAATTGCCTTTTTCTCATGCTTCAGGCGTAAGGTCTGCGTCACGTGATTTGGTAAAGGTCGACCCTGCCTGGCAGTTCTTTTGCTTGTGACAGCCGCATACCAATTTGATTGATTGAGGTGTTTATCCGATGCTTGATGCAACGTATGTTGGTTTGAAACATCGAGTTGCTTCAAGTTCAATCTTAACCGCAAATTTGTAAAATTCGTTGCCTGTGCGCAAATCAAAGTTTGTTTGTTATTTATTTTAGCTGAAAGCATTTGCCACAGCTGTTTGCTTAGCCACGTGTCCCCAGTTAAACCTTGTTGCAACGGCGTAATCTAAACCCGCGCCTGGCTGGCGTTTTCCATACTATTATCGTCCCGTATGTACGCACGGAAATGTGCACGCGTTTCCTGACGAGAGCATAGCGCTTAGTTTTTAACAGTACAATACAATCTGCGCTTGCTTCTTGCATGCGAACAGTTTTTACCGGTTAACATTACAGAGTTTATAGAAACATTAAAACATTACAGAAACCTTACAGAGCGCGATTTAAACACCACGAAATAAAATAAAAACGCAAAAACTACACAAAAACGTTTGTACGATTTCCCGTTAAAATTTCTCATCACAAAAACTTCACAAAGCGATTTTATCATCAAATTTAGCATTTGAAGACTGCTTTTTTCGACCTGCAATGACAAAATGTTTACATCACGCCTCATAGAAACGTGTGCAGTTCTTTGTTGATGCTGAAAATTAACGTCGGTAAGAGTTTATCTGCACACTAATCGTGGCATGTTTGTCCGGGCAAACTTCGAATTTTCAGAACAGCCCGGCAAGCGCATTGTTGCATGCAACACAGGGGCACAGGGCTGAGACCATCAAATTCATAGTGAATACCTCTGAACTCAAGCTCTAGTGTCCCTGATAAAGTCAATTTCCAATTTTTTTGTTTACTACTATGAACCCCGCAAACATGCTTAGCCACCCCAATCTTGTTGATCTGACGATGGATTTGCTTCTATGCAGCCAGGCCAGAAAGAACAGGTGAAAATCAACTCGTTACAAGCCCGTAGCCATGGGGGGGCAGCGCCCACCCAAATGATTCAAACTCGAAAAACTAACAAATTTTGCAAATGCTCGTTTTCAATCTGTTTAATCTTTACGCCAACTCGCAACACCACCGCACGTAGCTTAAAAAGCTAATCTCATTGTTCACAACAAATTGTACTGAGGAATGTCCATGGTAACAATTTCCATTTGTGACCTCACAGTCACTGAAGACCGTCTTTCGTAACCGTTTGCGCAGTTTTGTTAGCGCGAACAACGCCATGGCACTATGAAGCGGGCTATGGTAATGTCATAGTATAAAGTCTTAGCCAGCGTTCTTTTCAAGAAAATTTTAGCAAATGTTGGTTTTCGTGAGCATCAGAATTCTGAATGAATTGCAAACTTGGTGATTCATTAAAATTTAGAATAAGCATAAAGTCTTATAAAAACACGATCAAAGGAGGGCTTACACATTTATTTTAAATAGCTTCTCCTTACTTTCCTGTTTTTGCAACGTTTTGGAATGTTGCAAGGGCAAGAAAACCAGATTTCACTGCGCAGATGTTTTGGTGGTGCTGCGCAGTTTGCCCACCTTCAAAGGGAAAATTGATCTTAGCCTTGTTTGTAGTTGCAGATAAAGATGGTGTCCTTCAAGAAAAGTTCCTCGGAATATATGAATTTCAAAACTTTGATGCAAAGTCCATTTCAGAAAGAATGCTTTCGATCTTGTATGAAATTGATTTCAGGAAACTTCTAGCATAATGCTACGATGAAGCGTCAGTGATGCCGGGAAAGCACGATCGAGTGCAAGCTTTAATTAGTCAGCATGTTAAACGTAACGTTCCCTACATTCAATATTTTAATCACCAACTTCATTTAGCAGTTGTTCATGTGTGCGACGGTTTGCCTGTTGTTCGCGGGTACTTTGACATTTGCTAAGCAAATTTTTGTCCACTTCCAAAGTTTCTGTTATGTATAAAAAGTTTGGTGGTGACGCCATGGCACGACTAATGGACCAAAGGTGGTCTGGTCATTATAAAACCACCCAGTCTGGCGAAACACTTTGCTGAAGATGCAACAACGCTGGAGTATTTTATCTTTTCTGAAACAGGCGATGAGGAAATAAGTATTAAGGCACCTGGTTTGCTCGCATCAATAAGCAAGCGGGAATTCATTTTCGCAAACGAAGTGATGAACTTGATTTAAAATCTTCTCGCTCCAGCAGACAAAATATTGCAACAGCGATCTAGCAGTTTGCTTGAAGGTTACTATGTAACTCTGCTTTCACAGAGATTAGAAAATTGAGAAACGATGCAGAGATTGAAAAATTACTGCAAAAGCTTCCACTACAGTTATCCCAACCAGAGCCGGATTAAAGGGTTGGGGATTGCGGGGCAATTTTCACTGGAGGGCCCCTATGACGTCTTTAGTGACGCCATCGTTTGTAAAATTTGTTTTTGCTGATTCGTAAAGTTCTTGTTTGCTTTTTCCGGTAGTCGATTACGTGCCTGCCGAATTTACTCGATTGTTAGCCGTCTTTGATTGCAAGCCGCACGAAATGGTGTTAAAAATTAATATCAGCTGCCCTTATTGTAAACCACACTTGAACACAGGTTACCAAGCCTCTGAGCTGCATTCGCGACGTTCGTGTACTCGTGCGTTTCCCGTTAATTGGCAGCCCCGGTATTAATGATGCTTACACCACTACAACTGTCTTCTGTTCATCATAATCCCACCTGTGATGGTGTGTGCACGTGACGCTGAAGAAAATCGAATGCGAAAGAAGAGTTTGGTCGACAAAGCGTAGCCAAAGAAGGACTGAGCGTCATCTAAACCTTGCGATAAAGTAAACAAATAAAATATGCAAGCCGACCTTGAGCGTAAGCCGCATGAAATGATGAAATACTTTACAACCCGCGGCTTACAGTCGAATAAATACGATCCTCAGCTGCACATACAATTAGCTGCGAGAAGAGAGTTTGTGATATAAACACCACAGTGTATTACAAAGAAAGAAAAAATATTTCCACAGGCAAGAGATTTGCTCGGCAAGAAACAACATTCACCCGAACAATAAACAGAAACCAAAGATTACAAACAAAACACCGGAAAAATAACATGTCAATATGGCCAGACAGTCTAAGTGCGAATGGTGCTTCGAAACTTACGTCGTGAGTTTCACCTACATCAGTGTTCTTCAATCGTTTTGTCATCATGGAACCCCTGATATACTTTCGCGGACTGGGGTTGTAGATTGTTGTAGAGGTCCCTACTAGTTGAGGGGTTAACCTGGTTGTTGCAGGAGCACAGGTCGGTCTCCCAACTAAGCAACATGATGTCTTGAAGTTGCCAAGCCAAAGCAAGGCAAATTAAAAGGCTCTCACCACTTTGTCCGCTAATAACTCTCCACTAGTACTCTAAGTTGACTGCTTCTTTCGATTATATTCAGATATACAACAAAAACGCCAATACACCGGAGCATGAAGTCAGTAACACGTAATGTAACGGTTCGATGTAGAGTCGGAATTAGAATGACGACGAACAAAAGTGTTAGGCGTTCGAATGCGCCACAGGAAACAGCGACCCACTGCGGTTATGTAGGTTTCCAGGCTAATGCGTCGACGATCGGACTGTTCGCAAACAAGTACATCGCATTGAATCACGAATAAATATTACTGGGAATTACGCAGTAAGAATGCACAAAACATTAAAGCACTAATTTGTCCACTATACTGTTTTACTTTATTCCCACAAAGGCTGAACAGCAGCTCTAGTCCGTATTCTACTCTCTACTACTCCGATCAGGGTTGCCAGACCTACGTTTTGTCCAGGGGTGAAATCTAGCCCAGAAAAGAACCAAATTTTAAGACAAGGGGCTAAAAAGGGCCAACCATTTTTTCCAAATTTATCAGCAGTTACAAAGTCATATGAACACATACTTAGTAATATATGAAATGGCAGTGTTCCTCAACCACAATTGTAGCTCAACAGCAAAACAAATATACGATGAAAAATCGTAACAGACCAACTCATTTTCCATGTGTAGCCATAAACTGAGATAAATTTACTTTTCGGGTTTTAGTATAGACATCCACAATCGGATTCCCCATCTTTTCCCAACTTTTTTTCTGATTGTTGGCTAGTGGGCCCCATTCAGCTATATTTTCTTCACTATTTCAAACCTCTTTTTACGCTACTGGTTGAGGAATACACTGAGGACCCAGTGGGCTTGTTCATTGTGGAAGGAGCGAGACTGTTTGGAGTAAGTGACTTAGTCACTGGTCACTGCCAAGTTTTTTGAACTGCTAAGGAAGTCGGTGAGAGGATCAGTACTTACCAAGCTCGCTCAGTGCTATTTGATTTCTTGTCCTCACAGCAGGGACGCAACCAGCTCTTCATTTCGGGAAGGGCTATTTTCATGAACTTTCATTCGATGACGTCATCGTGCTTATTCAACCATGGCACAACTTTCTCGCAAACGGTCACAGATATGTTCTTTTCGCAGCATTTCCGAAAATGAGAACTTATTAGTCTTAATCAGGCCCGTAACTAGGGATCGAAGCCCACATTAAAATTTTTTTCGCCCCCTTGGAAAAATGTGTTGGACACAGTTTAAAATTTGGGCCCCTCCCAGAAAACTCTTCCCCCTTCTGTTGTCCCAAGCTGGTTACGGGCCTGCTTTTAATGAAGATGCAGACCGAACGATCATGACAGAGTAAAAACTAGTAGCATAATACAAACACCTGGTTCCGCATTCAACTAGTGCAGTCATGGCTTTTTTGTGACAGATGTATAGGCTACTAGTAAACCTGCCTAACTTTTCGTCTTGTCTTAGAAATTTCATCAAATCGTTTATTAAGAGTTTTTAAATTTCAGTTGAATATATTTGCTGTGAGATAATTTCTACAGACGATACTGCGAGTGGTGAAGCTGTCAGATGCAAGAGACTATTGTCAGGATATTTTTGATAAATGATGCTATTATTTTAATTGTAGATACAAGACTTCGTCTGCCAAATGAAATACTCTTGAAAGGAATGCAGCAGGAACAGGGCCCTTGAGAGGAATAAAATGTGCTGGTGCGAGAGTTGTTTTAGGCCCCCTTATTAATTATCACCAATCAACAGCTTCACTAGCTTTTCAATACTATGACTAGAAAATGATATGCTTTATTTGGTATTTTACATCATAAACATTTACCAATGTTATTACTAAATTTCAAAAGGTCTCAGACTGATCTCAAATATTGCGCATAACACACAGTTACTTAGTGAATTTCACGATTATACATCAAACTTAACATTAATAGTAGGCTATAGTAATTCTCACTAGCGAAGCAAATCTAATACTTCTTTAAACCTAATACAGTAATAGAAGGACACGAAGAATTTCGGTACTCGCTCCGTAATGGATTCTAACAGTTTTGAAAATGTTACTTGATTTACTGTCGCGATGCCAATTCAGGGTTGCGGAGTGGCAAGGAATCGGAGGCTTTTTGGTGGAGTTGAATTCCTAACGACACGAGGGGTTGGAGTCTGATATTTTGTCCAACTCCAGAAGTCCAATTGGATCACTTTTACATCACACTCCTAAGTTGGGATTCCTGTTGAATTGGTACAACTTCTTATGAAACTTCTGTTGAAACAGAGAATTCTTGCTGTGTACCACGATTTTCCAATGATTGCTAGTTGCTACAAAATTCTTGGCCGCCAATCTTCATTCACTTTATGTTAAGGAGTCGAGTTGGACATTTTGGAAAGGTCGAAGTTGCAGTGAAAATTTTGCAAAGGTCGGAGTTGGAGTCAGACATTTTACCTCCGACTCCGCAACCCTGAATGCCATGCTTGAATGATGGCCTTTATTAGCTTGGTCATGGTGGTGCAATCAAATTTTTGTAACCGGGATTTTCTTACTGATCACAAATTCTCAATGGGGCTAAGATTTGGCGAGTTTCCAGGCCAATCTATCACATTTATTTTGCTTCCTAAAAAGGTCTTCACTTTTTCCTAGGAAAGGCACGGGATAATATCCTATTGGAATTTTCCTCCACCATCAGGAAATGCCTTTCTCATATCTGGAATGGCTTTTCTCTTAATTACATCAATGTATTTGTATAAATTCATCATATCATCACTTGGCATAAGTGGAGCTGCTACTGAAAAACTGAAACTGACCCGGAGTATCTTTTTGGGTTCCGTTACTAGCTCATTGCAATGGGAAGGACTTAATTGCTCAAAATTCCTGATCCTAATAAATCTGCTGTGCTTCCCCGGAACAAAAAGTTACTTTCATCTGAAAATAGCGTTTTTTCCGGTTTTCTACAATCCATTATTTAGGCTTTTTTTTGCACATTCTTAGCTTTTCTACCAGCCTCCGGGGGGCGGCGTCACACTGTACTTGAACTTCTGTAAACTTAACATGCACCAAATCCTTCCGTAAATCAAAACGCGTCTTCTTAGCATACCTTTTGCAGTGGCTCTTTGGGTATAATTTCAGTATTACGAATGCGTAATAATGCAACTCTGCTTCCTAGGCGTGACATCCGCCATTAACAAACCCAAAATTCCAACATGTACAACTCTCAAACGGGGATGGGTATTAGACTTTAGAGCCAGAGTCAAAATCACAGAAAGCTGCCCCAAAACATTGCACAATTTGTGATATGTCATTTGCACAATATATGGCCATGAAAAAGGGCCCATTGCACCTAAGTTTGTTCACGTTGCGTCAAAATAGGGTCCCTATATTTGACACATGCTACACAAAAATTTTACTTGGTGAAAGCAATTTAAATTTTTCATTTTGTCTGGAAATTTGCTTCTGAGTGAAAGTCCATTTCACATTGTAAATTGTTTGAAGTTATTTGATTTTACATTGTTATTTGTCTTCACGTTAAAGTTGTTAAAGGGTCCCCTTTGGCACATATTTTTACTTTATTTTGAAAAACATATGACTTGTTCCAGAGCTTGCAGCTCCAGAGTGGTTCATCAGCTTTCAAACAAAACAGTGCAAAAACTAAGTGCGAAAGTCTCAAAGAGGGGCCTCGCAACATCTCTGAAAAAAGGGTTTCCTGAGACGACAGCCTTGTTCGCCTTTCGTAGTATCCACCCCTGCTCTCAACTATAACACTATTGAGCTGATTAAAGTCCTATGTAACGTCATAAAAATATTTTTCCATCATTCCGTCATGTTACGCATTACACAGTGCGTTGGGCTGACAATGAAACAGCAGCAATTGAGATAATCCCAACTACACGTCAAAAGAAATGGCGATACATTGTATATCGACTAAAACCACAACTTAAGCCAATTAATTTGCACAAGATTCTATGAATAAAGTTATAACAATAAAAAACTTTGTGCATAATTGCCCTTTTCCATTTTGAACATTGAGGTTCATGGACCCTCTAGACTCTTGTGGGCCCTTTAGCGGCGCATGGCCTGCACCCTCTTCTCGTGGGGCCTGACCAGGAATGCAACTTTAGCTATATTACGAATGGTTGGACCAAGGCACGCCAACAGATGTGGGTAGTCCTAGCCACTTTTGCTAGGACTACCTAAACAACACCTAATAACCTTGACGCTTTGTGAATTTCGAATTTCCTTTGCAACGTTAGAGCTTGGCTGTGAAACCCCAGCAAAGGTTAAGCACTGAACATAAAAGCAAAAATGCTTAAATAGTAGCCTACAGTAATCCCATGCAAACGTAAAGCAAACACAATATGAACAAATGAGTAGGCTATGCTGTTTCTGTCACCAGGCAAATCTACTGGGTGCAAACTTTGCTCCCCAGGTGCTATAGCAATGCAGTATTTATCATTGGCGTTTCAAGAGTGTATACAATCTATTCCTCAGAAGATGGCAAGAAACAAAATCAAAGCGTACACACACACTGCATTTCTCAAAAATTTTCAGAGTGGTAAACGAAAAAAAGGTTAAAAATGCCTTAGAAATAGGCTACCAACATTTTAAACGATCTCCCAATTTCAACGTATTTGTGGTTAAATACCAATCATTTACAAAATTTTCGATCAGATGGCCTGTCTCAAGATAAATCTTGTAAGGAGATGATTAACCGGAAAGACAAAGAAAAATGTAGGTAAAACGTTTCTTAAAAATGAATAGAATACAAAATTTAAACTTTATTATTTGAAAGTTTCTTCAAACGTCAAAATTGCTATGCAGTGTTTTGAAAATTTCGGGGGAGGTCAAATGCCCCAAATGCCCCCCCCCTGGTTGCGCGCCTGACTCACAGCATATTGCAGATCGAGCTTCCTTTTAAACTGCAAAGTCGTAAATGAAAGACTGCTCATTGTTCTCAATGGCACAGGAACTGCCAATTATGATTCCAGACCCACACAGTCTCGTCGCCATGGGCCGGTTTGGTGGGCTTAGCTCCCCCCCCCACCTAAGAAAGCTCCAACAATATAAAACAGTGGCGTTTTTATCAAATTTTCACAATGTTGAGCTACCCTGCACAAACGAAAAACCCTTTTATTGATTACTTTCTCTCCACGGATCTGGACCCACAGTTTGTAAGTTTCTTACCGCGAAGAATAGAGACTCAGCAACAGCGACGTGTGTCTACTCTACACAGACAATCCGACTTTGCCAAAACCTTCTTCCAAAGAGAAAGGAATGTGTGAAACTCCGCAACGATTGGGATATTCGTTCCAATATAAAATTAAGTGAAACTGAAAGATTTTTTTATTCGGTTTTCAAGACACTTACACAAAACAAAAAATGCATCAATGTGTAATCCATTTGAAACACCATCAGATTCTCCAGTCAGTTGGACCAAAGAGCAAACAAGGCAAGAAATTTACATGAAAATCGGTAAGCTTCAATTTTGCACCTTAGGATTTCTCGGGCTGACTCCTGTCAAGTAGAAATGAACCGTGGTGTCCGCGGGACATCTTTCTATTTCCAGTTGACAAGAACTAGTGGTATTCACAAAGTACGTTTTCTAGAAGTATTCCTTGCCGTCCTACTCGTTGTCAGTAGGTGGGAAATTGCCATGAAAGTATAGGAAAATTGTGCCGCTTTTGATGATTTGCCTCCTCGCAGTTGGACGTATATGCATAGGCGTACGGGAAGGCATTTTATTGGGGGGGGGCGGAGGAAATTTGTCCTGAAAATAACAATTTGCCCTGAAAGGAACTTTTTCAGTTTATTCCGAATGGGCCTGAAACCTCTTGTAAATCTGTTCTATACAGTTGACTTCGTTTATAACGGCTTCGTCTGTAACGTCAATTCGCCTATAACGTTACATTTTGTTCGGCCCGATGGCATCTTTCACATGCATTTCAATTCGCTTGCAACGTCATTTCGGCAATAACGTTCTTCATGCAATCACCTAAAGGTGCTCTTACTGGCAAATTATGTAGTTACCTTGCTTGTTAACTCACGGGGGTAATGTTCCTTGCATGTTGTGTTTTCCCAGACAAGAAACCTTACGTAATCGCCTTTACTGATGCAAATATATACGCGACATCGATGGCGCAACGCAAAGGTTAAAAGCGACGGTTCCGAATCGAAGGGTCTGACTCCCTGCACCTGCCTGTGTTATTGTTGCTTTGCGCTTGAACGAGGCGCTTAAAGACGCGCACGGTGCAATAAAAGGGGCTAAGCAATCTCCACGTCCGTGCGGCCCGCTTCTACCAAAGACTGCACCTCGGGAAAAGAAACACGCACTCAAAATGGATGTGTCAGTGTGCCTATACGTATTGTGTCGTATTCGTATGCTGCGATTGTACCATGTACACTTCTGTACGATGTTCCTATAAATGTAGCCTATAAAACACTTTCCAAGTACTTCATATTGCCATTTGTAACACCGGTCCATATTACACAAACTGCCACCAGGGTTGGTCCCAATTGCACACTGCATTCACGAAACTAACTTCAAAATTTTCCTACCTTAGCCAGTCAGCTAAAATTTGATGTTACGATCAGTGCTGCAACAGATAATAGAGGAGTTCTAAAAAAACACAAAAAACTGGCATTAAAACAACGTGGACTTGGTCCAGATCAAAGTCATTATAAGCAGTCACGACTTAGTCCAGATTACACACTACAATAGCCCAAATTACACGGATCACATCAAGTGAATATACACTGAATATACTGTATTGAAAATATTTTCACTCTTCAGGATTTTGAACAACTTGCGCTTGCCTTCAAAAACAGTTTTCCTGCAAAATTTTCACTGTATTGAATATATTTCTTACCATTCAAGATTTTTGAGCAACTCTGCGCTTACCCTGAAAAACAGAGTTTGCCTTGAAATTTTTCACTGCATTCAATATACTTTTACATTCAGGATTTTTGAGCAACTTGCTCTTGCCCTGAATTTGCTGTATTGGATATATATTTTTTACAGTGACGTGCGGTTAGGTTCGTGACTGGGGAGGCACTGTCTCTTTCAAAGTCAAGTTTGCGAGTGTATGAATTCAATGGAGTAGCATAAATTCACCACTCAACTGGCTGCTTGCAGAATGACTACTGCTTATGTTTTCTATCCCATATCACAACTTGTTACACACATAATGGCACAATGGCGATTCTAGATTTGAAAAAAAGTAACATATAGGAGGACCAAACTGAAGTGACTTGTCACCTACCTGTTTAACGGCTTTACTGAAAAGTTGAAACAGTCTTACAACTGATGTATACGTTCAGAATGCATGCAGTGATCCAATCGAGAATACAGACCATAAGTATGATCGGCAGCTGCAGGGAACTTCAATGGAATACGCAAAAAAAGCACGACTGCGCGCAGTGCTGCAGATCACTAGTGCGCAACAACACGCACCAATTCACTTCATCCTCCCCCACCTAAAATTAAATCGAACCGGAGGTTCAACGCACTGGCGAATAAAATACAAAACACGTTCGATACGAAGCACAAAAAGCGACGGACTCACTACAACAGGCCTGCACAACTCAGAAAGCTCCAAAGGCCAAATTGATCAACATAAATTCCCCGCGGGTCGCAAAAGTGTATTTCGTTGTAATGTGGAAGAAATTCTGAAAAGACAATTAATTGTCAGAAGTTGGGCTTTTGCAACATTTTCTACAACGGAGAAAGCTTTCCCGGGCCGCAAGAAAATGTCTCGCGGGCCGTAAGTTGTGCAGGCCTGCACTACAAGGATACGATGTGGCCACAAGCATTCAGAAGCAACACGGAGCACATTTGCACGACTATGTTCATCCGTAGACGTATCTTTAGGGTCCCCCCTTTGTTATTAGAATACGACAGCCTTACACGGACAGCATCCCCGGGTGCTTCATTCGCCCCCAAACGCACGTCCACACTTCGAAGCTTGAATGAAGCAACTATGTCAACACGTCTGCCCACAGCGCGGCAGGTTAACGCCGCGCACTGATGCGCAGCAACACTAACCAATTTTCTTCACAAACTGACTAAATAGTGCTGGCTGTTCGCCATGTAAAATAAGCAAACATGAATAAATGGAAACAGGAAGGACAACTAAACAAATGTAGCAGCGGCTAGTCTGTCATTACTCACATCATCAAATCCCAAGAACGCTTCTTTCACTTCACAAGCCACCTCTCTTTTAGGCTTAGCCACATAATGACAGAGATCTGAGCTTTGTTTGTGACTTCCGTTGACTCGTCTACTTCTGCAGCAACAAATGGGGCTGCACTTATCTCCTTTGTATCATATCTAACCACATCACCTATTGCTGCAATTAAATAGTTCTGAATTATGATTGAGAAGCCAGAAAACACAGTAGATGTCTCTAAATGTCTAGACTAGATAATCTTTCATCTTTCGCAGCAAGAGTATGTAAAAGTTCCACATAGTTGTCACGATTAGAGGAAATCGAACTCTCATCGTTACTACAAAATGCTAATTGTATATGTAACCTCGTTTGGTCATCACCGGAAGTACTGCAGTTTTCTAAGTCAACTATAATTCCCAATTACTCTCGTGGTTGCCGCCCAGTGAAAATTACTTATTTTAAGCTATGGTAAGAAGAGTCACTGTCATGTGAGACACCACAGTATAGTCGTGATTTGCTTCGTGCAAAAACGTTGGCTAATTGTTTTTTCTGTAACGTTCGTTGTCACATATTCAAAAACAGACAGCGTAAAATTTAAAGATGTAAATGTATAATGTTAGAAACCTGCATTTTTAAGCAAACCTCTGCGAAGTTTTTGCCGACCACAAACAGCAGCACTTATGTTTTAGGACGGGCAATTTTGCAAAACACTGTCTTCAACCATTAGTAAACACGATTTCCATCAAAACTTTACAAAGTATTTACCTAGGCATATATTTTCCTATAGCTCAAAACTTAATGACTTGACTAGGAATTAAAGATAGCTTACACACTTAGCCTTATTTCTTGTATGTCACGACAAGGGTGACCAACAAATTCAAAAGATATACCCACAATGCAGCAGTGTTTTCATCCAAGTGCGAAACATTTGCTTTACAGGTAGCCTACGCATGGGTGGCGGAACTATTTTCAAAGTGGGGGGGCACAAGTGCACGACAAAAAAACTAAAAAATGTTTGTGATTTGAATTGACAACTGTGACGTCACAAGCTCAGAAATATGACGTCACTAACTTTTGTCAGCATGTCTAAGCAATTGTATTCGAAAATTAAAAAGCCCTCAACGACCCTTATCAACACAACACCCTATCTATCATATACTACACTGAATTGAGCACATAAATGTAACTAGTTGTTCTTGGTCTTACGCAAAAGCAATTTATTTTGGCAATGGACCCAAAACGAATTGTGTTACTTAAACTTATTTAGGAAAAATTCGAAATTGAAAAGTGGGAGGGCAGGCCCTCCCAAAAAAAGTGGGGTAGCCAAGACCCTTGCGCCACCCAGGTTCAGCCACCTATGAGCCTACGTAACACCAAGTTTTGCTGGACATTCTTTTCGTGTTCTTTCAGGTGAGACGTGGTTCTGTTTCACAATTTTGCCGTTGTTCAGTTCGGTTTCTGTTTAATCTCATATATATTTTCGTGTCGTTATGTATGTATAACTATAGAATAACATTTCTGACATTAATTTCGCCTATTAAAATTTGATGTCAAATCTGAAAAATCTGAGTGTAAAAAGACTGAGCTGAACGGCATAACTGACAGAAGTCACAAGCCAACAGTCACCAGCAGACTCGTAACCAGTTTGAGACACCAGTCGGGGCGAATAATTTTCTAAGGGAGGCCCAAATTTTACTTCGGTAGCATGTACAAAAACAATGGTTATGCATACAATGTGTCCAAGATATTTTTTTTACGGGTGAAAGTTTTTCCGGTGGGGCGAAGTCCTCCTCTTAGTTACGGGCCTGGTCGCCAGATGATTAGGTATGCAGAAATCACATTGTAGGCTAGATTGATATATGGGCATGTGTTCAGAAAGACTTCGGGTTCGTTTTCTTTTGGATAACTTGAAATATTCGCTAGTTGTCTTGGATAATTCTGCTTGGGAGTTTCATTGATGTTCGGAAAGGCTAATAGACAAACGATGTTTGGACAATCGAAAGGGTACCCAACAGCATGCAGGGGTTGACAAGGGGAGATTGAAAGGATACATCCTCCACTCATCAGTAGTAAAAATAAATTGTAAATCATTTTGTGAAGTAGGCTACGCTAATTTTGGCCAAACGTTTTTACTACTGTAAGAGGATATCAATGGAGATTTGGCTTGGGGTGGGGTTGCATGCATGATGCCCAGTAGCTAAAGATTTGTAGCATTTTTAAAGAATAGAAATGTGCAAAAAAATATTTAGGTACCATACATTGCAATATATATGTAGTAGCTTGCAATTCATCGTATTTTCAAGGTTAAGCAACTTAAACAAGATTTCAAACCGCGCTCTAACACACACTTCTTATAAAATGCAGGAAAATCAATGTGTTGTACTTAAGAGTGATATGCACGCGCGACCAACGGGATTCACCGTTTTGTGCACTCCAACTGACAGCTCTGAAAAAAAAGCAATTGATGTGTTCTATTATATTGTTTTGCTCGTTTCAATCATAGTCTGATAGAATGGCAACCAAGCTGACCTACAGAATCATGTCCACCAACACAATTAAGTTTATTAATTTCTAAATCATTTGTAGGGACAAAGCAAAGTGTGATTAGTTTTGCTTTGAAAACACCTCTAAAAAACAAGATTGGGAATCTGTATTTACAGAACTTCACTTCCGCATCGGCCCGATCACTATATTGGTTTTACGTCAAGCTGCCCCCCCCCCATATTTTACAAAAAAATACGCCTATGGCAGATGGAATTCTAAATGAATTGCAAACTTTGTGAATTATTAAAATAAATGTAAAATCTTATCAAAATACGAACAAAAAACACATCAAATTCAAATAGGTTCTCTTTGTTTTCGTGTTTTCCCAATTTTTGGAATGTTGCAAGTGAGTAAGAATGAGATTTTACCGCGACAATGGTCTGGTGGTGGTACTGCGCAATTGCGCACTTAAGAGGGAACATTGATTGCAAAAAATGCGCTTTGCTGGCAACAATGTTTCTTTTCACATAGTATGAAAGAACGTGGCTTATACTATCAGCTTGTCACTCGCTGCATATACCTGCCAAGATATCTGCGTTCAACAGACACATGCGGCAAAACGCTACTGCCGCGACTTGAAGTGAACTTTTGAAAATTTGTTGCAATGTTGTTATTACGCAACAGAGGCCAATAGTAGAACAATGCGCTCACAGCTTTCGCAATCAGCGTTTGCAGGTAAAGGAGGGGATTTAGTAAACCGCAAGCTCATCACTGCATGATGCCATAACAGTGAACTCAACTCTTGTGCAGTGTGAGTGTCCTACCGGTAAATAAACTGCCATTACAAAAATTAAATCGATTAATCGGAATTAAACTCCTAACTTCAGGTTTTCTAGGAATGTTTGTTTCGTCCCAACATCCAGACGGGGGCTAATGGACGCCCATGACTGCAGACAACTGACACTGCATTAGGCTGATCTATCCACCACTACGTTTGTGTTGGTGCTCTCATTAGTCTGACTTTTCAATCTCTTGTCTGAAGTGTTTTCTACACTTAGGCTATCAGATATGCGTTTCTTTCATAAACTGCCTAATATCCTTTTTTCTCGATCACCGTTTACAAATAGCCTAAGACACAGCATAGGGATAATCAACGTATAGAACAGGGTTTCTCAACCTGTGGGCCATGGAAGAATTTTCAATGGGCCACGACCTCACATTATTGAAATCGAGTAGGGAAAGGTGGGGCACAGTAGGACTAGGGACACAGTCGTCTTTTTTGATTTATTCAAAAAGTTAAAAACGTTCAACTATAAAGTTTTTATGGTGATTTAGTCTCATACCAGCCGTAGTACTGAAGTGAATTTTTCCTTGATAGGCCGCCGTTGTTACGAGTTATAGAGCAAGTTGTGTTTTTGCTACCCAAAAGTAATTTATAAAATCGCATTTAGACTTGAGTTTTGCCCACATTAATCAACATCTTCTGTTCTGAGTTCCTGTGACGTTGTAGTCAGGGTGGAGCATCATTATTTGATAATGCCAGATTTTGAATTCTGTTTGAATTGAGTTGGTACTTCTTCATTTTATTTTTTAGATATTCATGGGGCACATCTGACAGAACAAAATGGGTCGTACTCGATACACTGCCACTAAGTCAGTCTAAACAAGGTAAAGCTTGAGGGGTTATATTGGAATGCAATACAGAATAATTCTAATCTATAAGCATTTTTAGGTTTATTACGTGCTCAGAGGCACATTATATTTGAATGGTAAAGCATGAATATCAGCATACTGCATTGGCTTCATATAATGTTTCGTAATCATCAAATTTGTTTAGCCATGCAATGATAGTGGGTGATTAGAACGTCAAAAAAGTGGAGAGGCAGTCAGCAAGTACCTATTTTACATCGGATATCACGTGAACATTATGCAACGCATGAAACCCAACTTTTTTTGACCGGTCAGGTGTACCCATGCTCGTGTCGAGTGTGCCCCATTTCTGGGGCACATTCGACAGAAAAAGTATCCTTTTAAAATTGATCATAAAATTTTTTCTGAAAGGCGTTGTTTTTATGTTCTGGCATGATATTGTGTATATGCAGTTGCTTTCTTGTGTGACAAATGTTGAGGTTGTTTGCAGTGTTTTTTGCATTTCGATGATGGTTGGTTTGGATCCAATCTGTAGTGGTGTTGCTTTCGAGTTTCTTTGTTCGCAAGAAGTGATATGTGGGAATACTGGGAAAGTGCTGTTCCTGCAAAACAAAAGAAAACCAGCAGCAACGAGAAAACCAAATCACAAAAATACACAAACAAACAACAAAACAAGAAAACCAAATCATAAATACACAAACAAACAAAACAATCAAAACC
>Ga0210059_1006454_pt1 | contig 18797 bp, 14 predicted proteins | sample Ectturendosymbi2_FD_188042 | JGI IMG/M metagenome (GOLD analysis project Ga0210059, IMG submission 188042) | Ecteinascidia turbinata endosymbiont from Florida, USA - Sample 2 (SPAdes) (version 2) | ecosystem: Host-associated > Tunicates > Ascidians > Unclassified | place: Key West, Florida... | reverse complement strand
TGGGCCAAAAACAGCAACGAATAGCGTTACTCCTTATTTCACTTTCGGTTGTTGTTACTAGCGCGTATACATGGGCGTCGGAAGGGGGAGCATTTTGAAATTTGACATTTTCCTATCAACTTTTTTGCAAAAATGGGTGTTTTCGTGGTTTCGAGTGGTTAAAATAAAATTTTGCCACTTTTGGCTCCCCCTTCAAAAATATTTTTGGCTACACCTGGAAAATTTACTATTGGCCCCTCCCTGGAAAAATCCTTCCGACGCCCATGCGCGTATATATAAGTTTGTATTTCATTATCACCAACTTCCACACGGAGCTGAAACCTTAGGTAAAGGTCAGCCATGGCTGGAATTCTCCAGCATTTACATTATACACAATGTTTGGTTAATCACGGGCAGTTGGCAAACCATACTGTCTTGATCAGGTTCGACTAAAAGTTGAAGCAGAATAGGTTTAAGCAGTGTCGTTGATTTGCACTGACGCATTTCTTTGGCTTACACATCAAAAGCTTGATTAACCTAAAACTTGTTAGTGCTGCTTTCGGAATTGAAAGGGGGCAATTGCCCCCACTGATCCCCTGGCTACGCGCCTGACCCTGCACTATCCCAACTTAATCACTCCTTACTCAACCGTATACGAACTGTTTACATAACTTAATATGATCATTACAAGTTTGTAGAAAACTTACTCATTCAATCAAGCCATTCATTACATTTAAATAGATATATTCTCAATCGCGGAAGGTAATTTGATACGCTGTATCAATGCGAATTTACACTGTTTTTACACTGTATCACATTACCTAACCTCGCAATTCTAATAAAAATCGATGGCTGTTGAGTTAGAAACGTGCCAGGTCAAAAGAAAGTTACCCAGAATTGAAGACGCATCTGCACCTTAACAGTTGATTACACTTTCATCCCGTGTTTGCTGGATTGTACCGATTGTTACGTGTGAATCAGGCGAAAGAACATGTGGCTGTGTTTGAAATGCACCTGATCAAAGCTTAAGGTTGTACTGAAGATAAGAGCTATGTGTATGGCTAGCAGCATTATCCTACAACAAAAATGTAGTTGCTTCTTCCGTTCAATGCTGTAGTTTTGTTAGCGTTTCTATTACTTAAAGTTCGATTGTTATTTTTAGATGTGACTTTTTCCATTTTCATTTTCTTTAACAAAGTCATTCAGAAATCAGATTGCTAAGAGTACTTGCGCAATTTTGTACTGCTCCCATGCTAAGCAAATCAGAGAAGATCTTAATGAGCTTGAATAGCAAGCAAAAATCCCTTTGCCAACTGGCAACCACATAACTTTACCCCAAAGAGACAAAGAAAACGGTAAGAGCAAGAAATGACAAAAGCGCGTTTAGGTCTGATGCTCTTAAATTAGTGGTTTTCAATTTGTCCAACCACGCGGACCCCTATTTCTTGGCTTGATGGTCACTAACTGCTCAGTAGAAAGGTATTTTTCAAGGTTCAAAAGAATTAAAGGGTCGCAATGTTCTAGGAGAGGTTGCCCACACTAAGCATTCAGTGCATTAAGGGTGACACACTTAGGCAAACAAATTTTAATGCATTCCCAGATGATTTTGTTGTAAAGAAGGCCAGGACAAAATCATTTTAGTTGTTTACTTAGCGTACTGTGTTCTGTTCAACCTTACTTGATTCGAAGACTGTAACTTTTGTACTTATTTCAAAATTGACAGCATGGGGAAGGTATGCCTCAGGGAAGTTTCAAGCATAAGAGAAGTTTAAATCAGTCCAGTCGCCATGGGGGAGCATTGATGGACTCAGACCCTCCAAATTGAAATATAAAACATTATAAATCAGTTGAGATTTTATCAAATTTCCAGAATGTCAGTATTCCTACACAAATGTAAAGCCCTCTACTGAAAACTTTCTGGCGACAGTTCTGGTTTGAATCTCACATATGTTGGCGTGACGGTTTGGTTGCGTTCGATTCGCGGCAGTCTGAAAAAGTAATAAACACGTGAATCGCGAATCTATGGAATTGCAACCATTTGGGTTCGTTTACTTGACGTGTTTTGCTCGTATGTGTTGGAATTTTACAGCTGTGGTATGCAAGTCGCAACGTGGTCCTCACGTTGTGCTTTAACGTCTTTATGCCGCCAGACATATGTGCAAAGTGTTTGGTATTTTGAGCACAGATAAGAAAAAAACAGATGTGAAACTTATGAAAACGTAGGCCATGTGTTTTATTTAACCGTGACGTTTTCGATTGGTTTGCCTCCAAAAATTAATAATCCTGTTCCCGCCAGTCAAGTACGATTTCAACAAATCCATGCCATTGAACGCTTTTGCGACGTAAGCAGCGACAAGCGCCGTGATCGTGGGGCACTCTAATAACGCTTTAGAATTTTTTATTGACCGTACTTTTAAGCGTCAGTATCGCCATTTTCGGCTTCGCAAAAAATTGATTAACGCCCTTCCATTTTTTTCTCGTAACAGTGGTACAGGGAGTCTCATAAGTGGATTACCTAGGGCAGTGATGCTCAAACCTTTTTGCTCGTGGGCCACATTTGTCTTTCAGAAACCCTTCGCGGGTCATAAGAATTAATAATCTCAACAAAAATTATCTAAAAAATTCTCTTAAATGATTAAAGTGTTAACTTTTCTTTCCAATGAAAATTGATTCACTGGCCACTCCAGAGGGTCTTGAGGGCGACATGTGACACGCGGGCTACGGTTTGAGCAACACTGACCTAGGGCCTCGCAGCAGCTAAATCCGGCCCTGAACACACGCGTGGTGGGATTAAAAAATTGCAACAAAAGGTTCTCTCTTTAACAGCATGTTACGCAGCCAATACTTGTACACATACTTGTCAAATTGTCATGCTGTTGTGATTAAGATCATTTGTTTACGATTACCCTGATTTATACGGTATGTGTGACATGCATTCATATGTGACATGAATTTATACATTGTGGCAAGTATTCTAACTGAGTAAGGCAGGGGAAGTTTAATGTAACAATTAATTAGCATCTTGCGTGTTTAAAATCTATTACCAAGTAACTTGTAGCTATTTTTCTGGCCCACTGACCTCGGTCATTCTGCCCTATTATGGGCAAAACGCAGAGAAATTGATTTCTCAAATCTGGCGAGGCAGCAACAAATAAATGACAAATTCGCTAAACTGATTGACATTACAGGAAAGCTTGAAAACAAACTAAATGGAAACGAGCCAATAAATTGAACATGACAACAAATTCACTCGGAAGCAAGTTCAGAGGATCCAGAAAGCAAGTCTACTGTAGTAGCTTGTCAAATTGATAGACAATAGAAGTACATAAGGAGAGAAAACATCCATATACATGATGTACAAGATGAGGACGACAATGACAATTGTGAAAAGTTTCTGATTTCTGTGGCAGATTAACTTGAAATTGATCTCCACACTCCAGCTAAACGATATACAAAGAGTACACTGGCCAGCAGTGACCGATTTAGACCAGGCATATTGGGGCAGTCACATAGGGGACACCAAAAAGGTCTTCATATGTTTAAATACCCATCTCTGTGTTAATCGTTGGGTAACACGCAAAAGTGGTTACCATGGGCGTCGGAAAGGGGGGCAGGGGGGCCTTGCCAACCCGGATTTTGAAATTTAATATTTTCCTATCAAACTTTTCGCAAAGGTTGTTTTCTTAGTTTTGCAGTGGGTAAAATGAAATTTCACCACTTTGGGCCTCCCCTGCAAAAATCGATTTGGCTACCCTGGAAAATCCACTATTGGCCCCTCCCTGGAAAAAATCCTTCCAACAGCCATGGTGGTTACCTTTTGTCTTCATTTGTTTAACAATCCGGGGTTCTCTGTGACAGTTGTTGGGTATCACACAAGAATCAAAGTGGATATTGTTTGGTGTTCAAACAATGCCACCTTTCAGGGAATCACCACAGTTTCAAAGCGCCTTATACCATAATTCACAAAACTTTTGAAGCGAATCAAAAAAATGTGCCCTCATTATTCACAAGCTACGCAGTAACTAACACTGTTGTTTCCCAAACAATCTCTTATATCTACAAAAATTATGTAAAAGACATAGGCCTACCCTGAAAATGATGCCATTGTTTGACAATATTTTGTCTGTCTGTAGTGAGAATAGAAAAAACGATGTCTGAAGCGTATTCCTGACCTGCATAGAAATAGAACGGTTTTCTCCAGAGATGATCAAAGAGCAGGATTGCCGGTGTGGACTACTGCCAAAGTTTGCATTGGACACCAGAGCAGGATCCAGAACCGGAGTAAAAATTTTAAGTTCTACCCGAAGCAGTAACCAGATGAGGATTCAACGCTAAGGTCTGTCCAGGATCTAATCAGCTTTTTTGAAGGGACTAATAAATTTGGTTCTAGGACAACTGCCAACCTGCAACTGCCAAGTTAGAAACCTAAACCCTAAACTTGAATTCTTCTGTTGGCAGTTGTCCTAGTCGCATTGTAGGCAGTTGTCCTAGCTGGCAGTTGTCATGAAAGCAACCAGCAACAATAGCGATCACCCTACATTCGTGTCGTCTTTTGTGGTCACCGTTAGCAACTGTTCATTAGATTCACAAAAAAATTAGCTTCACAAACATTGTTTGTAGTCTTCCACCAAGCTCACTCCTTCGGGATCACTCTACTCATACTAGGTTGCACTATTATTATACAGGGTAAGTGATTTTCGATCATTCGCTTGTGGCGACTGTCACAGTGACTTGTTACTTAAGGGCGCCATCTACCGGTTACTGCTTTATTTGTACGTGGTGCCATCTCCAGGCCGCCACGTAGCTCAGCTGGCTATCGTGAAAAACAATGTCATAGTCGCATGATAGATTCACACTTGGCCTAAGAGCGTATTGCCCCAAAATATTTGATTACTGATATGACGAAAAAAACGTAATCGCACCAGCCCAGGTTATGATAAAAGTTGTGACACTGTTCAACAGAAATGGGGCCATACGCGGACTGATTCCCCAAATTCAAACACACTCTATTCTCCTCAAAGGGTTAATACAGCCCAAATGTTCACACCAAATGTTTTCACAATCGCATATTTTGAACTGCAGGTCATATCTTTCAAGATAAATTACATTATTTGTAATGTAAGCACCTATGCCCACTGCTTGCGTTTGGGAATTTTCGCTAATTAAATGTTCCTAAGCATAGGTGTACAGGAAGGCATTTCACTGGGTGGGAGGGAAAAATTTGCCTTGAAAATAAAAATTTGCCCAGAAATTAACTTTTGTAATTTAATTCGAATTGGGCCTGAAACCTCTTGTAAATCTGCTCAATATAGTTGAATTCGTTTATAACGGCTTCGTATGTAACATCAATTCGCTTATAACGTTGCATTTTCTTCGGTCCTGATGGCATCTTCTGCATGCATTTCAATTCGCTTATAACTTCAATTCGGCAATAACGTTCTTCATACAATCCCCTAGAGGTTCCGTTATAGGCAAATTCTGCAGCTACTTAATTCAAGGGGGAGAAGTTCTTTGCGTGTTGTGTTCTCCCAGAAAAGAAACTTTACCATAATTGCCTTTACTGGCTGAATATACTGCATTGAAAATTTTTTCACCTTGCCCTGAAAAATACAGTTTGCCGTGAAATTTTCCGCTGTATTGAATAATATATTTTTTACCATTCAGGACTTTGAGCAACTTGCGCTTGCCCTGAAAAACAGAGTTTGCCCTGAAATTTTTCACTATACTAAAATATTTTTTATCATTCAGGATTTTTGAGCAACTTGCACTTGCCCTGAAAACGGAGTTTGCCCCGAACATTTTCAAGGCAGGGGGTCGGCCGTCCCCTCCGACCCCGCCTCGTACGCCTATGTTCCTAAGACCATGCAGTAGCTCTGACAACGCAACAATATAGCCTATGTTGTTTTCGAGCATGAAACTGTATTGCGTTCAAGCTTCACTTCTTTCAGGACAGAGATCTTTTGATCCAATGCAGTAGGCTACACGTCAACTTATTAAGGGTCGCAAAAGAACTGTGTGTGGCATGGCTGCCTGGAGGTGGCACCACATACATATAAAGTTGTCACCGGTAGACGGTGCCCATAAGTAACAAGTCACTGTGATAGTCACCAAAAGCGAATGATCGAAATTCACTTATCACTAGGCCTGGATAAGAATCGCGCAACGTAGGATCAGTAGACCAGCCCGTGGTATATTGACAAGTGCCAGAGATGATCGGATAGTGTTTTTTTGCTATTCGTTCCTGTCCTGTTTTTGAAAAATGATATCCGTATTCGATACGAACCCTGTTTGGTTTAAAATCATACATTCGTATAAGAAAACTATCCGAAAGTGTATTATGATGCACAACATACATTTTTGTGTAGTGTCTATTTTACCGTATGAGGCAAAACAACTGCTGAAGTTATTTTGCCTTTAGTTGAACACGATTGGCTGAAGTAGTCGCATGACAAGTGTCGATTGCATGTCCTACTTAGTTGACCATGGCATCTGTAACAGCTCAGTACCACCTGCATGAACAAGCGTTGTAATGGTTTCGGGGCTAGAAAGCAGTCCGCGGCTTCTTGTTTGCATTACGTGAACTATAAGCTAAGCCCTTACTCTAAACCCTGAACCCTTAGACCTAATGTCTGACCCTAAACCTTGACCATGCCCTGACACTAAACCCTAACCATAAACGCTTGGACCCCAACCAATTGTCTCTTTGCATATTCTACTTGTCTCATGACCACTTCAACCAATTGTGTTCAACTGAAGGCAAAATAGTACCAGCACAGCCTTTGCCTTATGAAGCACAATAGACCGTACCTAAATGCATTGCCCCATATTGGACCCTGTCATGCCTATGCCTTTAAATAGCAAGCTTGACATATCGCATAATCCAAGTAGGCTACTTTTCACAGTCAATTGCATCAAAAAGTAAGCTGAAGTTTTGCGGCACTTAGTTTTTCATTAGTCATTTGTTTAGTAACAATGGTTCCATTTTAACACAATCCATGCTTTCACATTCATAATTTAATTTCTGAAACCTATCCATTGTTGCAGTTTAACCACACCTAACTACTTAGCAATGCTAGTCTAAATTCATACCAAAACAGCATTTAAAGCAACAAACTGGCTTAAACTACTGCATCTCACAAATTTTGAGAAGACACACGTAAAATCCAGTCTAACTAGTCAATATCGTAGAACAACAATTTTGCGTATTGTGTTCAAGAACAAAAAAACTCTAACTGGCCTGGTATCATCCAACGACCAGTCAATCAATGCAGGCCCACATAAACTAGACGTGAAAACAGCGCGGCATAGTGTAGGCTACAGGCTATTTTAAACAGCTAGTGTAGCATTCAAGTCTGCTATTTAGGACATTTCCTCGTGAGCACTTTTTAATTTAATCAGGAGCGTGTCCTAGGCACGCCCAAGTTTACATTTAAGAAGTCTGGACCCGCCCTTTATCTTTCGACTTTGCGCTCAGTTTTAACATTCACACAAATTTGTATTCACTCAAATTTTTATTAATATAGCTTTAAGCACTGCGCAATTACTTTCACATCTGTCAGAAACTATTTCGAAACAACAGGGGTTAATGCGAGTAACATGGGTTAAAGCACGTGACAAACGTCACTGCAAGCAACAGGGGTTTAACACGAGTTCAATTCTTTCATGGAGGAAGAGAATAAACCCTAGTATCCCAAAACATCAGTGTAAAAATGAGCCACTAGACTATAAATCAGTTTTAGGTAATCTAGTCCGATGGTAAGCCCACTCGAACTAACATTCTATAGGTTTCAGTCTAGCAGAAGACTCCAGTGGGAATCTTGCTGCTTCTCCGGCAGTGGCCATACGAAGACTGACTCTAGTGAGGTTTTTCCAGTCATGAGGAAAACACACTATATCACGCCATGTCACGTGACATGACGTCACTGTTGAAATTTCCAGTGTCTCGACTTCTCATTGGCTATAATTCGAGATATCTCGTGATATTGAATCTTGACGTTTCGTCGACATCCGGAATTAAGTCCTGTGCGACCTCGACGCTCACGTCTAGTCGTTCGCCGGGATTCGAGGTCATTTTTCCCGCGGCTCGCAATGACTGATTATTGCCTGTGGGAATGTGATATACTAGTTCAAAATCGGTAATGTTACTTATAGTTTTACATCGGGGGTTAGTGTAAATGGTTTCTACCATATTTTGGGTTACTCTCTTCCTAATTGTGACTTGCGATTACATGTGGAATAAAAGTACACAACAGTTACACGCAATGTCCTTGTAGACTGAATGTTTTGGTCATCACTTTCTCCCAGCATCTTTCTCTTTTAATTCTGTTCGCTTCATGGAGCAGCTTTGGTGTTCCAACACGTTGTCTTTGTCATAGCAATTCAATGAGACCATCGACGAGCTTCTAAAGTAATTTCTGGACTACTTCTGAAGTGGTTGAAATCTTCAACGGGTCGTTTTTCCAAATCAAACGACGTTTCATGTTGAGGATGCAACGTGAACTCAACATTCCTTCCCGCTCTGTTAAATTGAAGAAGTCGGACGTCTTGAAAACTTGATAGGTGTCGTCTTTGAAAAATTTTTAATGGGAATTGGATTGTCCGTTTCAACGTAGATATCGGTGGGTGACAATCACTCTAAAATGCAGATGTCTAATGTAAAGATGGTGGTTCTTCTCTATGTGGGAATCATGATCAATATAGAAAATCGGATGGTTGTTGTCTTTCGAGATACAAAAGATGAGATCATCAGTTGTTGACGTGAAGTTTGATGCCGAGTACTCCTGGACTGCATTCTTTGGTAAATGTCGTCGTTAAGGAAATCCTAGTCGAACATATGTACATATGGGAAATATAAGAAAATTGTGAACCCTAATGAATTGCAAGATCGTTTTACGCTGACCTTCTTTTAATACCCTAAGGCAGTGGTTCTAAAACTTTTTCTGACCGCGTACCATTTGTGTGTCCCGTACTGTCATCACGTACCACCTTGTACCAGGAAAAGTCAATGTGCCAAATATCATTCGATCAAAAGTCTGGAAAACCAGAATTGAGACAAATCCAACGTGAACAAAATGGCTGTGAGAAATTTTAATGGCCATTATTAGAAAACAGCAAGGGAAGTAGGCAACACAAAAATTCAGGAATTTATTAACAGAACCAGACAAGTAAAAACTACAGCTGTGAATATATTTTTTGTGAAGAAAAACAGAAAGTAGGCCTCTTCGCGTACCACCCTGAAGGTCTTCGCGTACCACTAGTGGTACGCGTACCACAGTTTTGAGAACCACTGCCCTAAGGTCTTTTACTGAAGGATGTTACTTCGTGTACAAAATAAATTGATATAACCTTTGTATCTTTTCGACAGGATTAAAGGTGTTAACGAAAATTTCCAAACAATAAACTAGGTGCAACTGCATCCGTAAGTTCTACTTTTAGATTCAACATCTGTCATGTAAAACAACATGCTTTTTCCCAAAACCGACAGTCAATACTGCTTGCCTGAATATTTTTCCATAGGTGGGGAAGTTTTGTAATACGCTGATGACAGACTGTCATCATCAGTTATATATCGGAACCTTAAGAATTGAAATGATTATTTAGGTTCTTCAATAAACCAATCTGTCCCATCGAGGGTATTCTCCATATCGAGAATTCAAAAAGCTTCCTTCACAAGGTCCAGAAACATTGTGAATATAATTACCGAAATGATAATATATCTCACTTCTCGAGTTTTTACTAAATTTCAGTGAAGCAACTTGTTTCGAAATTGTTTTATCTCACAAGTTTTAATTTTCATACCGGGTATTACCTTTTTTAGCAACCTTTTCCATTATTTAAAATGCTCTATTACCCTGAGTATGGTCACTGATAAAAGAAACTATTTCAAAATGCCTTTGAAACATATAGGACGTGATGTTATAGCATCAACAAGTTTTCAATCAAAGGTTGCCAGAATGAAAATATTGAAAATAGACACAACAGTTTTTCATTTATTGAATTGTAATATTCAATAAAAAAGAGATTATTATTATTGGTGTCTTCATGATTTTGTCTAATGTATGTATCATTTAAAATTTTGCAATCTCAATGATGATAACTTTTTGTTCACTATTGCTGGAACATACCATCTTTTATGCACTTGTCATCATTTTCTGTTCAAATACATGACACTTGACAAGCGTTTGAAAAATGTTTATATCACCTTGCCAACATTAAACGATTTTGGGTAAATGTTATAACCTCAAGAGCATGAACGTAAATAATGCTCACAATTTCATCCCCACGCTTATGCCTTGGAAAAGATCAAGGTCGACACACTACCCTCGTGATGTCTTGTTCAAAGGTCCAGTTGTGAACCTTGAAATTTAGGGACATCAAAAATTTTATATCCCGTCTAAACCCTCTATTGAAATATCAAAATAGGGATGATTTAGAATAAACTAGACCCCGATTATGTCGAAAATCGCGATTTTGATACAAAATAAGCTCTTCATCCTGGTGCTTCAAAATAGCCTCAGCAAATTGAGACGCGCAGTTGTTTGGTCTAATACTTTGTAAATACCTACTATACATTGTGGTAATTAGATTTGCCATGAGATTTCTCCAGTTGAGGACGAATTTAACACTAAAATGATTTCAAAGTTGTCTTTAAATCTAAAGATTTGCAAATGTGTTCTTTAAAGTCCCTTGTACCTTTTACAACAGTAGAACGTACAAAGAACTAGTAAAAGTTTAAATATTACAAATAAAAAACTATTGATAAGATGAGCAATATTAGAACGTCCTTTTTTCCATCTATTATTTGCATTATACAAGGTATCTAGCCTTATAATAAATACTAGATTTGTGATATACTACTATCAGTAGACTTTTTTATTTCATTTATCTTACTGTGCTAAGTTCGTATAAATTTTGGAGACCTAGTAGAGGGACTAGTGGTCTGGTATAATTTTACAATTGAAGTTTTTCGGGGATAATTTTTCGGGAACCTAGATATTGATCTACGTCAATTGTTCTTTCAAAATCACAGGGTGTAGGTAAGTATAGTTTAGTACCTCTAACGATAGCTTTTCCCTTTATCCTTTCAATTCTAGTATTAAATTTATGATAGAAAAGAATATGACCTTGTCCCAAAACACCTATTTCCTCAATTTGAAGATAGAATGTGCACCGTGAAGAGTGAATTAAATAAGATTGGGGTGCATAAAGATCATACAGCAAATTGCAAGACTTAGTAACTCTATTTCTTACCTTTTCTTGTGGTAGGTATATAGTAAGTCCTTGACTGTGTTGGTTCTGCTCAATCCTTTGTAGAGATGGCTCTTTATATATGTCTTTCTGTTTTGAACATCCTGGGTTTCCCATAATTGTTCCTTTCACTTTATATTTTGCTTCTTTGTTCACGATGTGATTTGCACTAGGAACAGTGGAATCATGGATACAACATTCGGGATCATCAAAACTTTCAACAGATTCAGCAACTACGGAATAATTTAAAGGCAGCTTTTTTAATTCAATCGCACTGCTCATTATGCCTAACGTTCTGCAACGATAAACAATTTCATAAGATATCAAAAACTTTAACAAGTGGTAAAGGAAATGACTTTTTAAACAAGTCTTTCATTACATTAGAGAGAGTAGTGAATTCACAACTTCTAAATCCTTCCTTGCAGAATTCACGTAATTGACAAGGATGGGTATGCGAAATGAGTAAACACATGCTTAGGTCAAACATGCCGACTCCAAGTCTGGATACTTTTAACAAAGGTGTTTTTTGGTTCACCCGTCTTCACATTATGAGCTAACTATTTTTTCGTATTTGACACGTTAACTAGTTAAAATTGCCATGCATATTTTCGTTACAGAAATCAATAATGCTAAATTGAAAAGGAAAAGGATATTGTTAATGGTCTCCCAATCCTTCAGCAAGATCTCCAAGCGTCACCAAAGAGGTCTCCATGCTTGGTCACGCGGAAATGGCGAGTGACGAGTTTGCCAATGCCACGCAACCATTTGCAGATTAGATGGACATTATGTAAACTTTTCATAATGGCTCAAATTTAGTCACTTTCATTATCGGTCTATCGTGCATAGTGGGTCCTCGTGATATGCTCCAACAACTCCTGAATCAAGTCTGAAGCTTGACACAAATTTATTTCCTCCACCAAAATAATTTGGAGGTCACCTCCCTAGCACTAAAATTCACGAGTTAAAAACTATGATAGGAAGAATTTAATTCTTCCTACACGGCCCGCATGCAATATCTGCCATGATAAATTATAAATTAGTTTGAATTGTTATGCACATTCGTGCCCACACAATTTGGAGATAATATGCAAGTAGTTACCTTCATGCTCTCCTCAAATTAGATAGCCATACAAATGGAACGCTAAATCGTTCACTGAATCCTGTCTAGACAGAATTCTATCAACCGTACTTGTTGCTTCAACTTCCTTATTTATTCCTAAAAGTCACTTAACACTTACAGTAGTTTACTTAGTCAGTCAAATTAGTAACTCCATATCGACTCATCCAGTCACATTCCCTCTAAATTTTGACTCAAAGACTTCTTCAGGTAGTATTTAGTTAGCGTGGAGATAATATCTGTTTTCTTCTGCTTATCGTTCGCAGAAATCTGAGTTGGTCCAGTTGTGGCTTCTTAATAATGAATATGGATGAGGATAGAGAGGCTAGCAAAATCGAGAAGTAAGAACACAATTTCCGGGCATCCGTTCTAACATGCACGGCGCCTTTGGCGAAATTGTGGGAAGCCCGAAACGCTTATAACTACTTTCTCACTCAGTATCATAGGCCATGGAATCGACAATTTAAAACACATTTCTATTCGCATAGAAATAAACGGTAATCTTTTACAGCCACGGGTCACACGTGTTGTATTTGGCAGATTAGAGAATAAATTTTACCTCTCGTATTCAACCATCTAACACTATCGACATCTATTCACTCTAATAATGGTTTGCTTTGGACTTTTTTTCAGCCCTACAATTACCACATTTGGGTGAACTGATATTAGGTTCTCCTTCCGGTGCAGTACCAAGACTATCAGTGTTACATACAATATATTCCTAGATTCTTCTTTTTGTTTTGTACTTAATTTTGAGTGAATTAGAAGCCAAAATTATATTTCTCTTCCGACTATTGGAAGTGAATTCCTAGTGCCTATCCACACAAAGTTTCCACATACGACCCTTAAGTGAAATGCTCGCCTCCAAGATCTGGTCAGGATCTGAAGGAGATAAATGGTAAGGGCCAAACCAACTACACTTACTAGTAAAATGGTAGAATGGTTTGTGGTACTTCGTCAACAAATTCTCATTTAACAGGCACTAAGGCCTCCTGAGAATTTACTCCCAATTAACCGGATCTATGCCCTCCTGGGAAGAAGAAAAATTCTCACTTAACCGGAACGATATCCTCCTGGGAATTTTTCACACTAGAAAGATTCCTATTTAACCTGTATTGAAACCTCTTGGGAACTCCCTTGATCACATCAAGTGGTCATCATAATAGATGAAAATTCCAAAAACAGAAGAGCTTAAAATGTTTATCATCAATAACCGAACTATATGTAAAACTCATAGTATGCAACTGGATGAAATAAGACAAGGAAATTCACACATATATAATTTGAGACAGACATTACTCCTGAATAATTTCCAAATTAATCTCTCTTTAGGATAATTTTGTAAAAGTCACTTTCGGAATCTGCTTTTTCAAAGTTATACAGGGAAAGTGACTGGATTATCCCAGTGAATTAATCTCTTTAGCGGCAAGCACAATTTACTCTTGATTATTCTATTTCTTGTAAAACTTTGACCTCATTTTACTGAAAATTCCACTATTTTTTTAGGAGAATGATAAACGATTTTAAGAGAGATCCCACATTGCTTTTATAAATTATCACCAATTATCCACTTTGAAAAAGTGGTTTCCATAATTATACTAAAACGTTTCTTTAAGACGAGTGGCGAATCCACTACTTTCCAGCATAATTTTAAACTTTAAATGCTTTATCTAAATCACCTTTCGGTTTGTTTTCAACATTTTGTCTGGGTAATATATCTTTTCCGCTTACGGCTTTACACTGCCTATGTATTCTTATGCTGGCTAGAAGCATCTAGATGAATAATTGTAAATGAATGAAGTTGGCTTACCTCCGTACGCCTCTTAATCTGAGTTAGACTACAAATTTAGTTAGTCTGAAATGAAGGGTGAATACATTTCCGGAATGAAATGTGAATACATTTCCCACTCCCACTGTGTTGAAATGAATCAAATAACTAATGGTATATAACAAAATAAAATTTTAGTAATCCAAAAAGAAATCGTTCTATTACCTTGAAGAAGACATCCAACAAATAGATTTTGAACATTTTATAGTAATGAGATGAGATATTTTCAACATCTAATGACATAGCATTTAAAATGGGCGAACAATGTGGCGAAAACGCTTCCTGTAAAGCCACGCAAGGACAGGCAAGAACTCCTGTAATAAATAGGTTGTTTTAAATTAGAAGTTGGAAATCTGACAGTAAATGTGGTATGAAATTAGAAGAGGAATGAGCTTCATGATATTTGTTCGCGAACTTCAAACGTCTGCACTCGTTTACAGGTTGAATTGCAAAGCTGAGTGCAGAATTTCTGCTATACTCCAACCAATCTTAAAACGTACCTGCATTTTTCTTTGTACCACAACAGTGAACTAGTGTACAAAACCCAAAATTACACAAGAATAAATAAAGTCTCACAACTCACAGTCACAAGATGGAACTCAAGGTTCAGGAACTCAAGGTGGTTGTCTTGATCTATTGTTAATTGCAACCACTTTGGCGAATTTAAGGAGAATTTCCAAAGGCTTGTCTTGGATGATACGGCAGTTGGGAAACAGCCATTTATAAATGAAAACGGATCCTTTCCGTAAACATGGCTGGTATCATCATTGTAGTTGTAGAAAAAATTGTCATTGCGAGGTAATTTCCAAAAGTTTTACAGGAAATCTTCTATGAGCAACTTGTTCCCAATATAGCTTGGAAATCTATCTCAAGCTACACTACAATGGAAACCAATTGAAAAGACCGTTACTAGAGGAAGGCCAGTTGTAGGTTTTAGGGTTGGACATAGGTGTCCAGAGCCAACAACTGAGGTTGACACTGAACGAGTTTCAAGTTTTCGTTTTGGTGTTAGGTTTTCTGTTTGGTAATTCGAGCAAGGTGGTCACACTAGTTTCTTGGGTCTCGATGTCCTTTATGTAGGAGTGTGCTTTCCTGAAAACCACTTGCTTTCCAAATTGGGGGTATCTTTGTGCAGTGTCCCGACGATGGTAATCGCAGCAGTCGTCAAGTAACATGCTGGAAAATGTTAGTAAAGGCTTTGTGAATGGAATAGGAGGGTGATAAGGAATTTATTTTAAACCAAATCTTTAATAAAAATAGCATGTTTTGTAGTTACAGAACAAGGTTAGGTCATCAGGTTATATGTGCAGCGTAATATAATCAGGTGCAGTAAGTTTCTACTGATAAAAAATACAACAATCAATTTTTTGAAACTACGTGAAAGATAGCACGTAAGGAGACAATTTTTTCAAAATCGCATGGAAAATTCTGGGTTATTATTTTCATGAAGTTTCTTTTTAAAAATAGTCAGGCATATCTAAAAGCAACTAGGGTAATATTAAGTCTTTAACAGCAACTTCTAGATAAAACACAGGTAGTAATATCGCAAAAGCACGTAAAGGTGGGTCTAAAACATAAATATGGGCACAAAATACCTTACTTATGTTACAGGCAAGTTTTACCTGTAACAAGTATTGCTGTACATAAGGCCAAGTCTGGAACAGACACTGCTGTACAGAAGGTTAAGCGTAAAATAGACACTATTGGACAGAAGCCAAACTTTGGAACTACGCTCTAATCTCGAATCTAATTAAGCAACATGCAAAACGATTTCAAACAATCAGAACTATCCAGGCGATCAACGGATCCTGAAGCCAGTCACGAAAAACGTGACACGAAGACGTGATTGCCTCGATAAAACCGTTAGTGATGTAAGGCGGACAAACGTGATCAAGTCTCATTCGAATATCCGGTTTAACCAGTCATAAGACAATTACTTAATGATACATAATTAGTATCCAATCAAAGCGCTCAGACGCTAGGGGAAAGCCCAAGAAATCGAGTATAAAAAGGCTCAATTTCGTACCTAAAAATCAGTTGAAACTAACAGCGGTTGCAACCTGTTTCTCTCCTTCGGTTTCTCAAACTCTTAAAGTTTGGATTCAGAAGTAAAACATACTCTGACCTGAACCCGGAGTTTGCGGGTTCAAGGTAGGTCTAGCGAATTGTAGTATGTTCCTTCGCGTTACGGTCTTATTGAGGAGTATTTAACTGGTTAATCCTAGCAGGATCCCGCCAGGCTATAAAATGGCTTGTCCGGGGAAATCTCTGCCAAAATGGATGACAAGAATTGGCTTGTCCGGGTTAATCCCTGCACGTTGATTGGGCAATTTGATACACGTTAAAGTCATATGCCGTTCATCTTTAACACAAAACAACGTGACTTCGTAAAGCCCTAACATTGTGAAACACTAAAACAAATAGATGAAACTAGACCGCTGTACGTGAAGCTGTGACCCACTTTGACTATTGATAAACTTCTGTTAAGAAGTTCTAGAAAACCCTGTACAATCAGAACTTGATACTGAGAGTCGAAGCGTGGGTCAGATAGCAGTATGAATATATCTTTAACCGCCAATATACAATTTAAATATAAAAATTAGAATTAATTTATCTTTTATAAAGACAGTTGCATGAGTGTTCTTGTTCGAGAAGTATACAAGATTATAAGCATGATTATTGGTGAGTACCATTGTTTGTTATTATTATGTATCCTTTATGAAACAATAAAATTCATGAAATAAAACATTAATTATTAGTGTTGCCGGTAGAATAAACAGAGAAGTATCAGAGATGAGTCGGTCTTTTAAGCAGACCTGCTTCTGTGAAAAAGGACCGTGGTACAGTAAGGAAGTGAATCCACCTTAAGACATCTACTATACCTAAAGGGGTCACTTATCCTCCACCATAGAGCAAAAGACCTTAACACTTAGGATATGACAGAAGTAACATTTTCGTCAGCTTTCTTAGTCTTGAAATGTCAACAGCTAATGGCTATATTAATTGGTGAAAGGGAGGGCCTCAGCTATTCTAATCCCATTGACTCCCATCTTAATCGTTCTTCTACCCTATTTTTGAAATTGGCTGTATCGGCTGGTATATATCTTATAGCTAGGTTTATTGCCAGAGCTTTTTAGGCTTTGTCAAAGAAAATGCCCTTCCAATATCTTGATTGTAAAGGGGCTTCTCATAAAACAAAATAGCGTGAAGTAGGAGATTCATCCCAAAGCTTTTCGTTTGACACTCTTCAAGGGATATCGTCAGAATGAAGTGGAGATACTACCGAGCTGGTTTATATATAGAAAAGAAGAGATCTCATTGGTTAAAGCAGTGGCCAATAAGAAAGAGTTTAGGAGATAAGAAAAGGCAAAGCTGTCATTGGTTGAAGATGTAATTTGGACCTCGTCGAAACGTTGCAACGGTCAACCAATGGAAAGTTCAAGGGCTTTTCCCTTATGTTGTAATTTACCATGTGTAAAGGTGTTGCACTTCAAGTTCTAAGTCACGTTAAAAATTTTAAGGCGTAAAAGAATAGGCCTAATTGTTTTTGTGTGAGTGTGTGTTCTATGCCATGGCCCATCTGGTCTGAGACTAACAAATATATAATGTGCGAAACACCCGCCTACTCTTAACCCTGGAATACCAATTTTCTTGTAATCTGACGAATTTGTCACACATTCATAATCTAGTGTTTTTTATAATTAAATCTAGTACTTACTTTTGCGTAACAACAGAGTGACAACACTGGTTCAGACATATGGTGTCATTAAAGTTACCGAATTGGCATCAGTGTTGAACATGATCTGCTTTCTGGTGTCAAGCGAAATTTCTGACCTCTGTGAAATTTCTGACCTGTTATTGTGTTTAGGTTATTTTGCTTCTCAGAATAAAGAAATAAAGCCTGACAATTACTTTTTTAATGTGTGTTGTATAAATTAACACATTCTGGCGAGATGTCAGGAACCCACAACAGGCTATAGCACGGGAATAACTTTAAACATTAAAAATTTTCGGTCTTAGTCGTTGACCTCAATTATTTTTCTTTTTCTTACCCCGATCCAAACCTTTACCTGACACACGTACCTAAACACGAATTCCTAAGCCCTAATAATCAGTTTTATCAGCGTATTTGGTATGTAGAATGTTACTCTGTGCATACGTACATGGTGTGATGTCAGAAATTTCGCAAGTCAGAAATTTCTCTTGCACCTTAACACGAAACAACCGGATTCTGCACTTCAGAACCGGATCCGGATTGGACTGGATTTTTTAAAAACTCAACCGGATCAGATACTGAAATCCAAACTGCGTTGATCCCTGCAGTAAAATGCTGAATCAGAGTTTTTACGGATATAAACCGGATTGGATCAAATATTTGAACAGGTGTACCGGATTAAGATCGGACCAGATTACTCAAAGAAAATTTTGGACTGGATTAAGATTCCCAAAATCTCCGATTTGTTCAACACTAATTGGCATGCCTTTCATCGACCCAGTTCCTTTTCCGGACTCATGATTGCTATACGTAACAGAACAGTAATACCTATGCCTAGTTACATTTGGCACATTTCATCAGATCATTATTTATGTAGCTTAGTGCTAATACTTTGCGTGTCCTTTTTACCT
>Ga0210059_1006453_pt1 | contig 18798 bp, 20 predicted proteins | sample Ectturendosymbi2_FD_188042 | JGI IMG/M metagenome (GOLD analysis project Ga0210059, IMG submission 188042) | Ecteinascidia turbinata endosymbiont from Florida, USA - Sample 2 (SPAdes) (version 2) | ecosystem: Host-associated > Tunicates > Ascidians > Unclassified | place: Key West, Florida... | reverse complement strand
TCACTGGGATGGCGACCTCGGGGTCAGCGTCGGTGCAGGTGAGTGCGAGATCACCGGTCACGTGACCGAGCGTGACGTCACTATAAATTCTTCCTCGTTTTGTGACGCGCGGCAAATGTTTTAAATAAATACATCGTTGTGCTTCTGTTCTGCTCCACAACAATTCGTTTGAACGACGCAGGTAACGCCACCTCGTGGTAATATTTTCTATGGATCGACGCACACGAGGTAGCGCAGCGGAGCCGGACACTCGTTCCGACATTACAGTGCTTATATCCTTCCGCAGGTTCACGCTTTTCTTTCCAACTTACCTTCGTTCGCCGAATACTTGACCACATGCGGCCGAGATGAGGTGGAGAGCTTGCAGAACGGAGCCTGTTGGAGACTTATCTGCGACAAGCCCGTCTTTGTTGCTGGTAAGGCTATTCGGGTCTTTCTCCGTCAATCATCTGAATTTTTATGTTATGCGAATCGCTTTTAACCTGGATAAGAACAATCTCCAAAAAAAAGTTTGAATTTTTCGCCCAAAATTACTTATTTTCAAGCAGTCAGAGGAAGAAGCTTGGTTTGGCATGAAGTGCAAATGCTGTTGGTTTGTTGTTTTCTATGGATGCACGTCTAAAGTTGTTTATCTCTAATGCTTAGTTAAACCTGCTGAACATTGGACTTGTTCATTGTACGAATTGTTTGCTTTTCCTTGAAGGAGGATTGCATTCCATGAAGCTTCCTGTCGGAACAGTCGGTTATTTGGTGGACAGTCAGTTGGGGTCGATGGTGCAGTGGCAGCATGTCTCGAACGGTTGGAGGGTATTCTTGGCAGAAATCAAGGTAGTTGATTTTGCAAACGCGTTATCCTTCGTCTCTGAAAAGACGCTTTTTACGATTTGCATGGTAGGCTTATGAAATTAAGTTTTACTAATTATTTCAAAAAGCGTGGTATGAATGAATGAAAATGAATGAATAAATGAAAGTAAGTGAAAGCTATGAATGAATGAACAAATTTTTCAAAATTATCTCTCCACTAATTTGAGACTTGTGTAAATCATTATTGCTTTTATGCAGAACATGCTGAAATACCAAGGTCCAAGCTCGAATTATCGCCTGCTCGGCTTCATCGAGAAAGTTCATGTGATCCTCGGATTGGTCGAAAAAATCCTAGTCTCGCTGCAGTCGTCGTCGTCGGCTGAAACAGACTGCATGGCTGTGCTCGAGTCTACAGACTTGTTTGTTGCTACTATTCCCGGCATAATACAAAAGTACATACACGTTTGCTGTTTAAAGCATGCTGTTGCTATGCGACCTTGAAAAACACGAAAATTGTCGTTTATGATTCTTACGAATTTTTAGGAAGTTTTTGAAGCAAACGTTCCTGGAAAATGTCTGAAAAAAATTTTCAGGCTTTTTACTTTTTAGCTAAAAGACATCACTTGTATGCGGATCACAGTGTCTCTTTTGGTTATAATGGCAATTCCTTGTTTCGGTATCTACTATGATGAAGTTTCACGCGGTGGGTGCAAGATTAACAGAAGATCCGCCTGAAGAGATAGATTTTTGCTCTTGGGACATTGTTTGAAGTTTCAAGATGGAAAAGTCTTTTAGGTTTTTGTGCACCTGAAAACAATGGCTCAAATTTAACGCGTATTAAATGTATCTACAATATATGTGTATTTGGTAGGTCCTGTACTTCCATATCTTAAATTTGAGCTCTAGTGTATTTCGTTATGCTAAGAGTTTCTCATTTTTTGCAATTTCTGGCAACGAACGTGTTTCTTTATTTTTCAAGAATAATGCACATGACGGAACCGGCCACCGACCTTGTGGCGACCTGTCTCCGTTGCTACGGCGCCGTTGTCAAGATGAATCCTGCAGACAATGCCAAACGAATCGTCACCGAGCTCTCTCGACTCCGGTTCTTCCCCACTGTCGAAAAAGCGGCTTTCACTCTGACGTCAGGCGCGCACCAAATGCAACCGGGCATTTTCGGGAGTCTGGTCATGGAGGTAAGTGGGAAATGTCGGCGATTTTGTTCAGCTCTTGTGTTCTGCGACGTCCTTGCTAGCTATGCAGCACATTAGAGGTATGCTTAGAACATAGGTTCCCAACCTGGGGTATATGTACCCCCAGGGATACATTTGCCTATCCGAAGGGGTGTATCTAAGGTTAGCAATAGAAGAGAAAAATATATTTACATGATATTTATTTCCCAATACTTATACATATATCATGGAATAATATTTGTTTATTGCTAAATATATTATATATCTATGAATAATCGTCATAACGAATTTTGTCATGAGAAATGTTAGGGGTACATGTTCATCTGTCAAAATTCTGAAGGGGTACATGCTAATCTTTTGAAATACTGACGGGGTACATTATCATCTGTGTGGATGCTGAAGGGGTACATGGTCAGAGAAAGGTTGGGAAGCCCTGGCTTAGAAGATACTATGCAATGTGCTTTCAACGTTTCAAAATGCTCTTCTAGCCGAGTCAGTTGCACGAAATCGTGAAAACAACAGAATCCGCTGGAAGTAATTTTTCTGCAGTGGGAACGAAAGGAAGCAGTTTATCCCGTCACCATGGCAACCGTCGACCTTCTCTCGGAGCTTCTGTCGTATTACATGGAAAGCGGTGAAAGCAAAATCCTGGATCACCTTTCTCATTCAGTGGCTTTCGTTGTGAACGAAGTCTTCTGCGTTCTGCTCAAATGGCAGAGAAACGAGGACCTCTGGGACAGTATAGGTGGGCTGGTTTTCCTGTGCTATGCCATTGTTGACGCAGTACATTGTTTTCACTTAAATTTTCTTACGAGAAAACTCATCGAGCAAGGCTTAGTGACCCGTGTGAAGGTCAATGAACTCGTTGACCTTTGTATTTCAACTTTGACCTTTCGCGCCGCAGGCGTTCGTTGTCTCCGCCTCTTCCACGTCATCCTCCGAACCTCCAGTGATCAGACTCCGGCCCAGAACGTCCAGAAGCTTCTGGTCGGGCTCCTCCTGGACAGGAACGGGGCCGAGGTCCTGCTCAAGATCGCCGCCTTACCCGTGGACGTCGTTCAAACACTCTTTGTGTCGCAGGTGGGTTCTGGTGGTTTCTTCCTCTGCAAAACTGCTTGATCGCGTCTTCCATTCTTGCTCCAGCCAGACTTACATGCGTTTACAGTGAAGTTTTGTTGTGGATAGCAACGAGGTATATCTGCAAGGACCTGTGGTTATCACCCCTTATAAAGGAAAACCTGGCTGTTCTTCAAACCTGAAGTGGGTTCATCATGGCCGACGTCAAGATTCGTGCTTCTGGCGGTTGATTTACTTGTTAAATAATCCCAGGTTCTTTGTTTCATGCGATGTTTGATTTATTCCATTATTTTTTCGTCTTTTTGTATGATTGCCGGTAACTTTTTACTTTATGATTGCCACCTTTTGACGAGATTTCAGCCTAAACGAGGTCATCACAAACAATTAACCCCCGTTTTCTTGCAAAGCAAAGGCACTGGCAGCTACTCCCGGCAATACCTGGCAAATGTTTTGCAAGTAATTGTTCGTCGACAGCGAATCACTAAGTTGAAAAGATTCGATTAACAAATCAATACGATCGAAACTTGTTGTCGCTGTTCTGCCCCCTGTTGACCTTACCTTCCCAATCTCACCTGATCCACAGCCTCTATCGTCGTCCGCCAATAACATCGCCGAGATTGTGCGTCTCGCATTCTCTGTCCTGAACAACCTCCTTAGACAAAGCGTCCACAACAACGATAGTTACCTCCACCGTGTGCTGGCCACGCCCAACGCTGGAGGTGAGGCTGTGTCCTGCTGGTCAGTTGATGGATGCATTGTGAAGTGAAGCGACACTGATTTGGCATTTCGAAGTCCTATTTTGAAACTCAGTTCTTATCTGCTGGCTACCCATGTTTAACGTACCAGCGGTTGCGTTATTATTTTGAAATCCTTGTTTATTTTATTACCCGTAAAAATGTTCGGATCGTTAAAAAGGTACAGATAGATGCGAGTTACTATTTTAGTTCAGCTTTCACCAATTCACGAGTACTCCAGATTTTAAAAAAGCAGCTGATCTTGCGATCTCGTATTTTTCTTAAGCAAACTGCTATTATCGCCATCTAAGCCTTTCGTCGTTTTGTGTCGCCGTCGATATTTTTAAACCGATGAACCGATCAGCTTTTCTTGGTGAGTTTCGTTCATTTCGCATTTTGCGGAAAACTGCCGCCGTGCGAGGCCTATTCAGGATTTCAAAGATTCCAAAATTTTATCGATACTAATTCGTATAGTTATAGTTATGTTGCTTGCTCGACTCATCTCTCGGCGGTCACGTGTCGCTCTTTGCTACAATGACTTCGTTCCGCTCCATTAGATACGAACCTGATCGCCAACGTGGCTGGCTACATCTACCATCGCCACACCTCCTCCCTCCCACTTCTGTCCCTGGCCATCTTGCGCCAGGCCTCGCTTGTGGCCCCCATGTCGCTTCATGCGAATCTGGGCCCGGATGTTTCCGCTTTCAGGTGAGCGATCCCACGGTACTTATTTCATCTTTGATGTTTTTTGCAATATTTTTTGCTTGTAAGTTGTTTACTGTAAGTTTGTTCTTTTAATGTTTGGAAGAGCAGGATAGTTGTGTAAGACAACTAGCAGTTAGCAAAAAGCTAATATAGTTAACATTTAAGAAAGAGCAGATTGATGTTATTTCAAAATGCATATCTATGAAAGTTAATGAAGGCTTAGAACTACCAGGGCACAAAACTGGCGAAACACCGATGCATACTTGGCCATTTGTGGTTAACCAACATGTATAACTTGTATTGCTTGGATGTTTATGATGATTTTGGTTTAACATTTGCTCGTCGTTTATTGCTTTTACGATTTTGATCGAACTCCATCCTTTTGTCACTTCAGAACAAACTCTCTGTTTTCTTTAATTTCTCGTTCACTAGCATGACGTCAATGTGCGATAAATTCCATGCATTTGTCCTCCCCATCTGCCCGGGCTACCAATGCACTGTACGATGCTGTGTGCACTTAGTTTTAGTCAAACGAGAAGTGTGATCCACGGTCACATTGCGCTTCTACAGCTCCAAGCCCTGCTGTTTTTCTTCTGCAGGGACATTCTCCTCACCCGTTTGCGATCTCGGACCGAGCTCCATTCGTTCCGCATCGCTGCCCTTGACCTGCTCATAGTCTCGGTGCAGACTCAGCCAGGGTTGCTCGAGCTCTTCCTCGACCTCGAACCAGTCGACAAGAGCAAGCTTGAGGAGGTGACGTGTTATGAGCTGTGATATATGTGGCAATGGATTGCAGTGGTTCAACGGCGGCAACGATTGGTGTAAACTGTTTTGATTCAAAACGAGTCTCTCGGGCGCCGACTTATTAAGATGCGTAGAAATTTAAACATCTTTTAGCGTGAAGTAAAGGTTTGTCGTGAGAACGCAGCTGTCATATCCTTTGAACCGGTAGTGAACAAACTACGACCCGCCACATCTTTGCAATACATTGATGAAAGGAAGCTTGGCGTGGCGGGTTTTCCCTTTGTTTATCCGGTGCAGCGGTATGCCACTTATCACCTGTAATGTATTTTAAACACAAATATATTGACTTGTGTCTCTACCTTTTGGTTATGTATAAACCAGTAGTGTTTTGTAATGACTTGCGTAAGTTTTTTTTTAAACTCTTTTTTTAAAGGAATTGATGGTCGCTGTCTGCAGCTGCAGCGCTGGTAGATGGTAGTTGCTATAACAACCAGTGTTCGCTCTAAGATCTTGACAAATGTGAAATTGCCTACATGTTAATTTTAATTAAAATTTGCCCAAGCTTTCAGCAGCTAAAGGCGATTCCCAAACTATGTTACGCGTGCCACTTGTGGTATGCAAAGATCTTCCAGGCGGTACGCGAGAAACTCACAGTATTTATCTAGTTGTCGCGTTTTTTTATGCTTTTCTTATGAAAATACTTTTACAAACAACACTCCGTCATTTGACCAGTTGCAAAGTGGAAGTGACAAAAAGAAACTGAACGTACGCAGAGCAATAAGTTGCATTGCTTGATAGTAGCACACACCTTCTTTCACTTCCGCAAAATTACCCTTGGTCTGTGCTCGTTTGTGGAGGAGACCGCAGTTTTGAGTGTTGTTATTATCTTTGTCTGTTTTATCTGTGGCTAATCGCAGTTGTAAAAAGCGCGATGACTTGTTCAGGGGGTAAAAGCGGGCAAATCCAGTTTTCTCCACGCTGTCCTGGACATGCTGGAGCCCAAGAAGCAGGGAACGTACAAGCTGCCCACTGCGCTGCATACGGCGTGCCTCAAATTCATCAACTCTGTCTGGGTGGACAGACGGCATTCAGTCCTGCAGGTGTGCATCCTGGTTGAAGTATGTAGTTTCACAGCAGTGTTGTTTTCATTCGCTTTTTACTGATAAAAATAATTGTTGACATTGTCGTGCTAAGATATCTCTCTGGGGCCGAGTGCGCCGCACCTGGCCTCGTGAGTTCCGTCAGTTCGTGGGCTTTTGTTGTCCCCTTTCAGAGCTAATTCTCCCCCAAGTTTCAAAGCCGGGAAGTCATTTACGTCACAATTCAACCTTCAGGCCTGATTGGAACCTTTCTTCACTTAGAAAAATATCATCAGGCGTGGTGGTGATTTGTGTGGGCATCGCAAGGAATCAAACCATATTAGGTCATGACGCACGCTTTCATTGTGATCATGACGCTTTCATGGTGATCGTGACCCGGTTTTACCTCAAATGTTTTTTCCGCTGTTTCACATTCACTCTTTGATCGTTGGATTTAAGGTGTTTCCCCGAAGTCTCGCACACATGTTTCCACCAGATGTGGCCACGGATCCGGAGTGCCGGACTCGATTCAGGCAGGATACTGCGTTTTTTGGGGGACCCGGAACCGGAGTCAAAAGTTCGTGTAAAAACGGACTCGGATCCGGAGTTACTTTTTATTTTCGGCATGGTCTGGAGTCTGCGTAGTCTTTATACACGTCATCGCTCAATTACAACCATTGCTTGATTTTGGTTGCGTCGATGGTTGCCGGCGGCTGAACAGGAGTCGGATTCTTAAATTTGAAAAAAAAACTCGGATTCGAATTCGGATTGAAAAATTTTTGAACATGAGCAGTTCGGAGTCTGAAAATGTTACTCAGACCATCTCTTCTTTCCACCTTCTGATCACCGTCCACGCACTTGTTCTTAGTTGATTGAAAACGTTGCAAACTGTGTTCAATCGACGGCTGGCCGCTCACGATGCAAATGCGCATTGAAACCCCGTTCTCGCGCACTTGCAACATTCCGAATTTCAAAGCAAAAATCTTCAGAATTTCTTGGGGCGCAAGCAGAACGCTTCTGAGCATAGCGCACAACTTTATTTGTGTTTTGATAAAATTTTATTCTAAAATGATTCACAAATTTTGTGATTCATTCACAAGTCCGGTAACATGCTAACTGAAGCAAACGTTTGCTCAATGTAAAATTTTCTTCGATGAAACATTGGTCCTTTTGCACGTACAATGATCTTCTGGAAGTTCAAACCGTATTTTATTTGATCGTTTCAATTAACAAGCTACCCTACGACACCAGCAGTCTTCACGAGTGTCTTTCGAAGCGCGAAACATCACTGCACAGGGTTAACAAACGAATTTGGTCAATAGAAAAACGTTACGTATCAGTCGCGTAAAGTGACGACAAAAGACATATAAAGTACGGTGGCTGTTGTTTGTTATCGAATAAATCACGTCACAAACGTTCCAGGCTTTGAAGTCGAGCGGCGACGCGTTCTGGAATTCGATTCTGTTGCCATTGTTCAGCGAAAACACGCCGAAAGAAATCGCGCAAGTAAGTTCTGCTTTGCTTTGTGTGAATTCTTTAAACCTAGAGCTGGGAAAGCAGACACCACAAACGAAAGATCGAAATTTACTTCTGATATAACAATCTTGCAACTTGCATTCAGTAGAATGATGTCTTGGGCAATCTCTGATGTTCCTGATTGCTTTCCTGTTACTTTAAATGCCCCGAATTAACGTCTTTCGCTTGTGCTCACTTCAGCTGTTCAAGGCGATACAGATACGGTAACAATCGTTCGTTTTTTCTTGTGCAGAATGAATTGCTGGAAGCTTGTGCGCACGCCTTGAACATCCTGGCGCTCGAGCATTTCTATTGTGGCAAAGACGAGCTCGATGCAGTGTTGCAAGATCTGATGAAGAAATTCAAAGAAAAAAAACGAGTGCAACACTGGTCTAAAGCAAGTACACTGTCCCATGGGTTTTGTGGCGAACAGAAAAAAAAGCGCCCAACTGTCCTTTAATGATCCAATAAAATCATTAATCCGTAACAACGGTCCGTTATTGTTTTGTTGCAATTAACTGCTTTCTGGATTTCTTAGGGGTTCAAGCGCAATTTTACTGAAGTAACTTTCCAGAAATTAATGATTTAGGTATTATCACGAATTTCATTGTTTCTCCACAACATTCTGGTTTGCTGGCCAGCAACGTACTCATTGCGGCTTGTTCTACAAACAATCACCTTTCTCTTGGTGCTTTTTCAGGCAAAATCGGAAATATTTTGAAATGTTCGTTTCCTTTCTTCGTTGTTCCGAGCTACGTGCATTAGGTTTGTTCCAAACCAAAAATGGCTCGAGTTTAATTTTCCGCCCCCCCTTCCGATTTCCGCGCAGGTTTGTTTGTGTGTTTCGAAATCGCTGCTCGGTGCCGAGAAAGTGGAACGCGAGCGCCACCTGATGTTCACCGCCGCCTGGCAAACCTTTGTTTCCTGTGCAAAGTTGGACGATAAAATTCTCGTGGAAAGCGTCGTCGACGATTTGCTGTCTTCCATCGACTTCCTGGTATGGAATACTTGCCCCGCTCAAGATTGCGCATTCGACATTGGAGTACTTTGAGTATCGAATCCCGTTTTTCCACAGGCTGGAGACATGACGTCATGCAAGGAATCCCGAACCTTCCTCACCATTTCCACCGACCTTCTGCTCACACAGGTTCATGTTCAGGTGAAGAAAAGCGCGAACCTGTCGAAAGTCGACCAGTGGTTCAGCAGGTAATGATTTGTCATCGAGGAAGTAATGCTTTGAACATGAACTGGTTATTGTGATGTCACATTTCAGCAGTGATAAGCGGGGGGGGGGGGTGCTTAATTGCGTGGGTGTCGGAATAATTTTTTCCAAGGGAGGAACGTTGGTGTAATATCATTTTACTAACTCAAAACAAAGAGAAAAACATTTTTCACCAAGAACTTAATAGAAAAATATGAAATTCAAAAACCATGATGTGGACCAAGTCCACCTGCCTCACTTCCGACGCCCATGGTTGGTTGCATTGTATCGATGCCTTTGTGACGCAACAACCATCGTTATTGTTAACAGAGTGGTCAAAGCGATTCAGATTCTGAGCGAAACGGGCGAATTTGCGAAACCCTCGTTCCATCTGCACGCGGCCGCCATACATTTGGTGAAGGTGATGAAGAAGCCTGATCGAAACGGTCAGTTTGAGGGTTCACTTGATAATGGCCCGGGAGTAGTTCACATCTTTTTCAAACTAACTTGCAGCCTTACAAGCTGCCATTTTGTGACCTGATGGTGTTTAGTGAATACTTGTGTGAAACGGCGCTCTCTGTTCAATTTGGCGAAGTCAGCGTTAATATGTGCGACGTGCGGTACGTAACACCGATGTCGTTGTATCTCTTCTCGTTTATCGGTACGTTTTTCTCTCTTTCATTATCTGAAACGTCTGTGTTGTTGGGGGCTTTGCGCCACCGTCGCTTGGACTTTCGCTCTACATCTTGCGGCGAAATCGAGTAAACATGAAGAGAGGTTTGCAAAACTGCACGAGAAACAAATTTTGTCTGTACCACGCGCTCTGGGTAGATCAAAACGATTGTAGCAATTTCGAATGCTTTTGTCCAATAGTTCTTTCATATAAGCTTCTGTTGCCTCAACAGACATCTCGGACTTGATTCTTTGCACTTGCCACCATCTCTCAATGATTCTGAAAGCTCAAGATCAAGATTTGTCGCTATTTGAGACGGAGGTTTGGTCGATTATTTGAAAACAGTGACGCAGGTCTTTGTTGACATACAGTGCTTTCGCAATTGTCCGGTCTAGTTGGAACAATACTTTTAAAAATCTGAGCGGATAAGCAAAGCAATCGGATAATTCAGCTGTTGTACATAAGTAGAAGAAACGGCAAGAAACAAAAACAACATCTTTGGTTTAAAAATTTGATACTTTTGCTCAGAAATTGCGATGTAACTCTCAGTTCCAACAGGAGATCTGCTGCTGAAGAATGAATTTTCGGTTGTTTTCAGGAAGATTCGCGTTTTTCGGCAGCTATCTCCCGGAGTCGTACCATTGTGGAAAGCGACTAGAACGGATAATCGAGAACAACACTGTACTCAACTGCTGGGCTACTACCACAGTTGCTTATTTCGTTCTTTAGAGTAGCTGGTTCATCTATTTAAATAAGCAGTTCATTTCGCAAATCCAAAACAACTTTTACTCTTTCTTTTCTATTTTTTCTTGACAATGCAGACGCGACCTCTTTCGCTTCACTGTTTGCAATCAAGTCTCTCGTTTTGAAACAAAATGACCCCTACTCCGGGATGTTTTGCACCCCTGATTATCTTCTCACTCCCTACCAGGCTTGCATTGTTTTGATTCAAACCTTGGAACATCTCCACGAAGATGCGAGCGACGATTTAAACCAGCCCTGGCTGGAGTGTGTTGCTCAGGAGTCTACTGTCTACCTCCTCATGTCTGTGCTCGTGCAATTGGCAAGCACGTGCAAAGAGGAAACTGGTGAGCGTTGTCTGCACGGATGCGTTTGTTGTTTAAACACAGATGCGTTTGATGTCATACAAGCGGACGAGTGATTTGCGAACTAGCTAATAATGCGCTTTGCAGAGGATTTTGGACGTGAAACGATAAGTTTTCTTTGTATTGACAAGTCTTGCGTTTTCGTAGCTTCTCTTAAATGCAATTACGAGCGATTGAGAGTTTGGCGTCAGGGTCAGATGCTGGTAACGAAAGTAATGCTCACCGCGAGTTATTAACAGTTTGGTGTTTGTAAGTGAACTTTGATTAATAATAACGCAAAATGATCATGTTCGTTTTAATCGATTCAGATTGAAATATTTTCACAACGTTTCGCTCGGAATGACTGCAAGCCAGTATTTGCGTTTGAATTACAATGGGTGTCTCTTGCGACTTTGCTAGCAACACACATCGCACGTTTTTTTCAGAAAAGGAATGTTGTTGAATTCTTTACAGAGAGGTATGCCTTGCTGTGTGTCGCAATCTTGCGCCTGTTCAGTCGCGTTGCTGTTCGTCATACGATGGCGCTAATGATCCAACGAACAAAAAATCTGGCGCAACTCTGTCTCAACCTGACCAACACATATTACTCAAAATCGAAGGTTTGTGAAGATCAAAGACATAACGCTGTACTCCTAATTAATTCCGTTTGTTAAATCTTGTGGCAACTGAACACTGCTGGTTTTTGTTCTTTGCGTATCATTTATTTGCACGATCTTGTAGTCCTTTTCAGGTTACTGATTTTTCCACCCGATCTCCATTTTGTGTCGCAGTTTTCAAACAGCGTCCTCATTTTTTTCTTACCAGTGGATCGATGTCTATCACATCTCCCTGCATTTCATGTCATGCATGATCGATTGCTTGTCACATGATTTCGTCGACGACACGCTTGACTTCCTTGGGGTGCACCAAGACAGAATGCTGCAGGTATTGAGGTTATTTTGTACGTATTCTTGTCGCTTGATATTTTAGTGCATCACTTGCAAGCTCTGTGGAACACTTCAAATATTTTTTCTCATGATATCCGAATCGGTGCTGATTGAACTTTGGCGCATGAATATGATAGAGCAGTGGTGTCAATAAATTGCCAGGGAGACGCGAGCCCATATGCGCTCTGCAACATGGAATGTATTTTCAATAAGTTTACCAACAGATACATTTGTTTTTATAATTTATTTATAGCCAGGGGAGCTTGAAACATAGGACAATTGCCTCAGGGGAGCGTGGTAGAGAAAAGGTTAAGAACCACTGTGTTGGAAGCTTAATTCTTGTCTCTGCGCATTTAATTTTACATGATTTCAAGTACATTTTCAACAAGTTTGCTGCCCTAGTTTAACTAGGTTTGAGGTGCATTTCATTCCCCGCCTCCGTAAATATCATGTTCAATAAGTTTCTTCCAACAAGCTCAGTGTGTTTTCGCACAGAGCCTTGCAGCCTTGACTCTGAACCACAGCGAACCGCTGGCGCGCGAAGTCGACTACACTACCGCCTTCCTGGCGGCGATCTCCGCCAAATTTGTCGCTTCGTGGAAGTTCAAAATGAACAAATTGTTCCGCGTCACTTGCCAGCAGATGGCGGTCACGTGCCAAGTCTCGATCGCTCTTTTGCTCCACCCGCGGCTGGTTCAGGAAACGATGAAGGTTTGTTTGGGTGCAAGTTCAGATTGTCAAGCAAGCATGGTGCTGGTTTGGCAAGGCAAATTTTGGTTTCGCTTTTATTTGATGAGATTTTAAGTTTTATAAAATGGAATAATCGTGATTCTGATCCAGAATGTGTTGGTACTTGGCGATTTAAATAGGTTGAGTTCAAAGTCAACTGGAATAAAATTTCGTTTTCCGAATTTGCTGCGTCCCACCGTAATCTTAAGTGGCGTGCCACCATAACATTGAAAGTAACATGCGGCCATAATCTTCGAGTGCAGCACCTATTAAAAGTGACATGCCACCAGTCTGCATGCCGCGTAGGTTCCCACAATCCACTGCTTTGCAACCCTTTTACGCTTAGATCACCCTAACAGCAAAGATACCTCTTGCAATTTTGTCAAGCAGTCTGCGACTACAAATAAAATATGAACCAATCGCCGCACTCCTGAATATTGCAAATATCACCCCGGTTGGGAATTACTTCTGTAATGTGAAGAGGAGATTGATTTTCGGTTCAAAGCTTTCATGTAGAGTTTTTGACTTGCGGTCTAATTACCATTGGCTTTTATTGATAAGATACGCGAAAAGAAACAAGCCAAACAATCGCTGGGAGGGACTCCTTCAGTTTCGTCACAATTGTCGGCGAAAACGTCTTTGTCTCGGAGCAAGGTGAGTTTCTCTGTTACTGTGGCAGCGGTTTATTCATCAATGTGTTGCGCAGTTACAGTTCAGAAAGTTCGTTGTCTACCAAAGATTCTCGGAACCGCATCTGTTTCATCCGGTAATGCTGCGTCGGCTCGACTCTGTCGAACAACATCAAGTGATTTTGTGGTTATTTCCGACATCCGGATGAATATCCGGATTGCGACACAAAAAAGGCAGTTTTAACGTTATCTTGGCCGTTTCCGCACCTTGATTACGCCAAACGGTTACGGTGTAAAAAAAAAACTGCCGCACATTGTCGAAAATTTTATCAAAATCAACAGCTAAGCCTTCCCTTGCGCCTCTTGCAAAGGTAACCGGACCTTGTCCCCTCGAACCGGGCATCAGGGGGCGATTTTCGAACCAGCTGTAAATCGCCACTCGCTGAATCTGCGAAAGAATGTTTTGTTTTCGTCTCATGTCAGCTCGTGCAGAGACACAGCGTTGGGCCATAAATGGTTTTGACGTTTCCTTATTTCAAAAACGTCACACTGAATACGAACGATCCTCGATTGACAATGATGAGCGTGCAAATACGTAATAATGGTAATTATCATTAGACGTTGCAACAGCGGTTGGTCGACCACAAAAATTTTAGGGCACGTGATCGGCCAAATAGGTCCTACTTTATCAACAACGTCATCACTCTCTCTGCTCCACCAGGACGACCGACCTGCCTCGCGCCGGGTCACCACGCTACAGCGCCACCTGGTGTCGATCCTTGCCAACTGTTTGTCGTTCCTGAAGCACCTTTCTCCCAACATGAGCCAGATCATGCTGGACGAAGGCTTGGCGGCTGGTAAGTCACGTGGTCTCGCGTCTTAACGATGCTATTTCGCACTCGAGCCTAAACAATGTTTTTCTGATTTTACTAACATGCTGTAATTATCTAAATGCTGTAAAAATGAAAAGTGCAGAAATAGACCAAAACTCAACTTCGGTAACTTTGTTTTTGTTCTGTTTTTTTTTACGTGAGCTGACATTTGCAGTTGTTAGTTTCGTTTTGCAAGATCGACCTTTTTCTATCTTTCAACTTGTTTGCATTTCAGACGAATATCCACCATTGCTTGGCATTAACTTCAGCTCGCCGTCAATGGAGCGGAACGAACCAATCACGTTCGGCGGCGTCATAAGCGCGGCCAACTTCGCTTTCAGTGCTCTGCATAAGGTTCGCTCTGTGGTGGTTGTTCAAGTGCAGTTCGGATATTTAAAAATCCATTCCCATCCTTACAAAGCTTTCTGGCCTGGTTATTTTGAGTCTCTAGTTCAATTGTTGTTAAGGGCTGGTTGATTTAGGATCACTTCGGCTGTTTTCGGCAGACACCGGGAATAGAGTCATTTCAACTGCAGTCGTCTTTACAACTTTGTCTTTTCCATGTTCCGGAGTGAAAAAAAAAGTTTTCGAAAACGTGGTTGAATTTTGGTAAAAAACGCATTTCAGAAAAGAAAGATATGGTCGTCGGGGATTTGCCTCCGAACAATCTTTTCCATTTTCTACTTTTCTAAAAAACAAGGTTTCTAATTTGCTGATAATGTACTTTGCCAAAACAAGGCCAGTTTTGTGGTGCTGTATGAATTATAATTGTACTAGATTGGTCTTTGCCGTCTACTGAAGACGAGTTTAGATTTCCAGAACCATGTTTTCAAGACTTACATATTTTCGTAGAACGCTGTGTCGACGATACGCTGGTTTTCTAATTGAACCGGAGGTTTCGCTGCAAACTAGTGTCGCGAGTGAAAGTTGAAGCTTGTATCATCCACAGGTTGAAGCAACTGACCCGGCCCAGTCAGTTTACCGCGATTCTCTGAACTACGTCTCGGATACAGCCTTGGTCCTTGTGATGTCACAATGTCTTTTGTACCTGAAACAAAGCAGCGTATCGCATCGCAACAAGCAATTGCTGAGAAGAGAGCTGGGTGACGAACTGGTATGTGGAGGTCATAGCCAGGCCCTTTGCAACGGAAGGCATTCGAGGCAGTGTCCCCCTAATTTGTTGTGCCCAGAAAAATTTGTTGTAAACATATAATAAAAACAAAAATCTTGCCCACCTAAAAATATATTTTGTCCCCCCAAACGTTAAAAGCTGGCTACGGGCCTGAATAGAGACTTCATATTGCCCGGTCATAGCACGACCTTATATTTCAGACACTGTCGAGTGAATCGACCAGTTGCGTTCACTATGTGTTGCTTAGTTGACAGAGAGCATCAAACAAATGTAAAGTTTCCGATATTTGCTGCTAGTGAGAATTGCCAGTTTTGCCGCATATCAATTTTCACAACGTAAAAACTATTTTAAGTAACGTCGAAAGGCCTCCGAAGCAAGGCGCACAATTCGCATATTCTTTTTTTCTGTCCAAATGCACGTCTGGCACCGATACACTTGCCTTAACACCGGCACGTTCTAAGCGGGCCTGTCGCTAGGTTTTTTGTTGTTGGAGGCCAAAAAGGGGCCACAATCGTAAGTGCATTACTAACCGTTGTAGCGAGGCAGTGGTTTTGGGAAGGTCAAGTCAAGGAACAAGGTTTATCCCGGTGTTTGTTGATTTTCTGTCAAAGCTACGGATGGTGGGGGTGAAACAGAATGCTGTCGCTAGTTCTGATCGCCGTAATTCAACCACGAACGACAGGAATTCGATTGATTTTAAATTTCCGTACGACTGAACATAGAATGTTGGACACTGGCGATTTGATTGCGCCACACAAAACGTTGAATTCGCAACAGCACTAGGAGAGTGAAAGGGAAATGTGTATTGTTGTTATGCCGAGGGTCGTACGTTCGACTGTCTCTTTGGTTGACTCAGGGCAGCAACAACACCGACCGAAAACGATGGTTCCTGGTACACTGACCACGACTCTTGTAAATTTTTCTCAAACTATCATCTCTCAACGCTTTGGATTTGCAGAACGCTTGTGTGCGAAGCGCCACAAGACACCTGAGACACTCGTCCAGCTCCTATTCGCCTCAATCCAGTCCTGGTACGTCGCAACCGGTTCAAACCAGTTCAAGCAAGTCAGAAAGCAAAAGCATTTTGGACTTGGTCAGGAAATACGTTGCGAATGTCTTGCGGTAGCACGAACAATGGCAGACTTAATTTTTTTCCACCTGTGCTCAACGTCATCATTACGTCACTGCCTCGTCAGCGTCGCGAAAGTTGGAACTCGACAGAGCGCGAGTTTCGCTTTTGTACCGAGCATGTTTTTCTTACTTTGTTGAAATAAAAAATAATAAAAACTGCACTGCCATGAAGTCACTGACGTCTCAGTGCAAGGTCGATCATTGTACAGCAGTATACGTAACCGAGGAAAAAGAAATGCCTGTTGAGATGAGTTTAGTTTTGTTGCTGAAAAGTTGTATGTTCCTTCATCAAACATCAACGCATCTTCACCGATCTGTACTTTAACCGAGGCGTCAACTTCCCGCAGTCGGTGCTAATGTGACGTCATAATCCAGGACACTATGACCCAAACCGGGTTTAAGTGTTTGTTGCTCATGCCACGAAACTGGGGTTTTTCAGAAACTGCATTCGACCATTTACAAGTTTGCCGTGTATAATGCGTGGGCTAATTTGCGTTGTTTATTTCCATCTTCGTACACTCCAATTTGATTGCACAATGGTAACTGGTTAGCACGCAATTGAAATTGAAATAGTGGTAAATTCGTATTTGAAAAGTCGAAAGCAACCTCAGTTTTAAGAGATTATCTGAAATTTTTTTAGATGTTCAGTAAAAGTTCAAAATGTCGGGACATTAACTTTATAAAAAAGTTATAATCCACAACCTGTAGAAAAATCAAAGAACCTTCAAGTCACTCTAAGAACGAAAAATGTGCTACTACGCAGTACAAGTTTTTAGGAAAGATACAGACCTAGTTCCTCTTCATCTGACACTTTGTTACCGCGCAACGTATAAATTATCAAGGAACAGAATTAATAATGGAGTTGAAAGTTATAATGAAAATCACGGCCAAAGCAAACGATACAAATGACATATTGCAAACGTTTCGATATCTGCTGTTATCATGATCAGTGCATTGCAAATAGAGTTGCAGTAATCTTGCTGCAGGTTCTTATTGGTCACGAAGCATACGTAGTCACATGACTCAGCTCGATACGCGGTGATGGCGCGTGACGTCATGTGTGAGGCATGAAGCTCGTACAAGTTAGAAACGAATGGAAGCGTCGACGGGACGTTTGCATTCTGCTCTGGTTTGTGTTCTCGAATCAACAAAGATTCAAGAATCTGCAGCCGTCGCCAACTGTTGTTACTGCCAATGACCTCAGGGTTTTGAAAGTCAACCCGATGATCTGGGTTGGCTTGCAACTGTCTGCAGACTGAAGAGCTTAGTGACGTTCGATGCTCTTCTATACGATTTATTAAATTGCGTTGCGTTTGCCCGATGTAGGAGGCACCTCATGAGCACGTAAGCTTGTACACAACGTTAAACCGGAGTTGAAACTATGCTCTTGCCGAGAAGGGAATAATCTTAAAATGGCAAATGCACAAACATCCGGAAGCATGCCGCACATCCAGTGTGAAATTATATGGCGGACATATTCCTTTTTTACCTCATGACCATAAAATCGTTTCAGAGGGAGTCGATTTCATTATTCCAATTTTCACCTAAAACCATCCGATATTTTCACAAACGACAACAATATTTATGAAAATGTACATCTGGCGTTTATGCTCGCAGTCACGTGCAAATCGGCAAGCTCCCAAATTAAAGGAAAATGAAAAAATGGAACTGACGTGAATATCAATAAGTCGCAAGTGTGACGCAGCTGAATCTGCCCGCAAAGTGTTTTGCTGTCCTTCTAAAACAGATTTGGCTGGGTCGTCCTTGGTGGCTTGATGCTGAGATGTGGATCGACTATGTGCATAAGTTAGAATCATCCCAAAGTTATGAAAGCAGAGCGTGGCACGCTGATTCCTGGAAGGCTCGACAGCCAAGCCTTGAGATTTTAATGCTTGTAAATACCGATCCGTTTTTTTAATTTGGCATATCATTTAAAAAAATTTAAGTAAAAATCCACAAAACTACTGGTTTGAAGTTGGAATGGGTTCAACAGAGAAAACCTTTAAAAATACTGACAACGCAGAAAAAGGGATGAAGCCAATTAACTACCAACTCCGTAGAAACCAACTAAAATGGAAAACATTTGATCAGAATCAGGTCAAACTATAGAAATGCATTGAAGAGTTCAGCACTCACTTCAGTCAGAACCATGCCTTGTGTGCTATGATCAACATAAATTTTTTGAGACTTACCGTTAAAAGGATTTTTAAAATGTTATGAAAATAGCGGTATAATTTCGATGACTTCGAAAGCATATGGCAAATATCGGGAATTGAAAGTACTGTAGTATCTATAGAGAAAGTTGAATGCAAGTAATTTACCACAAATCAGAGCAAATTGAATGTAATACAGTAAAATCAAACGCTTGCTTTCCTCCGTTCAACCTTTCATTATCATCATGTCAAGAATAGCAATGAGTAAATCCACGCAAAGCACTACATCACATCCACTTCCTCCTAGTTGCAAACATGGTCTAGTAGAAAATGTACGTGATGCACCGAAGAGTTTGTTTCATCTGCTGCTGAGAAACGTTTGTGGCATGGGTGAA
>Ga0210059_1006452_pt1 | contig 18799 bp, 9 predicted proteins | sample Ectturendosymbi2_FD_188042 | JGI IMG/M metagenome (GOLD analysis project Ga0210059, IMG submission 188042) | Ecteinascidia turbinata endosymbiont from Florida, USA - Sample 2 (SPAdes) (version 2) | ecosystem: Host-associated > Tunicates > Ascidians > Unclassified | place: Key West, Florida... | reverse complement strand
TAAACACATGGGTAAATTATGGTTGGATTGATGATTGTAGCCGGAGTCTGAGTCGGATTCTCAAATTTGATAAATAACCGGACCTGGATCCGGATTAAAAAATTTTGGAACAGGAGCGGAGTCTGAAAAAGTTATTCCGGCCACCTCTGGTGAATCGTCCTTGTCACTTTACCAATTGGTTTTGCTTAATGACAAAATAACTCCAGCAGTGCTTATACACCTGGTGGCAAAATAGGCACTGTCTTGTTATATTTTGGAAATGCTAAAAGGTTGTGCATATTTTGCCACATGAGGCAAAATAAAATATATGGTTGTACATGGGTCGATCAGGACTGGATCGGACTGATGATTTTCAATAATTTTGCGGATCAGGACTGGGTCGGATTAAATTTTTGCGGATCCGTATGGGGCTTAGACTGAAAAATTTCACAGTCTGCTCATCTCTGCTGAGCATCCAGTCACAAAGCAAAATGCGATCATAGTGTTCAAGGAATAAGGTCTAATATAAACAACCGAATACATCAAAACGCGAAACCATACGTTATTAAACTTTGTTTTTTTACTATGATGGAGTCTCGAGAATTTATTTACTACAGTATATAATTTTTGTTACAGGCCTACGGTTACTTTGCTAGATTCAAAGTCTCGAGACCTGTAGCCTTCGAGACCGAGGTGAGACCTGAAACCTTTGAGATTAGACTCGCAAAAACGGAGTCTCGAGACTCCATCACTCGCAAGGACTGACTAGAGATGAGTCGAGTCACTGACTCGAGTTACGCCACAAATGCCCACTGGACGAGCACTACCGACTTGCGGTTAATGCTACTGTGTGGGTCGTTAAAAAGTTGTCCAAGGTTGTCATATTGGTTAATTTGTCGCCAGATTCTGCAAATCTGTATATTCGCATGTATTTGGTGACACAAACATATGTAGGGTTACTACTTTTAAGCTTGCTAATGGTTTGAAACTCGTGTCCTCCAATGAAGGTGTGATAGTTTTGAAAGTTGCAGTATGGTTCTTAACACTTCTTATAAAACATGTTTGCAAAATGTTGATATTGAATTTTTGAAAATATGTGCAAAACGTTGAAAACCTTATGCGCTTTCTGTTAAAATAAGAGATAAAATTATGTGAAAACGACTGATTTCCGTTGAAAAAATTAATGTTTTGGTAAGGATGCATGCTTTTCCACAAGTTTGGCTATTTTTTTGCTAAGTTTGGCTATTTTTGTAGTGAGTTTGGCTGCAGTTTTATTTTTCGATCTGGTCACCAGAGGTGTGCGGACTCTGTTTTATTTTACTCCGCATCCGATCCTGTTTGGTAAATTTTGAATCCGCATCTAGTCCAACTCCGCCACTACCATGATGCAATCAATACGACTCGTGTTTGACTCCGCATCAATAAAAGTCATGCATATTCCACATAATATCAACTAAGTGAGCACCAATCTATCTACTTCACTGTAAACACTCCTCTCACAACCTGTTGTATGCTTGACTTAAATTGATGACAGTGTCTATTTTGCCGCCAAGATTCAAGCGGTTGGCAGAAATGAAGTAAAAATAAAATATAAACCCTAAGCCTAACCCTAGCCTTTACCCTAACCTAACGCCAACCCTTACGCTAACCCTAACCCTAAAGCTAACCCAAAGTCTAACCCTAAACCTAACACCTAAGCGTAAACTTTGGAAAGTTTTGAAAAAAGTAAAAAATAAAATAAAAGGGAAGTCGCCAAGGTGAGAGTCAAACTGAAAAGCAATAGCATACCAGATGTGAAGCATAACCGTTACGCTACGTGCAGCACGCCGACTGCATGACAAACTGACCTTTTTATTCGAATTGCATCATGCCACTAGACCGAATGTTCGACTGGCGGCACAATAGCTCCAGCTGATCTGTTGTCGCCAGAATCTTGGCGGTAAAATAGACACTACCTAAATTGATATCAAAACATATGAAGCATTGATATAGGCCAGTGGTCTGTTACCTAGATGGTCAGCAGACCAAATGTAAATCCAGCCCACAAAACCATTTCATTCGGCCTGATAAGACATTTTGTCAATTATGAAATATGATATATCAACAAAGAACTTGTTAATTTAGAATGTAACATATCCCAAAACAATGACATATAATTGATGTGCAATCATCGCTGGTAAATGAGTAGCCTAAACAAAGTCTTGCCAAATGTCACTTTCCCCACCAGCATAAGGCTATTCTGACAGCTTTCCATCCTTTAGCAGATTAAGCACAGAGTTTTGTTCTGCCATATAGCCCACACTACTTGGGACTACTAGTTAGGTTACTGTATGATGCAATGTTACGCTTACACAGTACAGTAGCCTACCTGAACTTTTCAGCACTTCCTGGAAAAAGTAGCCTAAACATGTCTTAAAAACGCAATTCCAATAAAACTAATGCAGGAATCTTATATATATATATACGTAGGGCGTATAAACTTTTATTGAAAAATCACAAATATAACACAACAGCCAATCCAAAATGCATGGGATTGTCAAGAGTAGTTCGAAAACAGCATAGTTTAATCTGTCATTACACTGCCATATCACACAGCCATGAAAATAACCTGTGCGTAAATCACTCATGCATTGCATCTGCGTAGTGCACTTTTCTGTCATTGCGTGGACCACTCTGGAAGACATGCAAAACTATAGCAACTATAGCAGGTTATACGTAATTAGCAATTACAGACACAGCTCAGTCTCACAAACCATTCTTCATAAGCAAATTACAAAATATCCAGATCCAGTCCGGATCCGGTCCTTGTCAAGAAAACCTGAATCCGGATCCTGCCGGACACAAGCGGAGTCCGGGTCCAAAAAATCCAGTCCATTCACACCTCTGCTGGTCACCCTGAAATTATCTCAACCGTGTAATTTCCGTTCACACTCGAAAAAAGGTTTGCCAATCGGCGATGTGTAGGTTTCCACTTGGTAGGGAGTGAAGCCAACGAACTTGCCGGTGCTCATCTAGGCTCCATTCTTAGTCTATTTAGCTTTGATTGAAAGTTTAGCCCCAAAGACAAGTCGGAACTTGCGTCTCGGGTAATCATAATCTGCTCATGTTGTAAGAGTGTCCGCGGTCGTCGTTCCGTGTATGTTGCCTGGCTGGCACAGTCTCGCATTATTCACCGCTACCGACTCCATTGCGGAATTCCATGTTTAAATCATCTGTATCATGTTATACGATGCTGTGGATGGCGTCCCAGAAGTAAATCAATTTATCCAACATGTTTTGTTTTTCTTCAGTGCTCTTTGTTGGGTAAGCCAAGGTCTTCAAATTTTGGTGTTCAAAGTTATTTTCAAATCTTCATGCTCATTGATATTATCATGCTGCAGAGCCTACTGTAAAGTGTAGTTCGAAGCAGGTTTTAAAGGAAACTGCAAGTGTTTTGATCATGCATGCTGGTCGACATAAAATTATTTGAAGCTAGGTTGTTGAAATTCTGTACATTAATTAGCTTAGTTTATTTTGAAGAGCAGAAGCTTTAAATTTCTTTGCATTAGATTAGCTAGCACAGTTTCTTTTCCATAATTTGCCACTTTTGTTTCATCCATGTTTTAAAAGATTATCTGAACCTTTGTTAATTCCTTAGTCATAAAAGCAACTGAGAGTAATTCATAGAGTTAATTCACAAAATTGTAAAAGACATGCTGTAAATGCAGTGGTTCCCAACCTTATTAGGCTTGCGGCACCCTAAAAAAGAGAAATATAATTTGCAGCACCTAGTAGCGAACCCTTTCAACGATAAATGTATTAGCTCACAGTATCCCTAGGTATTGTAAATGGTATCCTAAGGTGTTGTGGCAACCTGGTTGAGAACCACTGCTGTACTGTCATGCACGTGTTAGATATTAGTCACATTTTTAGTAAAAAGTGTAGATATATATATTAATTAACCACTAAAATAAAATTTTTGAACTTGGGTCATATCATTGCCAAATGATGACATTTGGTTGAACATAAATTTGCTTTAACCTGCATTCGATGATTAATCTACGTTAACCTTAAATTAGAAATGTTTAAATAATGAGTTAAAAAGTTTACTGCACTTTTTAAATTTTTCAGTTGTTTGGTTTTGGACTTGTTGGCATTGGAATATATGCATGTATTGAAAAAGAAGTTAGCTTGAGCAGCATAGAGCACATCTTAACAGATCCTGCCATTATCACTCTTTGTTTTGGTGCTGCTGTTTTCTTCATTACATTTTTTGCATGTGTTGGAGCACTTCGACAAAATGTGTGCATGCTTAACTTTGTAAGTACAATTTTTGTAAATTGGTGTTCATGTTGTCTATAAAAAATTTAGTTCAGTATTGTTGGTAACTCGTGTATATTGTAGAGTTGCAAAATGAAGTATTTTCACTGGGTTCAAGTTTTGAAGGAGAATAAATTGTGTTTAATTGTGTTTTGAGTACTACTAGTGACATGTACTACTAGTAACATGGTTACAAATGTGTAATTTTCTTATTGAACCAGTGCTTGTTTTAATAATGTACTTGTACTATTACTACATGTCTTAAATTGTAATGCAACAAAATGGAATTACCTCATGCCATAAATTTGAAATCTGGAAAGGAGCTTATACTTTGGTTATTGTTAAAAAAATAACTGTTATTGATCAGCAAGTGCCTAGAGTGACAGAAAAGGTATCAGTGCATTTGATATTAATTATTTGGCAAATATACTTTGGACAAGTTTGATTTATCAGTCAAATTCTAGTTCAACACCAGTTCGAAAAGTAGCATAAAAAAATGTTGGTGGACTCGCTATGATGGACTACCAAAGAAGATATGCATGAAGCTGTTCCTGTTGTTGGTGAGAATTTACAAAGTTACACAGATTCAAAATGTCACCTCATGTAAGGTATCTTCACCATTTCTGCTGCCATGTAATGCACTACTGCAACATGGTAGCAGCAACGCTTTGTAGGAACTGCTGAATCATTGCGTCTATGGTCTTGTAACGGGTTAGAAATTAAGATCAGAGATTTGTTTAGGGTTTTAGGTTAGGATATTAAGTTTAGGGTTTTAGGGTTGTTTAAAGGGATTAGGGTTGCAGTTTTAGGGTTACGGTTTATGGTTAAGGTGTTAGGGTTTAGAGCACCTATGTTCAACCCAAATGGCTTACTGAGCCAAAATTATGTTACTATCTTAACCAGGGCCGCACATTGACTGACATATCAATAAGGGCTGCACATTGAATGATTTACTATGATCTTAGCAAACTAAATTTAGCTTTAAACAATGTACTGAAAGCGTTCGAATCCTAACTGCAATGGTAACAGATGTGATAAAGTTGGCAGTGAGGACCACCTGCATCAAATTTGTGAAATTCAAGATTATCGAATAAGGAGACAGGTTGTCAGTATGTAGGATACTTTTACTACAGAGAAAACCTAAACTAGGCTGCATAAAGCTTTTGACTGGGCTGCAGGTTGGACATATATAGCTGGTTTAGGGGTAGGTTAAGACTTGGATTCAACCCTAAACAATGCAACGACGTAGCAGTTCTCACACAGTGTTACCACTGCCATGTTGTGGCTATGCACGGTAGGTGAAGGTAGGCCTGTCTTATCTAAGGTAACATTTTGATTGCGCGTAACTTAGTAATTAGTAATTACTCATCAACAATATGCATGTATTTGTTGTCAGTGTATTGTAACAAGTCTACCCACATTTTTAATGTTATTTTTTGAGTTGCTGTTGAACTAGAATTTGACCTATTTATCCATGATTAGTGTATCAGAGCATTGAATAAAAAAGGACATGCTACAGTTTTAGTCACAAAGGATTCTATAACTGCCAATACTAGAATGATGCTACAGTTTCTTGTTGGAATGCTTGGGATGTATTTGTTACTTGTTGGTAACCTCCTGGTATTAAATGGTACAATGTTGGCTATTTGTCTTATTGGTAAGTTTAAATAATCTTTTAAATTTTTTGCTTATGCAGTGTGCCAAGAACATGTTCAGATTTTCCTTTTAGTTACCTTTTAAGTTTCACACTACACAGCAATGATAACGTTTTTTATACTTTTATGTAGATATGCTGTATAATTTAAATCAACACATTGCAAACGAAGTAAAAGCAATTGAGTTTATGCAGATGAATTTAGTTGTAGTCCAGCAGAAAAGTACGACATTTCAAATCAATTGTTCAAATTTTCAAAAAAGCATCATAATTGGAACACATTGGCATTCCATACAGTTGTAGATATGGAACCAATCAATATTGGTCCTAAGGTCAGCTTCGATGACCATTTTCCAAAATGGCTGCCATTTTGCTGTATGTACCCCTATATATCCCAGTCTCTAATGTCATCTTTTTTGTCTATTTCATGTTAACCAGTTTTTTAAGGTGTTTTAGGGAACCAATTCAGGTATGTACCTCGAATTGAAAATCAGGTCCCAAGAATTAGCGTAATCAGGTCAGGTCCATACTAGTACCTAACATTTTCCTTAAAAAAAAACTGTGTTAAACATTATTTTCATAATTGAGTGTTTGTGATATTTACTTTGTGATTTATCTATATTTAGCACAAACAAATATATATATTTGTATATATATATATATTTGTATAAACAAATATTTATTTTTGTGATGTATATTTAGCTCCTATGTATTGCTGATGATGTCATTAAATATTGTCAATTTTGACCAACGGGAAGATCAAATCACAACCTTTATCGAAAAGTATATACATTTTCCTGATGGCTGAATTTTGCACATTTCTTCATGCTGAATTATTAAATGAATGACTGTTGATAAAGTAAAATTTTGGGCTTCTCTTGGTTTACTTCCAACCAAATCCTGTTCATGAAATTTATTTTCTGTGCAAAAAGCTTTCTTTGTTGAAAGCTAAAATTAGAATTTTAATACTGTACCACCAAAATTATGTTCTAAGTATAAGTGCTGTTGTATTAATTTCAGCATAGGGCAAAGAATAAAAAGTTTACAGTTGAGAAAAATTGCATTATGGACCACAAACTTAAGTTTATTATCAAAACCAAAATGAGAAATTGTATTTATAGTATTCCTTTTGAAGCGGCTGCTGTTTACTGCCATGTATGGACACACAGTACACAAGCAGGTACGTCCATTGAACATGGTATCACTTTTTTAACACAAATGCATTTAGTTCCAGACACTGGTTTCTTAAATTGGGGGACATGAAAGATTTGAAAGGGAGATGCGAGCATGGCATCAACATACTTTTGCAAAACAGGATAATGGCAAATAAATGGTTACTCTGTTGTTTGTGTTTGATTTTGCAGTTAGGTGAGGCGTGAGCGTCAATGACTGATGCTGCCAAAAGGGGGCAACGGAAAAAGTTTAAGGATCAGGCTGTGGACAAGGTGTGAGCCACTTGTAGCTTTGTGGTCCTCAATTTGTAACCACTCTTCTAACATATTCAAAGTTGAACCTACCAACTTTTAAACAAACTTCTGAAATTCTATTTGTGATCGCAGCAAGCAGGTACTTACTGAGTTTGTATTGCAGTTTTCGATTGTCATTTGTGTGTCGCTTGTACTGCAACTTGTATCTATTTTTGTTGGACTTGCTCTGACTGATGATGTGGAAAAGTTAGTCATCAACTATCTTTCGATGATGATTGTTTCATATCGAGATGATTTGGATCGGCAAAATCTTGTTGACTGGAGTCAAGAATATGTATGCTTTGCTAATGTGCATTTTGGAATTGTTTGGCACTGTTATTCCAAAAGTAATGGAAAATGTGGTGTATGGTAGCACAGCTTTGCTGCTATTAGAGCAGTTGCCATGTATAATAAGCTGTTTAAAAGTTTAAAGCTTTTGCATCTGCTTAGCATTTGTTGCCATAGTTAATCCTGCAGAGTTAATTAATGCAACTAACTAGAAAACAAAGAAAAAGTTGGTAATGGCAACTGTTTTTATATTTTTTGCTGTGTTGGAAAGCACATGAAAACATGCAGTGGTGTTAAGAGTTTCCATTTTATGTTCATGAGTAAAACTAACAACTCTGAACGCTATTTCAATGAAAACAGAGTTTCCCAACAAGGGTGCTAGTGATAGCTTGTGGTAAATGTAAGTCACAATGCTGCACAGTCAGTATTTGCATAGTTTCACTTTTGACACTCCTGTTTACCTATTAACCTTTTGCTAATGGAGAGCCAGTATAGTTGCTCTGAAAAAACGTTAGAGTGATTTTTGGTTATCACTCACAAACTGCTTGCTGTGCAGAGACAATGAAGACATGTTTGAATGGAGATTTTGAATTGTGTTCTGATTAATATACATATACACCTGTATACACTATTACAAATTTGAGAAGCATCTTTTTCTTTTTTTGTTTGTTTATTTTAAGTGATTTTTGGTCGCTGGCTAAGAATAGGTACAACTCTTACTTGGAAGCATTTGCTATTTTTTGGATTGGATTACTTGCCAAGGCTCAAACTAACCAAAATATTCACTCACTGAGTTGTTGGGGACTAAGTGGGTCTTTTATTCAAATGTTGCTGCGCATAGAATGGTTCTCCATGCTGCTAGCAATAATTTTTTAAAATGTTTGCTACACACAACGACACATTTTGCTTTCGTATGTAAACATTTTGTGTATACATGTATGAAATTAGTAGGTTTTGCATCAATCTCTTGCTAAGGCCAGGAATTGCCCAGAGATATGTACCCATGTATTTATTTTGCTTGGATCGATGTGGCCGATGTGGATTGTGATAAATATATACAGATTCACGGCTAGTTTCAATTCGCACATCTGTACTGGCAAATTTTCACATATCGCTGTTTAAGACGCGAAAGCATGGGTTGCATAATATTTTTTGCTGAGTGGCGAAGAGGACATAGTTTTCCGATGTGTAGCGTGTAGCCTGGTGGTGGTGCTGTGTATTTTGGTCAAAAAGCTGTTATTATTCGCTGCAGTTTGTTTTGTGCTACACTTGTCTTTGGTGAAGCACTTGTTTTTTGTATTAATTACTAAAGCTTGTGATTTTCTGTTTGTTTCTGGCTTTCTGATATTTTGCAGATACTGAACGCCAGACACCTTTATCAGAAAATCTCCCTTGCCAAACTATGAAAAGATTAATTGTGAAACGGTGCTCTTTACACAAATAGTTAAGCAAAAATTTTCAAAACATCTGATTACTTTCGTAACGACTTACGCTTTTTTGAGCTCTCAACTATTTAAATTCTCTATCCAAACATGAAGATTTTTAAATATTTGATTTCTCTATTATAACTACCGCTTTCATGAATTAGCGATTACAACCTTTAATTGTTTTTTTTTTCAAATTTACATATTTTTGATAAATTAGTGTTTTCTAAGTATTGGAGATTTTCATATTTTTTGACTTTTTGTTGTTTTTATCAGTTTTACTGTAACAATAATTTCATCTCTATATCAAGTTGAATTTATGCAAAATTTGAGCATATACGCAACGCTTCTCTTTTAGCTCAAATTGTAAACACACGTAAGAAGTTAAACTTTTAACGAGGTAATCGCCTGAAAACATGAGCACTGTCGTTTTTTTTGCAGTTTCAATGTTGTGGGTTGACTGATTACAAAGACTGGGAAAAGAACATCTACTTTAACTGCTCCAATGCAAACCCCAGCATGGAGAAATGTTCCGTGCCATGGTCATGCTGTAAACATGAAAACGAAACAGTGAGTATGCTGGAACGTTTTCGATAAAGCAGTGAGTATAGTGACAAGCGAAACAACGAATACGATGCTTCTTTTTCACTTCCTTTCCAGGGGATCCTCAACACACTTTGTGGCATCGGAGTCATGAAACTTGATGTGAGTACCTGCTGTCGGTTGAACTTGCTATGACGTTGCGCACTTTCTGCTTCAATATTTCCCCGCCTAATTTTTAAAATTGTTGGCATTTGCCGCTCTGCATCGAGATAACTTTTTCAAATTGGCAGATGCGTTCTTTTTGGAAGTTGCGAGACAGCGTTTTCAATCAATTTTGCTTTTAGCACTGTAAAACTTTGAGATTCCTACCTGGCATCTCCCTGATTTTTCTGCGTGGAAACCCTAATGTCGGAAGATCCCAACGCATTTCTGCAGCTAATTGATGCAATTTTTCAGTGTCATGTGAAAACGCTAGTTCTGTTCTGAGAGTTCAGGTAAAATTCTTGTATTTTTAAAGCCGTTGTTGCAAAGAAGTAGATTCTTTCTTGCAGCCTACTAAATGCTTATACCACTTAAACTTATCTATTTTTACTAAATCCGATATAAATGTTCACACGGCCGGTGTTTTACAACACGCCTGTTCCTACCCTTGTGCAACTTTTACAGCCATCGCAAAGCTGCGACCTACAAAATTTAATTTCGCAAAGCTGCGGCCGGTCAGCACAAAAAGAGCGCCCTTTTTGTGATGTAACAAATACCTCGAATGGCCTCTCGCGCTTTTGTGCGGTCCAGAAAACAAATACCCGCGTGTTTGTCACAAGTTCACAACGACACATATCTGTCTGTGGAATGAGGAACAAGTGCCAGAGGAAATGCGCGTCTGCAACATTTTCCAACAGCACTTGTTGAAATAGAACCTGCGATAAGATTTTTTGAAGCGCTGCTCTACGCACAGATAGACTTCTTTGCTGATGGGAACTTTTCCTGTACAGTGAAATGAACTCATAAACTGAGCATTGTTTTCGTAAATGCTTTGCTAATTTCGAGTTACGGTGAAAAACATTTTAACCTGTCAACAACTCGTAAGGTTTCGGTGCGAAAGGCCGTGGTTGTTCTCCATCGATTGCAGCCTATTTCTGATAAACTCCAGCACGGTACATTGCGGGGTGTGTTGGTGTGGTGGTTTACTATGCGTCACATGCACGTAACGCTTCACGAAGAAGCCGTTTTTGCGACGGGAAACACTTTTACGTTCTGAACATTCCTGCAGAACGTCGATCGGGATGACGTGATCTACGACGTAGGGTGCGTTGACGCTCTGGTCAGCTTCATCCATGACCACCTGTTCGTCATAACGTGCGTGGGCTTCGCCATGGCCGTGCCACAGATGGTTGGGGTCCTGCTCGCCCGCATGCTCGTGCTCCAGGTCAAGGACGCCGCTCTGTATATTTCGCTGCAAGAACGTTTGGCATCGGGTAATCCCCGGCCAGTAGTTTACGAAGAGACAGAGTTCTTCGTTTGACACGCTGCCAATCATTTTCTTTTATCTTTTTGATGAAATGATTCTTGAAGTGAACAAAGTACTGTAGAATGAATTTATTGCTGTTCACTTCTTGTTTGTTTTCGCTAAAGTTTAAGCTTGTGACTGCTTACGACTTTGCATTTATAAAGCTGAGTTTTTCGCTACATGCCTTTTCGTTCGGGTGCTCCTTCGTTGGTGATGTTTGTTCCGCCACTAGTTGGTTGAGGTAACAACCGCAAAACGTAGAACGACGGCGACGTTGGTGCTTTGATTGTTGCTAAACGGCAACTTGAAATAACGATAGCAGTTGATTGCTTGGTGCTTGAACTGCACAAGTGAAATTATAACGAGCTGCGTGAACGCGCGCGCAAGAATGAATGAGAAGCTCTCGGAGCTTTGAAACTTACAATAGGTGTGAGGTTTGCCAAAAGTTTGTATTTCGCTTGTTTCTTATTGCAACGGTGTCTCATGCATTGCGCTTTTTGCCAAGTCCCCAAGTGTCCCTGGAATCTGCGTCCTTTGTATTCCACAAGCGATTCTTCGCAACACAATGACAGGTCCAAGTGTTGGATGAATTGCTGTTCACCGCAAGGTAGTGTTTTCAAGTCTGTCATTACTTCTCTTGATATTCTGAGTACGATAGTTACCTCGGCAAGCAACTTATATGCGCTTTCTTATTAGTGCTCGTCAATTATGACGTAGTCGCAAGTTCAAACTTATCACCGCTTGCTCGAAATAAATACTTGTTGCGCATGCGCAGTGAGCCCGCGGTTTCCGCCACAGAGCGAGGGCCAATTAAAGGCGTCGCTTTGTCAACTCTTTTCTCGCCACTACCCCGCAAGCCAACAATGCTTTTTGAAGCCCAAGCAGAAGCATTCTTAAAATTTAAACATGGCTGAAATGCGCTAGCTGAGTTCATATGACACAAAAAAGAGTTTTGTGTAAACATTTGTGTTCTAGTGCAGTCGTTCTTTCGGTAGCATATCTTTTTAACTCCATAGTGTGAAACCGTTACCTGGACAGGTGAGATATGACAGTTTTTGAAATATTTAAAGAAAATTGTTGTCATCATTTGCGCGTTGTACATTACAGTACAGCTTGTGCGTGTCTGCTAGTATGCAACTCTCTTGTACGAGAATTCTGGAAAGTTCACAATGTGACCGTTTGCGTTGCTTTCTAAAATCTGTCTTGTATGGTGCATTCTGCAAGCTGTTACAAGGTTATGAAATCTTTTTGTTGCCCTGTTTGTCAACCCAAAAAAAGGTGCGATAGTGTTGTATTTTAATCAAAGTCTTTGTTCATTTTTGTGTCTTCATTTACGCGGCGGTACTATGACAATAATGTCGACTGTGTGCTTTCTCGGTATATCTTTTATATCCAGTAAACGCAAATAAGGTGGTGAATTAGTGCGTGATTGGTAGATTGTACACGCAGAACCTCAAAAGTTCGACTGAAGGATCTTTTAAAAGTGCCTTTTTCCTGTCCTTTGTCTATGGTGCAGATGATGTTAAACGTATCGTGGTGATCTATTTTGCGGTGGCCAGTGCAGGGTTCCATGCGTGGGGGTATTGATGGAGCAAGGTTTTGCTTGAACGTCTCCCTCAATAACTGTGAAAACTTGCGCAATTTCGACTGGGCGCGTTGTTGCATACTATGATCTGTGAAACGTTTTTGTACTCAGCTTTAGCCGCCAGTATAAAACATTATAAATACACAGGAACATCAACAAAAAATAAATGTGGGGCTGGGACACCGAAAAACCCGAAGGTTATCTTGTCAAGGTGTCCCTGAAGTTATGCAAAGTCCACCCAAAACTGTCCAATCGAGTTATCCAGCTCTTCAGCAGAGTAGTAAGAGTCTTCATTCGATTGCTTACACATTTGCTGTTTTTTGACGTTTCGAAATTCGAATTACCTGAATTTGCTGCATGTCATGTTGTGAGTCTGCCTTATAGACGCAAATAGCGTCACGCAACAGCATGTAGAAACGAAACTTATAAACTAAGTTATGTAATTGAAACCGTAACCAGCTGAATCAAATTATTCAGTTCGGCTGGGAATGACTGAATTTTTAAAACATCATCAAAAAACGTTATACTTGATCATAGGACAAACATGGATAGAAAAATTCCATGTTTATCATTTTAATCATTAATGGTAAAAGAAATAGCTTTGCAATTTTACCATCTGACGATTGCTGTCTTTCGAAATTGCCTTGCGTTCATGACCGTAATAAAATTTTCTGTGATATTCGACCCTCACGCTCTGCTAAAACTCTGCGGTTGCAGGAGGTGTTTGCAGCGCAGTTGCACTGCATGTATTCGTTCACGGCACGTGGTCTTTGTTGTCAGTTTTGTTTGTTCAGCCCGGTCGTTTTCCTTGCCAGTCTTGGTTGGCGCGAGCGATACATCAGCAAAGTTACATGCTGTGCTGACGTCATATAAACTGCTCGTGGCGCCGCGGCAAGCAGTGGATCACTGAGAGCCGTCAATTGCCAGCCGCTGATGTTTTGCTTTGCACTCATGTAACGCTTTCAGGCGCACTTTGCCATCGCCCGTTTCACTCGCAAACATTTGAAACTGACAATTTTGCACTATTTTTCTACAAACAGTGCTTTCGTGCACTTGAAAGAGAACGTTGATGCTCTATCGGCGGCTTTTGGACGCCCGTGAAAAATTTGCAAGAGAGGGAAGCATAGCGTGACGGATGGAATACTGTAAAAACTAAATATTTGGTGCTAATTCAGTTCTTGTGCCGCGAACAAATAATAGTCAATGCTTTAAGTGTCTGTAAGAACGTCGAAAGCATTTTTGCATCAGCTTAAAAACATGGTAAGTTACCTTGCTAATGTTTGTGTCTCGGGCAAAGAGTTGCAAGCCGAGACAAACTACCTGTTACCTCTGCTTCTTGAAGCCCAATCCTGCTGTTACTACAGCGTAACGTCCGTAGTTATTACCTATACATAATTATTTGAAAGCATCAGTTCTTGCCAAGCCCATTACCGAACGCTACAGTCTTCAATCTCTCCCTTTTGAAAGTTCACTTACTTTGATTTACAAGGTATACGAAGCTATATTTGAAATATGTTTGCAGGGAGGCGATCGCCTCCCCCCTAAAATCTACGAAAGTAAGTTTATTCATCATGATTTTGTACGATTCGGAAAAAAAATTCGCGATTTAAGGCCATTCTGTCGTCTATTGTTTGTGAAGTGTACTTCATCTCTCTTACAGCAGCGAAGCCCTTGTGAGACTTGACTACCAAATATGAAATCCCCCCCCTAGTCTTACTGGTTGGATCCCACTGTGTGTGTGGGAGGACGATTCGAGCAAAGGGTTAGAAGTGTTGCAGTCAAACGAAGTTCGAGAATTAATGCTAGAACCGAGCAGCAGAAAATTTGTCATGTATTTCTGGTTTCGCACGAATCTGGTCCGTCAGGCTTTAACATCTTTAATACGTGGGATTCACGCTTGGGTTGCAGGAGAAACGGCCGAAAGCATCGATAGGTTGAAAGAGTTGCGGTGCTCTGCTTTATCGCACATTTCACTGTCACCTTGTGTTCTACTGTTTCGGCAGTTTAATATTCAGGTGCGTGACCGTGCTCCTTTCTAACACCGCTTAACCTGTACTCGCCTTTTGCTATTATGTTCTTTACATTTCACTTGTTTTGTTGACGCATTTTCACTACTTGTATGGACAGACTCCTGCAATTTACTGAGCTACAATCTGTTGTGAGTAATGTAATCGAGTCGGTTGCCGGGTGAGTCAATCCTTAACCTGGTGGTGACCGTCTTGTTTTGAATCAAACAAGTATGAAGCATTGTCAAAAAACCGTGGCCCTAATGTATGAGACTCGGAACCGAAGCATTAACCAGGGTATAAACCAGCTATGTCCAACCCAAGTTGTTTACTGAGCCTAAAAGTATATCACTCTTGACCAGGGCCGCACATCAAATGACATATTTCTAAGGGCCGCACATTGAACGCTTTGATTTTAGAAAACTAAATTTAGCTTCAACTAATATACTGAAAGCGTTCGAATCCTAACTGCAATGGTAACAGACGTGATAAAGAGGCACTGAGGGCCACCTGCGTCAAAAAGGTCAAATTCAAAATTATCAAACCAAGGACAGGCTGTCAGCATTAGTATACTTTAACTACAGCGTAAACTACTGGACCGCACAAAACCCTCCCCGGGTCGCATGCGGCCCGCGGGCAGGACATAGCTGGTATTGATGCGATCGGAAATCCCGAGCGGTATATGCGCAAAGCTCCGCACCGTGGCAGCAAGCAACAATAGAGATCATGCTCGCAATCTCTCTTACTCGCTCCACATATTATTCTTCACGCACATCCCGTTCGTGGCGAACCACACAATCAACGCAACACCACCGGAGAGGTTGCAACAGTATAGACCGACCTATCTGCCGCTGCATCTAAGTAGCTGATACCGGCCTCGGAACGATATTTTACCAGGGGTTTTACGAAGACCATTGCCGGGCCCCTTGGCTTCTGGGGCTCTTATCGAAACTTCATAGCTTGTTTGTTCTGCTAATCAGAATACAGACAAAAGGCATACTTTGGTAAGATTTATAAATAAATTGATTGCTATACTTGCAACTGGCTTGCACTAATTTTGGGCTTGATTACAGAAAAAAAACTTTGCGTGTGTCCATCCTCCCGGGTACGATGTACCTCTTGTGCCCCCCTCTCGTAGCCTTTGGTTGATAACTTCAGGCTTGTGACTTTGTCAAAAGGAACAAGTCAACGACACTTGCGAACTCGTCGAATGTGATCCACCTACGTAAACGTGTAATTCAGATCGTCTGTTAACACATTGCTGCGTGGAGGCTTTTAGGGACAGTGTTTGCATTGAAAACTTCGATACTGTCTTATTCTTTAAAGCTGCTTTGACCGAGCACTTCTTGCAAAATGGTGCGGATCTTTGGATAGATCGACCGTTTCTCGAAAATATTTTGCAAAAGCAGTTTGAAGAGCAAAGAAATGTCATCCACCTTCTGTCAGTCTCGCACTTCTTTAACGAAATCATATTTGTGTGAACTGTTCATTTGTAATTTTCCGTTACACATCTTTATGCTACAGTATCTACCTGAATTAATTTTTTCATGTTGCCCTGAAAATTCACTGATTCGCCCGAGAATCAGAAATTTCGTAGGTTAGGCGCTTGTTTCTTCCACCTATTCCCGCTGGCTCGGTTGTGGATTGTCGCTCTCAGCGTGATGAATTAAATGTTGTACATTGAAGAAATATATTTTTATGCTAATTGCGAAATCTTTCGCCAGCTTTTTCCGTCTCCAAGGACAAGACCAACAGCGAAACTGCTCGTTTTTCACGAAACATGTCCATAAATCACTCAAGTATCGGAACAAAGGTCTTGAAGTTTTGATCAGGCACTGCACTCTCAACAGAGCTTGTTGGCCAGCGGCACGCTGCATAAAATTTTAACACCATGTCTCGTCTGCTTCTTCATGGTCAACTCATCGACGTCAAAGCGCGAAAGGAACCTTTGTTCTTGACAGGTCAGGCGGCACGAAGCACGCTCGCGGGTATGCGAGATTTTCAAATGCTGTGTGACGTGTGAATAGAAGCTGCACGCAAACCGCAGATTTGTTACACAACAAATCTGAAGGTGCACAAATACAGTACGCCACCAAACAACAGAGCCCCCGAGAGAAATTTTGCAAGGCGGCGCTGTAGTCCTTTCCCCTTAGGACGAGGCAGGCTTGTATAGAATTTTCTCGATATAATTGCGAGTTTAATTCCCTCCGAAAATAGATTTAAACTCTCATCAATGCCTCATTTCTGTGATTAAAGTACATACCTTTTCGCTGTTAAGTTGCCGTGAAGCAGTGTGGCAAAGGATAGGAAACTTCAAGCTTAAGCAAAAGTTCGTGTCAAAAAATATAAACAAATAAAGGGTTAAATAAGATTACCTGCACGTAAATACACTATAAAAATATATCTTACAATTTTGATGTCAGCCTAAAGGTGATGCAGTTAATACAAATATAGTTTGGTACGTATGAGGGAGAATCACAACAAAATGCATAAAAAATTTATTTTGAATCACTGAAAAAATAAAAGACTAAAAACACATGTCATATACACTTATTTGCCTAATTTATACAAGGTTTGCAACAACGAATAAAGCTATATTAAAAAAAACAAGCTTAAATTCTTGCCTTTTCACTCTGAGTAGCGATAGTACAACGACAATCACTGCGCATAAACACAACAACCCGGAAATACGACAGTCGCACAATGTGCCTGGCAGCCAAAATCAAACGTTGACGTACACAAACTGCCTTGACAGTAATTAAGACTCGGGGTCTGCCTTTCGTACCACAAGAGCAGCAAATAGTCAGGTTGGCTTCAAAGCTCGACAACAGCAGCTAGAGGAGGAACGTTCATTCGGCCGGGGGATATTGCCCAAGTTCCCGCGTCAGGATCGTAAACTTCAACAGATTTGAGATTGTCGTAGCGGGAGTTCATGCTGCGACCATAAAAAGCATAGACTTGTTTACAAGTTCGAAATGAAAAAGCCTTACACGCCTGGTTTGAAGTGGTAGCTCAGTGTTTTTTACCGACAAGCTTCACTCAGTCGTTGCGACGTTGTTTGCAAGTTTACACTGGAGATAGCTCGGTCCAAGATTTTTTGAGCCCGGACCGCCCATGGCTCACAAAATCTAATCCATTAACGGGCTCGTGGACCGAGGACATTTTTTCTTTTTCAATCCGGCCCGCTAAACAATTATACGGTTTATTTACAAATTAAAAAAAAACAAAAATTTAACTGTTGAAGAGTTAGTGATTTGGTAGATTTGAAAAACACCTATTAATTCTCAAGTAACTAGTCTCCACAAAATCCAGATGGTTTCACACACTGTTCACGTCACTGAGAGGTTCCTCCTAACACGAAAAAATATTGAAAGTATTTTCATGATTAGTGGGCGGTGGCTGCCCGGCCACATCTAACCGCCAATCATATCGTTAGCCGGTCCTCCGCTGCTTCAACCCTAACGACTCTCCAAAAACCAGACCATTAGCGGCCCAAGCCATCTCTGGTCTATATGCTCTTGTGGCGTCACTTTGTTGAGCGAACGCAACGCACATGCTGCGAAGAGCACACCAGGCTCGTCAGTACACACCCCTCATATGGCGAGCCCCGGGGTCACTGCGATTGGTTCTCGCGTATCCGTGATCATGGCTTGGCGGAACAATTGGCTGCTGATGCAGATTCCTGAATGTTATCGACTCAAAAACGCAAACAACGTTTAACCGTAAACAGCCTTTGATATTATCCCACGACTTACGGCACATCTTTGCTTATCAACCAGAGGTGGCCACGGATCCGTAGTGAAGAAGTCAAATCCGGCAGGATCTGCGTTTTTTCTGGCCCGGATCCGGAGCTGGAGTCAAAAATATTTGAAAAACGGACCGGATCCGCAATCAATTTTTATTTTCGGCAGTAGCAGGAGTCTGCGTGGTGTTTATAAATGTCATTGCTTCAATACATGGCTGAATTTCGGTTGCATCGGTGATTGCCGGTGTCAAGAGAAATTTCTGACTTCACACCATGTGCGCATGCACGGGATAATATTCTACT
>Ga0210059_1006451_pt1 | contig 18800 bp, 16 predicted proteins | sample Ectturendosymbi2_FD_188042 | JGI IMG/M metagenome (GOLD analysis project Ga0210059, IMG submission 188042) | Ecteinascidia turbinata endosymbiont from Florida, USA - Sample 2 (SPAdes) (version 2) | ecosystem: Host-associated > Tunicates > Ascidians > Unclassified | place: Key West, Florida... | reverse complement strand
AAGCACACAGAAACACATAAGCACCCACAAACACATAAGCACCCACAAACACATAAGCACACAGAAACACATAAGCACCCACAAACACATAAGCACCCACAAACACATAAGCACCCACAAACACATAAGCACACAGAAACACATAAGCACCCACAAACACATAAGCACACAGAAACACATAAGCACCCACAAACACATAAGCACACAGAAACACATAAGCACCCACAAACACATAAGCACACAGAAACACATAAGCACACACAAACCGGACGGAGGAAATGTGAAATGGGACACAACAAACCATCAAATTTTACTTCGTGGATACATACAGCTCCATATACGAATACAGCTCCTGGTAATAACCGACTGATAAGAACAAACCCAAAAACACCATTTCACTGTTCACCTCAACAAGAGCATATTTCTCTTGACTCGAGTAATTGTATCTGGTGGCGCGTTCATATTCCTCAGCGTCATCCGGGCACTCGGGGTTGGCGTACTTATCAGTGGGATGCACCAGTTTCCAGGAATATACTTCCATCACATGCGAACTCCATTTGGACAGAAGTTGGAGTCCTAAAAAAATTACGTATTTGTCATGGGATATTTGCGAAGAGTTCAGGCGTGACACTTCCCGACAAAGTGCCCAGCTGTGGAATTCGTAAAGCCCTGAAAGGGCTCTTTCCCTTGCGACCCTCCCCGAGGAATAGCGGGCATGAAAATGAACGAATGAATATTTTGTCGGTTCGTAGAAATCTGTTGCGGTGGATTGACGTTCATCAGACGTGCTTCTCACACATGTTTTGTAAAATCCAGGATTTTAATTCTGTTTGAATAAGACTTCAGGACTGAGGATGTGTAGTGTTACATTGAAATCGATTTCCTATTTAAATAACTTGCTGTATTTGACTTTGCCGCCTTTGTTGCAGATTACTGTAGTTACTTGAAAATAGGATTATGGTTTGCATAGGATCGGGATGCTAACAATGAGCGCGGATAATCGAAGAACATAAGCAGCGCTCAAAAGTAAATCTGGGTCAACAACAAATGTGAAGAAAGTATATATCACGCAAGAACCTGTGCGGACGATTCAGACAAAATAGACGCGAAAAAACAAGGGTGCTTTCAAAAAATGCTTTAAAATAACTTTTTTTCTAAATTCACGCAAAACTACCTCGGGGAAACTACACAGGCAGTCCACAACTTGGCCAAGAAGGAATCGCACCACTAGTAATTGGCAGCAGCACAACGCCTTCAGTGTGAACAACGCTTTCACCATCTTGTTGAACTTTCACACGCATGTGAGTCCGTTCAGAGGTGCTTTTCTCTTTGCTGGCCATAACTTCATTCGTTCAATATTTCACCACGGCAGTTCGCAGTGTTGACTTTTGTTTTGTGACGGAACAATCAGAGTGTAAGAGCGCCGCTCGCAACAACGCTAACAATTCAAGGTGCTAAGCTTGCTTCCCTGAGATTATTATGAACAGGAGGCTTTGCACCGGGAAGCAGAAATCACTGGAAACGAGCAAGCTTAACTTTGTAAACATTTGCGATTAACTTTGTCAAACTGAAAAAATTTCGGCATATCCAAAATAAGCAGAAACCCTGTGGTGTCTGAACGCAACAAAAAAACTTCTCAAAAAAGTTGGAGGTCTTTCTCACGTGATTTACATTTTTTCCTCATACAAGTTGGAAACTACTCAAGATCTCCACAGCAAAAAACTAATTCAGCCAGCTCTGATCTTGCCCTAGCTTAGACGCACGACACTAATACTTTTCTACATCGCTCTCATTTTTCGTAGAGAAACTGAACGCAAGACAAATTATCTACGAGAAAATCTGTTAAAACGATGCAATCTGATCTGAAGCAGTCACTTCGTAAGGCGCGAAAAAAACTTTCATGTGAATGAATCGCCCCCACAAACACGCGCGCGTCCCCCCTCGACCGCCAAAACAACTTCTAAGTCTGATAAGGCGCGCGTCCCCCCCTACGTCTGATAAGTTGTTACGTCACGAAAATCGGATGAAATTGAACGACCGCCGTCAAGGATGCAAAGGGAAGACAAATGTTGATTTTGAAAAAGGTATATGGTAAAATTGATGCGAAATTAGATCTATCGACATCTATCAACAAAACAAAACAAAAAAAACGCACAAGCCATTTCATCGTCACACACTTTGCACAGCTCTTTTGAAAAAAGTTCATTTATGCAAAACAAGCCAAACAACAGATCTGTGAAGTAACTTTCGTATTTATCAATTTTCACCACTGCACCGATCGAAATCAGTCTCACCCTTCAACGCGAGATAGTAGAGTTCTTCGTTCTCAGTGTCAGTGCGGGGTTGATCGCGTTGCGCTGTGGTGACGACCTGTCAACGCAGGCAGCTTGACAGTTTTATTGATTTCAGCCGCAAGGCCCACAAGACATGGCTAACGCACATATGAAACAAAGGAAGACACCCACGAATTGATCATACTCGAAGCAATTATGCACGCCCCAACACACACAAGACGAAGCTATCGGCGACGTGGATAGAAACAAGCATTTTAACGATGTAGAGTCGTACTTGTTCATAAAACAAAAAAACAAAACAAGTGAAACCTTGCAGCCGAGACACCGAAAAACCGGCGATGTGTTCAGACGCAGTAAGATCACGGGCGGATGGAACTCAAAGCATCAGCGAAACGCACGAAAGTGTCGAATCGTTGTGAAATAAACTGTATTCGCTTCACAACAAAAGTGCTTGCCGCGCGTCAGCAATGAGCTTTTGACGTCTCAGTAACAGAAGTAATCTTCGTTTTTCTTAACAAATACGTTTTTCAATATATTGCTAAAAATACACTTTCAAAATTTCATTAAACCTCAAAAGCAAATTGCTATTGGTTCACCACTGGGTGCGGTATTAAAAAAGCTGCTATCATCACACAACCGTTACGCATGCCCAGGGTGTTCTCAAAAGTGTTGACTGTTTCTTCTTAGCCTTAACCACGTAACTTCACTGTGGGATGTGCTGCGTCTGCAAGGTATTCATCATCTATGAGAAACGTTGCTGTTACCAACGATGATTACCGGTGGGTGCACGCCATGACTTCTCATGTGGGTGATAATGTATCAGTTAATCAATTGCTTGGGCTCAGTCCAGTGAAACTGGTCAAACCACGTCAAGCAGGGGGTGAGAGTTAGCTATAATGGAAACCTTAACAGTTCGGAACCAAACGTTTGTGAACTTGATAGAGGTAGCATGCTCATCACTAAACAGGCTTATAAACTGTGGTTGAGGTAGGAAGCGGATTGTATGTTGAAGCGCCTGCGTCAGAGAAGATCGAATGCAGACACGCTTTAATCTTTAACGAGTTTTTCTTGTGGGTTCGTCGCTGACTTGAAATAAACGGGGATTTTCCGAACAAGTTTGTTTAATACAACATCTTTACATGACAAACGCACCTGAAGTTTGTCAAGAAACGGAAACAGGCTTTATGCACAAATTCCAAGTGGAACAGATACTTGTTTCAAGCACAAAGTCGTCGATAGATACGCAAGCTGACGAAAATTATATATCAGCTCTGCTTTTCGGCAACAACGCAAGAGACAAACATCCAACGAACAATGGGAGAAACATCGAGTTCACCTCGTTATTGCTGTGCCTTGCCAACTCGCTGGTATATTTGATGTGGTCTTCGCGGATGGTTACCAATTGCTCGGCGAGGTTGTACTGAGGTATGATACCAGTCGACGACGTCGACACTCCGGCACTTGTGCACGACCATCTCGACTTGTTTTCCTCATAATCGCTCATATTTTGAATGTAGCTTGCCAAAGGTATTTGCATGTCTCCGAACAGGGGAACCACCTGCAATTGCTGCATAAAACCACACGCCGGCAAAGTTAGCACATCTGACTTGCCAAGTATATCTGCTTCGCACATGATGATATTCGCCATTGGGTTAACGTATTGCCAACGAAAAGGAATACCGATGAACAGTACCTTGAAAAACTTGTCAATCTTGCTCAAATTAAGTTTTTTCTTGTCCTGCAATTTGTATATGTTTACGTCCTTGTTGTTCAAGAGGAACAGCCCAAATCCCATGACCTGCGAGAATGAAATCTCATTGCGCCACTGAACGGAGCACAGATACAAGCGTCAACAGGGAATAAACGTCTTGGTGTGGTTTCGGTATTCGCCACAAGGAAATACGACGGCACACGAGATCAGTTGCGCATTGTCCACAAACGCAATCTACGTAAGCAGAAAACCAGGAAGTAGATAGTGTTGCAGAAATGACAGTCACCCGTGGAAGCCGACGAAAATGCATTACACACTTTTGAGATGGACATGCGCAACTCCCCTAAAGCAGTGGTTTTCAATCTGGGATCGCGAACACCAGAGGGGCTGTGAATCGTTTTTTGGAGGGTTCGCGGGTAGATATTTTATGTGGACAGCTGTATTGCATTTGCTTTATTCGAGTTTTAGATGGGGGTCGTTGGGTTATGGAGGGTTGCTATCATGGGTCGTGGTACAAAAAAGGTTGAAAACCACTGCCCTAAACACACGATTTGGCTAAAACAAAATGCAGACCATCACAACCTTTCAAACATAACAGCGGTTATTCAAGTCTTCCAAACATCAGTAAAACTACAAAAATTCACTGAAATTTGCTTTGCTATCGACTGACTGACTGAAAAAAGTTTTGTTATCAGCTGACGCCACAGAGATTGACTTTATGTAAAAACAGCATCACCGTTTTTCTCCAGTCTGGGTGTTGAATTTTCAAAAGTGTTATATCAAATCACCCCCTTGTTTGTACCAACAACTCTTACCTTCAACAGCATGTGCTTGTCGGCAGGAAGGAGGTACATTTTGTTTTCATAATAATTCATGCTGATCGTCACAATATCGCATATCAGGTCTTCATAACCGTTGATGCCTGGAAAAGTTGACTGGGCTTGGTAAGTATTCTCGCTTTCGAGGTAAACCGACTACAATGAACAAATAGCTAGGGCTTCACACCAAACAGAGCAGTACCCTATGGACACGAAGACAACTGACAGAAAAGATCACACGTGCAGTGTCTCGATGATTTTTGGGTGATTCACACACACACGCATGTATTAGTCTTTTTGAGTGCGAATCTAAATCACAGTTTCGAGATGACTCGAACACACAGCTCCAGGCGAAGCAAATGTTCATAACCTTACACACCGGTTCTTGTCAGGGGCGAGTGGGTTTATTTTTTCAGTCATAGACCGAATTGTTTTTGAAATGACCAAAAAACATAAGTCAGTTCGGTCATAATATCTGAAAAGGTAGACTGGTGAATAGTGTTATGGCGAGTTTTACTACAGTTGTGGGACAAATGACCCGAAATGTCTCAGCAAAAAAATAAAACCCAGGTCGCGAGAACAGTAGCCCTAAGAGGGCGCCAAATACCTCACGCTTTTCAGCAACCTCTGATAATTTTGCTAGCTCCACACCAAGACGAGACCAAGCAAGGTCGGAGATGTAGTCATTCCACCAGGTCCCTGGCCGACCTCTAAGTCGTTTCCAACCTGTCAATCTATCCTGGAGCATTTTGGTCACATGGCCGAACCAACCCAGTTGGGATCTCTCGATTCGGACGAGAAGTGGATCGTCATTCAGGGCGTTACCAATTTCACAGCTGACCACTTTGTCGCGAAGTGCCATCACGTGAACTCCTTGGAAAAATCCCATTTCAACCACTTGTACTTGAGATAACACTCTTTCAGTCATTACCCAAGAATCATGACCATAGGTGAGGATCGGAACGAAGACGGATTTAAAAACTGACAGCTTTGCAGTGTTTGAAAGCTCCCGTTTTGTTGTCACTGAGCGATAAAGCTCACGCAGAACTGTGTTTGATTTACCAATCCGCGTATCAAGCTCCTTGTAACGCCTTCCGTCACTCGTGATTGCCACCCTAAGGTACTTGAACTTATCCACCTGCTTCACTGTATTGCCGCTTATTTGCACCATACACAGTCTTGGATTTCTGGCGAGACATAATATCCCCTCGGACTTTTTAGTGCTGGTATTCATTCTGGCTTGATCGCACGTAGCAGAAAACCGATCGAGTGCGTATTGGAAGACCCTGTTCAGAAGATGCTAGTAGTACCAAATCGTCCGAGAATGCAAACGGTTGATCTTGCAGCTTCCAACAGCGACACTCCTGTCGATTCGGCTACAACTGTCTATCCAATTCATGTAGACTGTGAAGAGGAGTGGTAAAAGCACACACTGTTACCGGACTTCAACAGCCACTACGAATGGTTGTGATTTAACGGCGTCGGCCCGGACACAAACTTGTGAACAGGAATAAAATGACTTGACACCAGCAACAGGGGGTCATCATCATCGCATTTTCGCAGAACTCCCCGAAACTTTGTCCCGAGTGACCCGATCGTATGCTTTGTCGTGGTCAAGAAAACACATGTAGACATCTTTGGCATATTCCCATGATTTCACGAAAATTTGCTGGCGAGCGAAAATTTTGTATGTTGGACGAAAATCGCACTGCGTATCGTCTATGTTTGATTGAAATATTTCGCAGCATCTCTTTCCAAGGCTCTTGGCATGCCACTTTTCCTGGGAGGTTAAGGAAAGAGTTTACTCGGTAGTTGGTGCATTCTCTCTTCTCTCCCTCCTTGTGTAGGAGGATGATCAGGCCACTTGCCAAACACGAGTCAGACAATGAACTACTCCATTCAAGGCTTTGAGCATTTCATTGCAACCTTTCGGGTTTTCACAGCGAGGAAGACTTCAGCTGCAGTGATGGTATCTTCTTCCCCCAAATGTGTGTCTGGTGGTTTGGGAGTGACCGGGATCGAAAAGATCTTTGAAATACTCTCTTCATCTGCCAAGGATCTCCCCCTCATTGCTGAGCAAGACACGATTTTGGTCTTTGATGGATCTGGCAATATTAAATCTTTTGTCGCGGAGACATCAGATGGTTTGCTAGACAACTTCGTTGGCTTGCCGGTAATTGCAGTACGGTCTATGTCCGAAATTGTCCCAAGACTGTATTTTTAGCTTTTCTGCCACAAAGATCGCAGACTTTAACGCCTAAACATACCGCGAATGCAAAAATGCTCGACTTTGTTCTGCAGCCGGGCCGGGCCCACTTTCTCTGCTCGGATAGCGGCTTCATTTCTTGGTTGCACCAAGGGGTTACTTCTTTGCCATTATTCACTACATCTCTAAGTATTTTCCGTCCGCATACCCACGCCGTGGACGGGGCAACAGTTGCCACTATCCGCGTACGCTGTGCGATGCAGGATCTCTCAGAACAAGGAAGATACGCTGTCTACAAACGTCATTCCCATCCCACTTTATTTGTTAGGACCTCACAGCTGGTTTTTGTTCGGTCATAGACCAAAATGTTTTTGAAATAACCAAAAAAATCAAGTCATTTCGGTCAGGATGTCTAAAAATATAGGCTAATGAACACTGTTACGGCGAGTTTTAATACAACTGTGAGAAAAATGACCAAAATGTCCCAGCAAAAATTGACTGAAACGTCTCGGCGAAAATAGTCTCATAGTCCGACCGAATGGTACTGGCCTTGATACTTTTTCCAGAAGTAAGTTGCAGACCACCAGTTGGTGATTGGCCGACAGTTCTGAATTGCTTTTGCGAGGAACGTCCAACACGGATTGTAACAAGTCAGCTGAAACTATGCAGTACTCAATGAATGACCACTGACCCAACAAATCTCTGCACTAGATGTATATACTTGTGCAAATCCCTGTCGGAAGAAAGCGTTCATGGTCCATAGTGCGTTGATACAGCAGAATCTTACCGTTCTCATTTATGTCAGTATCATCATGTCGACCAATCACACCCTTCCATACACCGGCACCGTTCCAAACATGAGCATTGAAGTTGCTCAAAAGGATCGTGGATTCATTAGTTGTAACCCTACATAGGACATCACTTGTTTCATTCACGAATTCCGATTGCAGTGCACTTGCGTTTGGGTCGTTTGCCCGCATCACATATGCACTCTTCCTTCTAGTGGGGCCATTTGTCAAGACAGCCTGGAAGCTGAAGCCTTGCAAGTAGTATTTCACCCCCCAGCCAACTTAGCTGGCTCAGCGCTGCGGCAGAAGAGTTTCCACTTATCGTCCAGCTCTAGTGTTAGATTTGTCGATGAGATGCCAACAACAATTATGGAATGTCGTTTGGCTTCGTCAGCGAGTTCGTGTACTTTTCCGTGTGGGCGATGTGATGCTTCAGTCTCAATCACTTGCCACTTATGGCGAGATATCCTTTTGCTCATGGCTTTAAATCGCTCTGCGTAGAAGTCTGCACTGTCCTTGTTCACCTCCTCAGACGCATGGAGGGCGCAAAGGGGGGCTACCACTTGTGGATAGCTGATGGGGGGGAGTCAAAAGGTCCCTTCACCTAACGCCTGAACAAGGTCATTGGAAACTTGTGCGACGACCGCTGTGTGATGTCATTGCCGGATTTGGCGCCACTTCGTGGTAGGGGTAGCCCAAAGAACACCGTTGGACAAATCGGTCGGACAAATTGCACAGCAACTTTCGCGATATCAGGACGTAGTGGACGTGCATTAAGTCTACTGCAATTGCAATCATGCAGCAATCACCACACCTGCAAAGGAGACGCGCTGTCACTTTTATTAACGGGACAGGGTGGATGATGCTTTTGGTTCCTGCTGCCTCATAACACCCTCACGAAGCAGACGTTATTTTTAAATTCAATTATTGGCACTGACGCAGTTTCAGAACCAGGGTTGCAGAGTCGGAGTCGTAAGGAGTCGGATTCCTAACAACACCAGGGGTCGGAGTCGGATTTTTTTGTCCGACTCCGGATGTACAATTGGTTCATTTTTTACATCACACTCCTAAATTGGGAATTCCTGTTGAAAGGGTACAATTTCTTTTGAAACATTTGTTGAATCAGAGATTTCTTGCTGTGCACCATGATTTCCATTGATTTTAACAGCCAAATTTCATTTCCTTTATGTTAAGAAGTCGGAGTTGGGAATTGTAGTCGGAAATTTTGGAAAATCGGAGTCGGAAAGGTCGGAGCTGGAGTCGGATATTTTACCTCCGACTCCGCAACCCTGGTCAGAACAACATTCGTACGATCCGTTTGACTTAAGCAAGCGCTGTGAAACACACGCGACACAGAGGACTCCTCCAACCTGAAAGTGCCAGCTTAAGGGAGTGAGTGATCTTATCGTGGTTGGCCAAGAACATTGAAAGGTTCTGTGACTCTTGGATCGACTGTGGATTGGACATCTTCTTCAAAAACTGTGCCGCTCTGGTTAAACAAAAGAGTTATCGAAAGAACAGCAGAAACTTCTTCTAATTTGCGGATCAGATTATAAGGGCATTGCATTTTTAAAAGAAAAGTAAATGGTTAATTTGAACAATCCAGTGATTTAGTTTGCAAAACAAAACATGGCTTAAATTGCTGGTTGATGTGTCCATAACTAAATCTCAGTGTTCATGGACTTGCAACATTATTTGTCATATGAAGCAAAACAGTGAAATGTTCTGAAACGAAAAAAAGTAACTACACAGTTAACTTCATCAAAAATCGAAATTAAACTGATTTTGTCTGAAATGAAGAACATCAAGAGTTATTGCAGAACAAATTTCCTCATTTACAAAAAAACATCAAAATTCATTTCCATAAAGTTTATCAGAAGGCAAGATTTTACACAATGATATATTGTGTGGTAAGCTAAAAGGTGTGATAAAAAACAACGCAAAAACATGATATGTTACATCAAATATTACATATTTCAACATGATGCCTGCCAATCATGCTGACAAAATTTATTAGCAAAAAGTTTAACTTCTAATGTACAACAATTGACATGGAGCTGAGGTCTGCTGGTTTCCACAAGAAAACACATCTGGTTGGCGTAAAAAAATTATGAGTGTGTGTAAAACAAAAATTATTATGTTATCATACCGTAATTCAGCTAGTACTGATTTTAATGGTACCATAACTTGGGATTACTGAGTTAAACATTCAACCCTTTTGAAAAATATGTTTGGGTGAACAATATGGTGCATATGACAAAATGACTGAAGGTGCAAAAATATAAATGTTGCAATTTTGCAGAATAGCTGCTAGCAAATAATAAATATCTGCAAGAATTCGCGACACGATTAAATACAGTGAAGTCTTAAGAAGCAAGCGTACAACATACGGATGTGAAATTCAAAAGAAAGTTACAATTACAGTTCACTCAGAAGATTTTAGTCATCTTAAAGAAACAAAATTAATCAACCAGCAACTTAGCCAAAAAACTTTTAACAGTAACTTTCCAAAATCTTCGACATTGATTCTTTATTAATAAGTGTTAGAACACATTGTTAGAACCAATACAAACATCACATTGTTAGAACCAATACAAACATCCTTTCAGATGAGGATAATATATATATCTATACAATTTCATTAGCCTTGACAATTGAGTTAACCGTGCAGTTTTCTTTTTGATAAACATGGAACTTAATGCAATCACCCCTAAAATTTACTATTAAAAAAAGCTTTGAAACACTCTTTATTATTACAATAAAATAAGCAAAAAGCAAATGTCAGTATGACTGTAGCCTTTCATGCAATCATGCAAGGCTACTCAAACAGTATGCAGCAATGCAACGTAAACTGAATGAAGTAAAAACACATGCATTCATGCACCATCTCTTAACCTTTCTCTGTAGTTCACATGAAAAACATGCAGAGGCTGCCTTATTTGTGCAAGGAATCTGACTTCTTAGCTGCCTTGCAACACTGCATCAGCTGACTGTATCTAAATGATAAGCATGAACTGAACAAAACCACTGTCCTGGATTTTCTGCTGTGTTTTATCTTTGGCAACACACTTAATGACTGGATTCAGTAAAATTGTATTAAAATCAGGCAAAGCTTTGCAAATGAAGAGGTATGAAAAGTCTACAGTTTGGACATTGCATCACTACGCGTTTGATACTAATTCACCACAATGGCACATTCATCGAATTTCACAGGAAACAACTATTCTATTGCATTCAAAACCAAGTAAACTTATTTTCATCAGAGTCTGTTAGTTGGGTAGACAGACATATTAGTTTGTAAGAATTAATGAAACTAATTAAAAATCAATGCATGTGTTATTTTGAATGCTAATATAAAAACACATCCATTGAAAGACGTTATTACGAAATGCACCAAGAATATAATAAAGAACGCTTCACCATATTTCAAGTCACTCAATTTAGGCGTAATGTGAAAACATAAGTATTTACCTTCTGTAAGCAGAATAGTCATTTTTTACACTGCTTTTCATATTCTTTAATGCATCCAGTACAGCAAACATGTTGATGAATTTTCCCAAAGTTAGAAGATACGCTTCAGAAACAAAGTCTTTTCTTCTTTCTTGATGACAAAGCCTTTTGACTTCACCTACAAACTTTTCAACCGCCAGTTTCTGCAAGTACAGCACACAAATGCATCATATGAATGCTCTGAATGCTGAATAACATACGAAAACTGCCTGAAAACAAAAAAATCCTGTCAAAATCAAGTGCCCACTGTTCAACACCTGAGTTCTAACTGCAGTGTTCCAATGTAGCTGCAATCTTGCCTGAATAACTTTGAAGAAATGAAGAATGTAAAGCTCTATTTTCATTGCCATCAAACTTAAGATGATTTTTATGCAAAAATAACTTATAATGGCACATGAGGATCAGAGCAAGTAAAAATGAAAAGTTTTGTGAAGACGTCCAATGGTCAAACCTCCGGTACAGAGACAAGTCATTGCTGCAAGACGCCTTCATGTTTTTCAGGGCATCAAGAACAGCAAGCATGTTGAGGAAGCGTCCAAGAGTAATTAGATATTGATCAGAAACAAACTCTTTCTTTCTGTCAAGCCTTGACATCCGCAGAACTTCAGAGTAAAATACTTCCACCGCCCTTTTCTAGTTTGCAAATGGTTTTAAGTTAACACAGCTTCACATGTAGCATATGCAGTGGATTTTACCACCAACAAATAATTAGAGATCAGACATTTCTACAAAAATACAATTTTATCACTGAAAAGACATTACCCTTCACAAAACTTCCAATAGGAGAAGTTCGAAATGCTATCAGTATACATAGTAATTTGGCAGGTTAAAATTTTTCACTCTATAGCCAAATCTGAAAATCTGCTCTTAATCACATGGTCCCATAAGCTTTACTTGCTGTTAACACTTATAGAGCCAGTCTACGATATATTCGTACTTCGATTTCGGCCTAAAAAACAGCAGTTTTCGGTTGCCTTACCAGAGGTGTTCAAGAGTTCAAACGGATCGGCCAGTCTAGTAGATTGTACTCGAAAAGAAAAATTTTTTGGTTGGGGGGTGTGGATTTTTGTGACTGACGTCATAAGTGAAGTAGTTTTAGGGTCATTTTGGCTCATGTTGCCTGGCCTAGAGCCAACCGCTAGGCCAAAGTGTTTCGCTGAAGTTTTCTGTGGAAACTAGGCTCGAGTCCGAGTCTTTTGAGCCTTTGATTGACTTTCTAGCGTTTCTGGTTCAAAAGTTATGATCTAAAATAAACAAATTAATTATTTAACTAATTAGCTAATTAGTCAAATATTTTTACTAACTTACATCACACCTTTTGAACCCGAAACCCCAGCAGGTCATCCAAAGTATGAAAAGACTCGTATTGTAGCCTAGTTTCCAGTAAAAAGTTCAGCGAATACTACCACCTAACGGTTGGCGCCCAGGGCCAGACAAAGTGGGCCAAGTTGGCCTAAAAGTCCTCCACTTATGACGTCACTCACAAAAAACCCGCACCCCCAAGCAAAAAATTTTTTTTCGAGTGCAATCTACTAGACTGGCCGATCTGTTTGAGCCGTTGAACAGCTCCCTAGCGCAATCGATGGAGGAGCTAGGGCGTTGGTAAGGCAACTGAAAACTGCTGGGTTTTTTAGCGAAAATCTCTGAATCCTGGCAAACGCCAAAGAGTTAATAACCATACAAAATACCTGAAAATGCATGAAATCCATTAACTTTTGAACTTCTGGTTCTAGCACCTCCACAGTTTTCTCATATATTTCAGATCGATTAGCTTGTTCGTTACACTTCACTTGCGGAATTGCTCTAGAACAGCTTCTCCAAGTGTAGAGCATCACAGCATATGTGTTTCCCTCCTCCAGCATTGCATTCTAAACAAGAAAAATAACTTATCATCAGTTCAGCAACCAGTCTCCCCAAAGCAATGTAGTCGAATCTATCAGCAAATTGTTTTAACAAGGAATCGATTTGACATTATTAACCCTTCAATGACCGCGCGTGCCAATAAATTGGCTCGCCTTTTTTTGGCCATAAATCGCCAGCCGCTAGAGCTAGAGAGCTGTTCAAACCCTCGGTGGATTCATCAAGTCTTCTAGTTGACATCGAAAAAAAACTTTTTTGTTTTGGCGTTTGCTGAGGGGAACGTCACAAGTGGGGGTGTTTTTGCATTTTTTTGGCCACCTTCACCTGGCCCCCAACCAATTGACCCATTCTTTTGGCTCAATTTTTTTCAGAAACTAGGCAAAAATCCGCATCTTTACAGCCCTTGAATGGCTTTCTAGCATATCTGTAACCAAAATTATGGATAAAAAAACAAAAATTGGTGCAAATTTCTGCACCCACAAACTCCATTTTGGGTTGAAACACACCCCTTCTTTATATGGACAACACTCGCCAGCAGATCGAGATAGAGAGCTGTTCAAATCCGCTTTGAATCGGAAAAGACTTGTAGCTTAGACTGAAAAAAACAATTTTCACCTTGCGATTTCAGCCTTTCTGGCCATGTTTACAAAACCACAGGATGTTTTAACATGTTTTGACAAATCTGTCAAAACAATCCATGATGCCAACGTCCCGTGGGAGTTCAAAAATCAAGCCGAATCACTGGCTCGAAACCGCACGAGATTTAATGCATTCTAGGCTATAGTACGAGCTTTCAGAGGGTTTGATGGACATTCTAACGTTTCTAGTTGACAAGTTATGGCAGAAATGGTATAATATTAATTGGGGAAATCCCCACTACCCCCTGCTAATCCCCTGGGAGTTTCCTGTCATATTTGGAATATTTTTGGCATAACTTTTGAACCAGAAACGCTAGAAACTCAATCAAGGGCTCTAAAAACGCGTATTCTCGCTTAGAAACCAAAAATATAGCGAGCCAAAATATTGGTGCGTTGGATCGGACGATGACGTCATAAAATTAAGCAAAAAACATACACCTGGCATGATCCCAGTGGTCCAAAACCCCCCACACAAATTTAAAAAATTGTTTTTATGTTCTAAACTACACGACGCCACTAGTCATTACAGGGTTTGAACAACTCTCTAGCTCAATCTGCTGCCGGGTTATAGCTGGCCAAAGTTTTCCCTAAAAGGGAAAAATATGCTTTCTTTGAAACCTTTTGAATTTTGCCAAAAACTGGGTTTTTAACCCATAATTTTGGCTACAGATATGCTAGCAGGTCAATCAAGGGCTCTATAGATGTGGATTTTGGCCCAGTTTTCAAGAAAACTTTGATTAAAAAGAATGGGTCAATGGGTTAGGGCCCAGGTGAAGGTGGCAAACATTTGAATACATGTCCTCATTGTGACGTCACCTCCAGAAAACGCCAAACCAAAAACAAAAAACGTTTTTTTTCGATCTCAACTAGAAGACTTGCTGAATCCGTAAAGGGTCTGAACAGCTCTCTAGCTTGAGTGGCTGGCGATTTTTGGTGAAAAAAGGCCGGCCAATTGCGGCCGTTAAAGGGTTAATGCAGCCTCAACCCCAAAAACTGCTAGCAACAGCTTATTAGTGAAGTAATCTAATGAATAACTAAAGCAGTGGGTCTCCAAACTACGGCCCGCAAAGCCATTTCATCTGGCCTGTGAAGTCATTTTGCCAATGATGAAAAAATAATATACAGCACTTATCAAAAATTTGTTGAGTTGGTAGAATATAACATATCCCGCAACAATTGCATTGTGTAAGACGTCTGGCCGTCAATATGTTTTGTATTACCTTATGTGGCCCTAGGACATACAAGCTTGGAGACCCCTGAACCAAAGCATGAATTAGAAAAAGCAGATGCATTGTGGTTTCAAAATTCAAAAACAAGCTGTGACCAAGTTGATAAGCAATACTGATGTAAATCATTGAATGGCTAGGCTCAAGCAACAAGGCAGTTAGTCAAACAAACATTTGGCATATCTTTTAATTGGCTTGCTCAGCTAGAACAACTGGCCACTGTGACTAGACTGTTGAATGTATAGCCAGTTGTACTGTATGTTTTAAGCATTTCTCTTACTTGGCCAGTTGTATAGAACTATTGAAACTACAGTTCAAATTGCAACCACAATTTGAGTGCTTCATCTAGTTCTTGCTTCCTTTTTTCATCATTTCATTTATAAGCTTTTGCTTGCAGTTTTTGGAACTGAGGATGCATACATTACATGAAAACAATTTCTTACTAAAATAATTTGTTGAGTGATTCAACTGTATCATCTCTGTGTAGACTCATTGCTGGAATGTGGATATGTGCAACTCTACATCATCGCAAAGTTATGAAAGCAGAGCACTGCAAGCACGTTCCTTATACCCTCACAACAGGTCGACGGCTTCAAATTCCCATTTTCATCATATGCTAACACGTCAGCAGACAAACATAAAAGAACATACCATGCTGGAATGAACTGTAGCTTCTTCAATGTACTTTGCAACTCCCGTGACAAAGGCATTTCGGTCCTCAAAATTGGTGTCAAAATTTGCCAGATACACAACAGATGTTGGCAATGGCTCAATGCATGGTTGCTGGTCTGGTAAAGGTAACTCCTCTAATAGATCCACATTTGACAAAGCATCTTCAAGTGTCACAGTTGCTGCCATGATGTATTGAGAATCAACTAAATTACATTTTACGTTCAAACAAAATACTAATCACTCTGTATTAGAATAATATGGGTACAAACAAACTCAATTCACATAAAACAAAACACCAACTCTTAGTGATTACACAGTCAAGATCATCAAAACTTAATGCTGAAGAAGGAACATTTTTGATGCTTCAACTCACACTTGTCACAACTCACACTTTACACTAACTGTATAAGAGATACATTTTTCCAACTGGTTTTCAACCAAGTTTTTTGCAGCCAGCTTTGCCAGCTACATTCAATGGCTTTATTTGCCATTTGTAGCAATAAATGCATTTTGGAAAAAAAGGAAAATTTAATTTATCAGATGAATAAAAATAATATCCATACAAAAATAGAAGTTCTGAAGCCATCATAATCTGGAAAGAACTTTAATTGTGGAACAGGCTAACTTTTTCACTCAGCAAACCACTTGAGTGATTTTGCACACATACCCAATACACAATGATGAACACTGAAAACTGTATGATTAATGTCTAAAATTATTAAATCAATTACATAAAATTAATCCTGACAGGTACAGCTGGCGCAAAATGACTTAGGACCTAGCCCCAAAATTTTGAATTTTGCATATGTATAAGCATTAATCCATATCTGGACTATTACTTCAATCAATTTACTGCGAACCACATGGCATGTTGATCATTGGGTTATTGTGAATGAAATGATGCAATATTGGTATTGTTACATCATAATCATGTTAAAATTGGAGGAATTTAAGTCTTCAGGAGACATCATTAAGGAAGGAGTATTTTGCTGCATAAGAGATAGTTCAGTATAGATCATCAGTGAGGTGTTTGTTTTTGAAAATACCATTTTAACATGCCTGGAAAATATAGTAATAATGGCGAGAAGGCTCATGTTCTTACCTGGAGTAAAAAAAGTACCAATAAAAATAATATGTAAACATAAGAGAAGAGCAAGATCGACCATTATGAAGCTTTTGTCTTTTGCCAAAGGACTAATAAGCAATGCAGCTCCAAAGCATAAATTTGGAGGTGGAAGGAGAAGAAAGACTGCATATGCTGCAGACACCTTTTTGAGGATAGAAATCCAGAAGAAACCTCAGTTAACAGCACTGGATGTGAAAAATTTGCAACCAGAGCTGCTTCAAAATGTTTTCATTCTGAACAATGCAGGATCGCCTCCAGAAGGACTCTGGTTTTCCTTGCTGTAAAGCTGCCAAGAAATCACTCCTACCATGAAGTATGAAGAAGCAGCGAATTGCGATTGCCAAGCAACATGTGCAATGGACCCCTGAACAGTGAAAGAAAGTATTTTTTTCTGATGAAAGTAACTTTCAAGTGTTTCGGATGGTTCCCCCATCATCATCTGATCAATTTGATCCCAGGTTCAAAGTTCTAACTGTTAAACACCCAGTTTCGGTCATGATTTGGGGAGATTTTTCTGGTGAAATGGGTAGGCCTAGAGCTGGCTTTTACTTCCTGCCTAAAAAACAAAAAATGAATGGCGAAACTTGAATAAAAAGTACTAGAGGAGCATATGCAGGACTTGTTTCATACTCATGGCTGTGAAGTGTTTATGCAGGATAATGCTCCCTGCCATAAAGTCTAAAAAAGAAAGAAATTGCCTCCAACAAAAGCAGATCGAAATACTTGAGTGGCCTGGCATCTGTCCTGATTTAAACCGAATGGAAAATTGCTAGCAGAAGATTAAATATCTTATGAAACAAAAGAAAACCCCAAATCTGGACACCCTCAAAAATCAGTAGAAAAAAGTTAGGTGCTAGGAGGTGCGCTTGGATTATTTCAGAAGTATGGTGTTTTCATGCTTAAACGCTTGCAAATGGTCTAAAAAAATAAGGGCAACATGACAAAATATTAATGTGTGGGTTTTTGTTACATATAAATTTCTATTCAAGACCAAACGTTTGTTTTTGAAGGAGAAATGAAGCAGGTCCTACGTCATTTTGCACCAGCTGTATGTATAGTGATAGACCTTGTGCTACAAATTCAATCAGTGGGTTCTACTAGGGGCATACCAAAGAGATGGAAAATGGTCTTCACAAACTTTTCAGCTGCGTTTTCAGCACTAATCTGCAGCACAATCACGGTGTCTGCTAGGCTGTTATGACAGACCCCTTTCTTTATGAAAATTAAGCTGTCTTGTTTTCAAAGTAACATTTATGAAAACAAAGTTTATCTGCTTTGCAGCTGCAACTGCCATGATATGAAAACGATTAAGCAGAGCATAGTTATGTCTTGTTAAAGTATACTAATTACTCAGACCCAGTTGCTTTTTGTTTTCGTTTCAACACAAGTATTCCTACAACTTTGCCTGCTGCATTTGCCTACCACATGTGTCATATGACATCATGAATCTACAAGAAACCACAATATGCACATTTTTTAAATATTATTAGATTAGTGATAACTACAAGTGATCAGCTTAATAATTCATGATATCTCTACTAGATGTCAGCATGATAACAGATGGAAACACAATTTGCTGTAGCAACAAATGTTGCTGTTCCACATTCAGTAAATAGCTTGGTTCAGTCATTGAGCAAGGAGATTCGCGGTACTAACTATAGCAGCAACAAGCACTAAGTTAAAACTATAGCATGTCCACTGACTCTTACTTCTAAGTGTATCTCAAAATTAAGTTTTGCAGTAGTGGTGAACATACTTGCAATGCCAGGTGGCTGTGGGGAGAATGTGTTTGGAACTTGTTGTGAAAAAAACTGGCGGCGGTAAATGATAGCCTAAGTTGCTATAAAAATGTTTACAAATTATAATGAAACTACATGATTCTAACGAAATCTCCACATGGACTATTACTACCTTTTAGGACAACTGCCAAAATAAACAATGCAATTAATCC
>Ga0210059_1006450_pt1 | contig 18801 bp, 22 predicted proteins | sample Ectturendosymbi2_FD_188042 | JGI IMG/M metagenome (GOLD analysis project Ga0210059, IMG submission 188042) | Ecteinascidia turbinata endosymbiont from Florida, USA - Sample 2 (SPAdes) (version 2) | ecosystem: Host-associated > Tunicates > Ascidians > Unclassified | place: Key West, Florida... | reverse complement strand
CACCCTCCCACCCCCCGCCTCGTACGCCTATGGTCAATATCAAGACACAAAATCGAGTGAAATGTCCAGCCAGACCTGTTCATTTGAAAAACTGATATGTTTTCTGAAATTTGTTCAACCATTTCTATCCACAATTCGTCCAAGTTGGTCCCCTTGAGGATAATCTTTGTTTTTGACTGAAAATTTCTCACTTCAATAATTGATTGAGCATCTGCAGTTGAGAGATTTCGTTCCACCCTTGCTCTCAAAACAAGTCTTACCTTTGTCTGTGGTTTAAATTTTTCCAAACAAAAACGTCTTGGGATTAAACGTTTGATTTTTTGGTGCTTTGATTGTATGGTGTGTTGTGAATCCCTTCAAAGCCGATTTTTTACTTTCTTCAAACATTAATTGTTGTTTCGGAAACAAATTCATGACTTTTTTCTTGAAGGTATCAAAAGCATTGTTGATTGGTCTTTTCACAGGTTCAGGAACAATATGTAACCACCAGTTTCCCCACCTTCTCAATTTTTGTGTTACACCTTCTCTTCTTGGTGGAGGGGGGATATGTTGTGTTGGTTGAAGTGGTTGTTAACTCATTTCTGGAATGTAATCGTCAAGCAAACTTCTTGTGGTTCCACTTCCCATGATTTCTTCATAAACCATCCTTGGAAGACGATTTCTCAGAAGCGTCTTCAGATCTTCTTTTCGAAGTTTTGAATAACCTTGAATATTATTCCGTTTTGCAACATCTTTCAAATATTTAAAAGTAACCATTTATAATATGATAAAATTTTTATTCAACTTAAAAAATTTTATCAAGACCAACAAAAAAAATTCTCTCTCCCGCGAATAGGGGAGAGAATTCTTGTGGAAATAACAAATTAATGATAAATTATTGTAATTTTTTTATTCTCCCAAACTCTTCCATTGTTGTATATGAAATAAATTTTTGTTTTCCCAAAATACTTGGAAACTTCTGATAAAGTTGGAAAATATTTTGTTTCATTTGTTTCAAGGTCAACAACCTCAACTGATTTTTTAGCAATTCTTCCAGAACCAGGTTTTCGTTTCACACCTTTCTCAAGTTCAAGAGCTTGATCAACCAGCCCTTTTTGTTCAGTGATTTTCCACATTTGTTTCCGATTCATATGAGTGAGCCCTTTGGTATTTTCTTTCAATACTGAAATCATCGTTGGTCTCGAGATTTTCATTTATATTATGATAATTTTTTTAACTTAATATTCTACTCGCATCTTCGGCCCATCGCTCTGGAAAATCAATGATTTATCTGATATCACAACGGCGAAAGCTTCTGTGTTTGCAGCGACGTTTGCTGAAAACTGAGCCTTTATCTGAATGTCAGTCACCGAGTTTTTCAGTTTCTCACTCTGTTTTGTCACATCAAAAACAAACATTGGGAACAATTGCTTGTAATCTGCAGGAGTTATGTTTGGAGAAGAAATCAACTCTTCAACATTGTAAAACTTTGTTCGGAATGCCGCAGCATCTCCATAAACCCTTGAAAATTTTTGTTGAGTGAAGTTTCTGTCATCGTAATCAATCTCGGGGTATCGACGAGAGTTCAACATCACAAACATGTTGGTGAGATTACAGTGATTAAAAATTGATGGGTTGTGTTCCTGGTATCCAGATTTATCTGTCTGAAAAGCCACAATTATCCAGCGAGGTTTCTCTAGGGCTGATTTCACTAACAATCGCCAGGTGAAATTTCTTGTTTGGGACTGAGATCTAGTCGCATTGAACCATTCGGTAACCAACTGGGAGACTTGATTTTGACTCAATTGCTTTGTAGAGTGCAAGTTTTTCTTGATCATTTGGAAGCACATGAGGCATAGACCAAGAAAGCTTTGACAAAACAACCTTTCCAGCATCAGCCGCAGCGGCTCTGAAAATCGCGTGATTTTTACCCTTTCTTACGAGAGTGAGTTGATGTTTAAAACTGTAAACAACTTTCTCATAGTCATCACAAAACCCAAAGATGTGTTTCAGCGGGATTCTGAATGAAAATGTGCCTTTTGGGTCGGGCTTTCGAATAATATATTTTTGTCGGGCTACAAAACCATTATTGACATTATTTCCATCAATTGAAGCGTCTGTGCCATTATCTTTGAACCACAACTGGTTGAGGCCTTTTGATTTTTGAAAATCATCTGGAAATTTCAACAGCCCAAGCATCGTTGTTGCCTGCCCAAGGTGAAACAGTCTTTCAATCTCTTGTCCTGAAAGTTGGTATTTTATGTTGTTGAAAAGATGCATCATGGCATTGTTTGTTAGCGTGATGACGTCAGCATCAGCGTAAACAGCGTCGTCAGCGTTTTTCACCAACTTTCTGTCAAATACCAGATAACTTTCACTCGGATGTGTGAACAAGTCTTCTGTTTCAATATTTATCCTTATTTCCCCAGGTCTGTTAAGGTCAGTGCCAGTGATTGGTTCGTAACTGTGATATTCATATTGTTCCATTGATTGATCAATTTCAGATTTTTCAGTAATGTTAAGAATGTCCATTTATTATAGGCATTTTTTTGTTTTCACTTTAAATCAGGTATTTCCCTTAGTCTATAACTTAATACCCTGTTTAAATATTTGAGTTGTGCAATTTCTCTTTTTAGCTGATTGATATTGCTTTTGAGGGCTTCAAGCTTTTCAAAAACATTCTTGATTTGTTCAGAATTGTTCATTTATTATATGTATTTCTATTCAACCGCCTGACAAGGTCTTGTATTTTGATCGCACGCTGTCCCAATCCAGCTATCAAGTTGTTCAAATTTGTTGTCACCTGCTGCGCCTTGTGTGGTGTTGCCACTTGAGACGAAAGCGGAGGTGTTTCCGCTTGAAACGCTGAAGACACAAGTTTTGATAAAATTTGTTGTGATTTGGGAGTCAACTTTGAACTCGCAAAATCAATAGCTTTTTGTCTGGCCTTTTGCTTAGCACTTCGAGCAATGTTCAAAGCGGTGTCAACAACTTGCTTTTTACTGATGAATCCTGACAAAAAGTCTTTGAGCTTTGAAAAAATTCCAGAGCCACCTACTTGATACTTTCTTTGATATCCAAGTTTAATAATTATCATTTATTCAATGTAAGCATTAGGTTTTTGTAAGCATCATGAGACAAAATTTTTTGCCTCAAAAGTTCATCGCAAATGCTGACGATTTCGTTTCGAAGACCAGTGCTTCCTGCTTGTTTCGAAGCCATCAACAATTCCAGCCGTTCACACAAGGCATTTGGGTCAGGTAGGAGAAAGCCTTGACCTGAAGTTTCAAGTTCTTCTAGTCTTTGACGCTTTTTTTCATCACGTAATGGTTTTATGATATTTCTATATTTTTTACTACTAGGCGCTTTTATCTTTAGTTTTCCATTTTTATCCAATTCGTACAGCGCGCCTGTTTCTTTTAGTATTTCCAAATAGTGTCTTTGTCTGTTTTTGTAGCATCTTTTATTTTTGTTTTTTCCATTGAAATCAAATCCAAAAGACCTGGAGTTCCTTTGTAAGTTCTACCACCAATTTCTAAATTATCTCCTTCAAATTTTACCTCTGAATTACCAATAAAAAAATCTATGCCTTTGTTTTTAAACCCGTATGTTTTATCACCATACCCCTTACCATAAGATTTAATCAGATGCGTTCCAATAGTTGGTACTATATTAATTGGAAGAGGAGATTCAAGAAGTGCTTCAGCCTGTGATCCCCAGCACAATGCTTGCAGCGCTGGTGAAATTTCTATTGCTTCCTGAAGAGGTTCAAATTTGGAAATAATATCTTTCGACGACTTTTGTTGTTGTTCTGTAATTGGTTTAAAGATTTTTCCAAAATCTTCATGAAGTGATTGTCCGCCCAATCGTTCTGAGCGAAAATCATCTTGAATTTTTTTGTTGGATTTGAGATATTCAGCGACAAGTTTGTCACGTTTTGACGGATCTTTAATTTTTAAGAAGCTCATTTATTACATATTCAATTTTTTGACCTATTTTGAAAATTTTTGGACATGTTTTGGAAAATTTTGGAAATTTTTGGACTTCTTTTGGACCTAGCCTCGATAGATGAATACTTTTCTATACAGCTTTGGATCAAGGTTCATAATTTTTTGCAATTCTTTAACTTGCTCTGGTGTGAGTTTGTCGTTCAGAAACGCAGTGACTGTCGAATTTTTGATTCCAAGACTTTTATCCATTTATATCAAAGTTTAATTAACTCTTTGCTGTCATCCCAAGAGTTGAAACTTTCAGGATAGCCCCTCCATTTAACTTATGACCTTTTTTTACCTTTCTTCACAACTTTCTCAATTCTGAAAACTGCTTGTGATGTCTTCTGAAGCTCTTGTTCATAGAAAGTCCCTTGAATTTCTTCATCGCTCAGGTCAGTTATTTGATAAGTAACTGGGTTGGTTCTTTGAAATTTTGAAATGGTGAACACTTCTGCTGTCCGGTTTGGGGTGAACCCTTTCTCAAAAAGCCCTTTCTTCTTTTGAATTCGGACTTTATCACCAATTTTGAATTTTACTCTCATGGGTCGTCTTGTTAAGTCTGGATAGAGGTTTCTGTAAACTCTCACTTCATTCTCTTTCTTGCTTGCCTCAGTAGGGGTCATTTTTATGCTAGGGTGCCTTGTGTTGTTGTATCTCTCAACAAAGTCGTCAAGAATGTCAATATATTTGTTGGTATTGTTTGCCGTGAAATACTTGAACATTTTTTCTTTCATCGTTCGGTTCCAACGTTCGAGCACCAACGATTTCTCTGCATTCTCAGTTGAGTAAAGCTCTACACCTAACTCCTTCACATGTTTGTTGTAAACCTCTCGGCCTTTGTCTGTCCAAAGCTTTTCTGGTTTTCACTTTGATCTTTTGAAAATCTCCTTGAACGTGTCTGCGACAGATTTTCCAGTTTTGTCTTTGAGCAGAAGCATCCAACCATATTTTGAAAACACGTCAATCACTGTGAGAAGATGCTTGACCCCATGGTTGAACTTTGAAAATGCTTGCATTTCAACGAGGTCTGCAGCCCAAATTTTATCAATTCCATTCACATACACGTTTCGTTTTGGAAAATTTTTGATGATGGGTTTGTGGAGTTCATCAGCTAGCTGGCCAGTCCAAATTGTGTCTTTTTTTTAACCCCCATAAATTTTGACTTTTTCGTTCCGCAAACCACGCAGATGCCTTGAAGCATTTGGCGGTTGTTTTTTGTTGTTTTCTGTTTCACGTCTCTCGTTTCCGTACATTTAAGACCTTTGACACAATATATTTGATTCATTTATTTAATAAAATAAATGGAAGTAAAGAATATTTCATGGAACGAAAACAAAACATATAAAAGAAACCATCCTCTTTTGCCTCAAAGTTTGAGAGGCTTGATTGTTGGAAAGTCAGGCTGTGGAAAACATCACTTTTGCTGAACTTTCTGCTTCAGCCCAACTGGCTAGACTATTCAAAACTTTCTGTTTTTGGAAAGAGTTTGTTTCAACCAGAATACAGAATATTGAAAAAAGGTTTCGAAGAACAATTGCCGAAAATGATGATTATGAATTTGTTTGAAAATCAAAATGAAATACAAGAACAAATTTCACCGAGTGTGTTAATCGAAGAGTTGGCAAAAGATCAACGTTCCTGTTCCAAAGAGCCTATTGAGTGTAGTTTTTAATCGGCAGACGATGTGCCTGACCTGAAAGTACTGTCTCTAGAGCAAAAGAATCTCATGATATTTTATGATCTCTTGCTTCAGAAACAGAACAAGTGTGAAGCATATTACGTTCGCGGAAGGCATTCAAATTGTGATTGTTTGTATTTGAGTCAAAATTATTTCAAATTACCTCGTCAAACAATTCGAGAAAATGCAAATTTCTTTTGTCTGTTTCCTCAAGACCAAAAGAATATTGACCACATATTCAACGACCACGTGTCTCAAGACATGATGAAAGAACAGTTCAAAAAACTTTGCAAACATGTGTGGTCAAAACCATACAATTTTGTTATGATTGATTTGACCTCGCCAAAGAACTGTGGGAAATACAGATCGGGGTTTGACGACTTTTATATTATTTAATAAATGGAAACGGAAATTCTTGAACAAATTGAGAGAAATACTTCTCTGAAAACTGCAACGCAGATTGTGGTTTCAGAGAATTCGACAAAAATAAAGACAACTTTTAACCCACCAATCGAGTTGGATCCAACGCGAAAGTGTGAGATGGCTTTGGTGAATTTAGAGACATATTATAGTTTTCCAAATTTTTCTGATGAAAACAACGTTTTTCGATATTCTCCAGGTTTCATTGAGGTGGGGAGACGTTGACGAGGTCAACAACACGACAAAGACAATGGGTCGAAGTTCAAATTTCAGAAGGCAGTTACCATCACATTGACATTGCGGAAACAATAAAAAGTGTGATGAAACAAAATGGGCATAACGACAAATCTATTAAAATAACGGCAAACACCAACACTTTGAGAAGTGTCTTGGAAATTCAAGGCGACTTTCAGGTTGATTTCAGAGCGCGAAATTAAATTTCAAGCATTCTTGGATTAAGAAATCAGGTTTAGGAAGAGGCCATTCACGAATCGCAAAATGTTGTCAACATTGGTACACGAAAAGCGGAAGTGCTAAATAGCCTTATAATAAATACTACGGCCAAAGCAAACGATACAACTGACATCTTGCAAACGTTTCGATAACAACTGTTATCATCTTCTGTGCATAGCGATGTCAACATCTTATCAATAAATTCAATTCTTGTGAATGTTGATGTGATCAGAGGGTCTTATGTGAATGGGAGAACGCAAAACACAGTTTACAGTTCTTTCCAAACGCGTCACCTGGTTACAAAATCGTTGAAAATCCGAGAAACCTTGTGTATTTTCCAGTGATTTTAGATAAAATCAATAAAATGGAAACAGTTGTCACAGACCAAAAGGGAAAGCAATTGAATCTTCGTAGAGAAAACCTGACAATCAGATACCACTTGAGAGAAATTTAATAAAATAATATAAATGAGTTATACCAATGTGCATGTAAACATTTCTGAAAATCAACAGCAAAAATTGAAACACGCCGTTGGTACAAAGAGTCCCGTGAGCATTCGTCTCAGCTACGAAGATTTGTGTGGAAGTGATGTTCTTGCTTTGACCAATTCACAAGTGAACAGAATGACAAAAGCTTATCAGGATGGAAAAGGCATCACGATAAAAATAAGTAAACGTCAGGTTGTTCACAATATGAAAATAGAGGGTGGGTTCCTCGGGTTCTTAGCAGGTTTGGCTGCAAAGGTTTTGCCATTTTTGGCAAACACTGTGTTGCCAAAATTGGCGACTGGAGTGTTGAGCGGGGTTGGGTCTACACTTGCTAAGAAGGCTACTAACAAAGCTATGGGGAACGAGTTGTATTTGAGAAAAAGTTCAAACATCGCAAGGGTTGAAACGGACAGTCAGGGGCTGTATTTGAAACCTTTCAAAGGTTCTGGGCTTGGCATGGTTGGAAATGGCCTATATTTGGAACAGGGGGGTCAAATTATCAGTTGTGAGGGTTTGCTTCTTGGTCCGAACAATTCTTTGAAATGTATCCCAGTTCTCGGTTGGTAGCTGTGAAAGAAATGATTTTTTGGCATTAAATAAATGTGTAAATCAAAGATAAAACGAATTGAACAAAAAGTCACGCAAGACATCAACCAGCACAGAAATCAACACATCAACAAAGCTGTCGGTGAACAAAATAGGAGCAAAAAAGTAATAATTAACCAGAAAATGTACCAACAAATAAATCAACATCTGAATCAACACATCAACCAAAATGTAAAGTACAGTGATTTTATATTCATTTAATAAAAATAAGTAAGGGTCATTTATACAGACTTCAACAAATACATGAAATCGAAAAACAAATCCATTTTGAGAAAATTAAACAAGAGTCAATCATTAAAAAGTATCACCATGTGATCAATTCTTTTCATGTTTGTTTCATACTTGTTCAGTTTTGTATGTTTTTGTTAAATTTCGGTTTTTTAGCCAATTTTCAAGAAATCATAGGCAACATTACAGGAAAGATTTTGCAAGGATTAAACTTGATTTTTGGAAGTGTCTCAATTTTTCTGAAAGTAATTGAAAAACACCTTTTCAAGAAAATTCAGAAACATGAGAAGCAAAAATCTTTGATTGAGAGCCAAATCAACTCGATTCCAAACATGGTTTCGAAAGCGTTGTCAAACAATGAAATTTCTGAAGGTGAGTTTGAAAAAATGCGTTTTGAAACAGAAAAATGTAGGAACAATGTTGCAACATACAAAAGTTTTGATGAAGTGAATTTGGATTTTGATAAGATGCTTCTGAGACCAGAAAATAAATCGGAAAGTTTTGTTTAGAATAAATGATTCAAGTTGAAAATATTGCTCTTCCAAACAAACCTCAGAGCAACTTTGAAATCGAAGATATGGTGAAAAAAACTTGATTTGAAAAACATTCGTGGTGTTTTCTTGAGAGACACTTTGCCAACGAAACTAAAACGAAATGAGTGCGCAATTATGAACTTAGACGTCACTTCTGGAGGTGGGACGCACTGGGTCGCGTGGTTCAAACGTGGTGATAAAAAGTGGTATTTTGACTCATTCGGATTGCCCCCACCAACTGAGTTGAACGATTACCTCGGTGATATGTTCTATCCAACTGAGCAAATTCAACGAAGGCAAGAAGTGATTTGTGGCCATCTTTGTCTTGTTGCTTTGAAAGAGGTGCAAAAAGAAAAAGGGCTGCAGGAAATAATCAAGACATTTTGGTGATATAATAAATGACTGTAGACAAATTCGGACGAAGCCCAAAAACGGGTCTGAAATAGTGCCTAGCATAGGTGGCTATGGATCCGGAGTCGATTCCAGCAGGATTCTGCGTTTGGTTTTGGAGCCGGAGTCAAGCATTTCTGAAAAAGTGGACCCGGAACCAGGGAGTCTGTTTCATGTTTGACAGTAACAGGAGTCTGCACGGTCTTTTAAAACGTCATTGCTTCAGTACAAAATAAACATTGCTGAATTGCAGTTGTATCGATGGTTGCCAGAGACTGAACAGGAATGGGATTCTCAGATCATTAAAATTTCGAAACAATGCCTGATACGAAAACTTTGGAACAGGAGCGGAGTCTGAAAAGTTGGGGAGGGCGAATTGTACTCTAGACCCAATAAGGGCGGGTGACGGTTTTGACCCCCTTGCGGATGCCTATGCCCTTTCAATCATAATTAAACGCTCGTGCTGTTTTCGAAGGCCCAATTTCAAACTCATGTTGTATTCAGTTATCTGTAACGTAGCCATGCTATGTTAATGTAATAAACTCTATAATGACAAAATCAATGTGTTAACATCAAACAATTAATGTTCTATCGCTATAGTTGTTGTAGTAGCCTATGTTTGAGCCAACGCAACCAGGGCAGCAAAGACAGCCCACAACAAGTGTTGCGCGGCCCAATAAAAAGTGCTGAATAGCCCACAATTGGGCGGAGGCCCACCACTGGGTACAGTGTTATTCGTTGAATAACTTCATTTCTCATTGGTATAAAGTTTCGAATTTTCATTGGACAACTCTGATGCAAGATGCACTGGATGTTACAGGCGCGGGCTACGAATACAATTTTGTATGATTGTATACCGTTTATTCCATAGCAGCCTACTTGTATAGTGGAAGGATGCAACACAAGTCTACAACAGTGGTGTGACTGACGAGGATACAAAGGTGCGAACCTCCCCCCTAACAAGCTAAATAAAAAATTGAGCCTCTGTTTTATTTATATTTCGGTATGGAGTATTTTTTGGTTTTGAGTAAGATGTTGTTTTATGAGTGTTCCGGAAGTTTTTGGACTGTTGTTTTCAGGTGATTTCGGGCTTTAGTGTAGCATATAGAAATGCACATCCGGCTACACTTTTATTTAGAAACTTTTTTCTGAATGTTGGCGAGGGGACCCCTAGGATGACCTGTGGGCCTCTTTCAGCTACACGTTTTCGACCCTGTGGCCAAAACCTCTAGCTACGCAACTGGTCTACAACTTAATTTTCCTGAATAATTTTTTCTAGGCCATGCTAAAAAATGCTTAAAATTAACATGGATTCAGCAACGTTACCTGAACAACAGCCCACTTACCAAGGCAAATGCTAACAAAGAATCTATTCACAATGCATTTGGCCATCATTGGCTTTAGGAAGTTATGGGTCGTGTGAAGATCAATTTGTTTGAGGTATTAGATAAATATGAATATCGAAAGATGAAATGTGTGAAATCAGTTCTTGGTGAGTTCAGTTCTGGTGTTTCTATATGCCGTAACAAAGGTACTCAGTCAAATTTGGGACCCCTTTTTGCCCGACCCCCCCGACCGAGGGGTACAGGGGCAGACCTATTGCCACAGGGCCTTTGGTGGGCTTAGCCCCCCAAGCAAAGCTCCAAGCCTTCCCAAATTGAAACGTGAAACACTGTAAATAAGTGGAATTTTGGGTTAATTTTATAATGACAAACCCCCCCGCACAAATCAACCCACAGAACTGCAAAACCACCCTATTGAAAACTTTCTGGCGACGGTTCTGTGCGGGAGTCCTTTCCTCCGGCTCTGCGTATATGTAATGTAAATACTTTATGTAAACACTCATGTATTTATATAACATTGGTTCCATATTTTTATATAAAACTTGTTTATTAGAAGTTTCATTTATAGTGAAATAAACACATTTGGACTGCCCAAATGCAGCAAAACAAGCTTTGCAGTGAATATATTTCTATCCCTATGCAAGAAATGGTTTATTTAAAGGCTATACAAAAAATCACCCCAACGGACGTTTTTGTGTCGGGAACCATCGATCCAGAAACATACCTGAAAAAATTTAGGGGGGCTTCAGCGCTCTTAGCCCCCCACGTGGATCCGCCTATGAGGAGTGAAATTTGTATGAGCCGAAGTAACAAAGCTATAATTTAATGCATCTGCAATTTGTTTGTGGATGAGTAAACTCGTCCATCAACCTTTAATCATTTGGGAAAACTAGATGGCTTGTTTTTGCCCAAAATATCGTTAACGTCCAAGTTCGTTTCTGCTGTTTTGGGCAAATTTCTCTCCGTAGTACAGTAGAACTCGTCTAATTCGTCACTTTTTCGGAAATCCCGGTAGAATTCCTATCTTTTGTGTACATTTCTGTTCGTCTACTTTGCTCAATTCGTCACCTCTTTCTATCCCTTAGAAGCGTTTTGTTCGGTTAATACATCATTGGCAGTTTTGCTTTTGATGTCTATAAGCAGCTAGAATTTGTGGGGATTGAAACAAGTTAAGGATCTTTATCTGAGAATTGTTGCACCTCGCTATTTGTTTATCGAATTTATACATGAGGTGCGAAGCACGACCCGACTCCCCGTTGAGAGAACGTGGCAAGTCCTTGCAGTTTGTAGATTTAAAAGATGCTGGATTGAATGGAGGAGTCCAGATAGAGTAGAGGAATTAATTATTGTATTCAACCATATCGTCAAAACTTGTATTTTACTGCAAATAAGAGCACTATGTATGTATGGAAGTTAATATTGTGAGGTATACGAGCTTCTATGATAGTTTTCATCTGTTTGCATAATTCGTCACTAGTTTCTACTCCCCTTGAGGTGGCGAATTAGGCAAATTCTACTGTATTTTGCTGTAATTCTACTGCGCTTAGCTAATTCCTTGACATGAGTAAGGCGGTTTCGGAATTGTTTGTAAGTTTCGAAATCTGTAAGTAGTTTTGATCTTTCGTAAACGCGAAACAAGTAGTTTCTATGTTTGATAGAAGAAATGATCCTTTGTCTTATCCAAGGCTTTAGTTTAAGTTTATATTCCCTTCATTCTTGTGTATTTCCGAACAGGCATGTGTGTATTCGCAAGACTTTTCATGGACCTTACAATAAAATCAAACTTTTCATTAACATTCCATTGTGAGTATTGCATCGGTAACGAGATCAATCACTCACGCGATTCTTGGCTTGTTTTAAGAAACTATCACCTACAAACCGGTTTTTCATCCCTACTGCGCCATCGTGGATAGTTTCGTGATATTTTCTCTTTTTCTTGAGAAGCATTACATTCCGCAGTATTATCATTGACTCACAAGAAAGTTTGTGCTTGTTTGCGCCATTGTTATGGTCAAGGTGGTTGCTATTTTGGGTGTGATAAAACCGTGTATATGCAGCTTTACCGTACACTACGTTTTTTGATACACCGCAGTTTCGAATATCTTGACTCACTCGGTAATTTGGCTTTTGGGCTAGGGTTTGTGATTTCGGGCTCGGGCTGGGCTTTTAATTGAGGCCCATTTACAGCTCTGTGTTACACACCCAGTGACGTACGCAGAAAGTTGTCATGGGGTTTTCATTCAGTGGCATATGGTGGTCATTTGTATTTGATATGCGCTGTTTGTGACGTCACAAGTTGACGTCATATTCAAGTTTTCAAACCAACGTTTTGACGAAGTTTGTTGACATAATATGCATATTCTTCTACACATACTCCCCAATACTTTATGCGTCATTTCACTGAATATAAACAATTTGCGTTCCAAGTTAGGATATCATATGGGGCATATCTGACAGATTTAGCAAAAAAATGCTATCTCGGCGCATATTTAGCTATCTCTGCGCAGAATGAGCTATCTCTGCATCCATGGAGCTATCTCTGGGAACAGATAGCTATCTCTGCGCGCATTCAGCTATCTATGTACAGAGATAGCTATCTCTGTGCACATTTAGCTGTCTCTGCGCAGAGATAGCTATCTCTGCACGCATTTAGCCATCTCTGTGCAGAGATAGCTATCTCTGCGCCGAGATAGCTATCTCTGCACGCATTTAGCTATCTCTGCACAGAGATAGCTATGTCTGCGCGCATTTAGCTATCTCTGTGCAGAGATAGCTATCTCTGCGTTGAGACAGCTATCTCTGCATGCATTTAGCTATGTCTGCGCAGAGATACCTTAATGCGCACAGAAATAGCTATTTCTGCGCAGAGATAGCTAAATGCGCACTGAGATAGCTATATCGGTGCAGACATAGCTAAATGCGCACGGAGATTGTTATCTCTGCACAGAGATAGCTTAATATGCACAGAGATAGCAGTCTTTGTGCTAAATCTATCAGATATAATATTTTTACGCTTGGCGCCCCATAATATCGGACGAAAATAAACACCACGCTACGATGCAATAGTTCATAACTGCAAAAATATCAGACTGCGCATTAAAACAGGGGAGTAAAACACACTCATCACTGCCTCAGAGCAATTTACAACTGCAAAATGAGGCTACGCTATTTTATTCCCAGTGTCCATAGTAAAATTGGCAAAAAGCTAATATCTTATAAAGGAGCGGTGATGTGGAGAGAAATCAATGCGGACTATAAAAATTTACGTTTTCGCCACTTTAAAAACTATGTGCAATTATTGGCTATGGCAGCACAAAATACTTCGTTTCATTTTCAAAAGTGCCTGTCAAATTGCAAAAACCTAATCAATAGAATACTGTTTTGTGTATTCAATCGGAGCATCTACTAAATCAATATTGATGAACATTTGTCCTTATTTTTTGGTGTTCTTGTTTTATGCATTTCCTTTGTTTTTTTGTTATCTTGCAAGCTTCTGGGAGTATCGACTAGACAACCTAAGGGTTTTTTTCGGATTCCCAACTGCAAGCTTGGGAATGTCTTCAAGTGTTTACAAATAGCGTTTGTTTTTTATTGCTTCGCACCCATTTTTTTGCAGTAAACAATACAGTATAATACACTACGCTAATGACACTACGCTAATAAAAAAAATACGCTAATGTCTTGTCGAATACCAACAGTCGAGCATAGAAAGTGTGCGGCTGGACTGGCTGTCGCACACCCCGGTTTGCAAGATCGAATGTTGCTAAACTTCACAAGAACTGAGAAGGCACATAAATTATGCAAGAAAACTTTCGATTTTTTGGTAGGTATAGCAGTCAAGCAAACTTTTAATTTAATTTTAATTTATTTGTTTATGAGCAGACACGAAGTCCATAGTATGAACACACACTGCAGAACGCAGGTTGATAAAAACAGACAAAACAGAACGTAGTACAAGGCATTGAAGCCGGCGGAATCACAGGATTACAGACACTTTGTGCAACTGCATTGAAGACAGAACCATAGAGTTACAGACACATTCTTAATACTATTGTTAGCTAACACGTAGCATTTGTTACAGCACTACTGCGGAGTAGAGCGCTAATTCCTAAATTGGTCGAGTCTAGGTAAAATGCGAAAGCATTGTGGCTTGACATGCCATCGATCAAACGGACATTGCAAAGTTCGATCACTCATTCACAGAGGAAAATGCGATTATAGTATTCAAAGAATAGTGGCGAGTGCAAACAATCTGACTGCATCAAACCACGTAATCATATGCTGTTAGATTTTCTGCATCTTTCGAGAAACAGGTACTTGTATTTACGTAGCAGAGCCTCAAAGGTAGCAATGTTGCATTGAACTTGGTGGCTACCAACACTCGCTCTCCAGGGCAGGGAGAGAAGGCACATAAGTTATGCAGTTTTCCTTTCTCCCTGCTAAAGCATTATCAAAATCCTGAATGTTTCTATGGTAAAAACTGCTGTTTTTGAGCTCGTGTAACAGTTCTATCATGTTACAGAAATTGATAATGTAGCCAATGCGGTCAGCGCTTGCGCAGATCAGCCTTACCAGACAAAATAACTATGCAATTGTTTTGGATAAAATGAACTATCGCGGAACACAATCTTAAACGCGCGTAGTGGACGAAACGTATGCAAAAAGTGGCGAGATGGTTTCTGGACGCAGACGACAACGCAGATTCCAACCAAAACCCAATTTGCTTTTTCGCCTATTTACAATGCTACTTGAAATTTGTATGCAAATTTTTCCGTGTTATTTGTATTACGCCGACAAACTAACAATCAAAAAGTATGCGAAAACAATTAGTCTCCTTTGCGCAGGAAACAAAGTTTTTTCAAAACATCAAGTTCAAGGGGGGGCTGTCCCCCCCTTGCGTTCGCCCTTGTACACACCTGAAAATCGTTAAATATATTTACCAACAACTTTTCATGTTGTTACAGCAAAAAAGATGAGAGCTAGACCGATATATCGGTATCGGCCTTAGTAGGTGTTGACAAAACCCTGTTATATACCTCACGCATCCAGACAACTTGTGCAATAAAACACAATGAATCAAGTCAACACAGTTATTTTGCAACAATGCTATATAGCAGGTGCGTTTCCATATAATAAAGCATACAAGATCAACCAAGGAGCACGCGTCGGCCATCGCAGCCGAAACAAAAGCACCATCATTAACAACACTGAAAATCAAAGCAAAGTATTGAAATTGCTGCGCTTTGAAAAATTTTAGCTCGAAAATCCTGATTTTTGAAGTTTTTGAAAAAAAGGTAAGGCATATAATGCATAATATTTTTTATAATGAAGCAGAAAACAAGATTTTAAAAATTTGAAAATATCGGTATCGGCTCATAAACGGCCGATATATCGGTATCGGTACCAAAAAAGTCGGTCGATTTCTGAAAAAGGCAACCAATATCGTTCGATCTCAGAAAAAGACAACCGAGCACCCGAGAGTACACATTAAAGCATTAGAAAAAGTTTTGAAAGACACTCTCCGAATACTCATCAGAAGTGCTTGTTCTGCTTCATGGGTAGCCTTACCAAGTTCACGGTGTCAAGGCAACGCCGCCGTGACTTGGGGTCAGTCCCACCCTACAGTAGTTGCAGTTGCTGTGGCATGTCAAGCATACAGCAGTCGTCAACACTATATCAGCTGCAGTCTCGTTTCGTCATGTTCGCTGTGAGGTGCATAGGCCGGAAGGTAAGTGCGATTCCTTGACCAAGATAGCACGTTTTCAGAAAATGACCAATGTGGCCCTTCTCCGGTTCCGGCTCTCAGGTCATTTTCCGATCAGTGTAGCCAGAAAGCCCATCTTCCCGAACTTCTGCTACGGCGTTTTGTGCAGCACCGAAGGATACTTCGACACGCTCCATCGCGCTCAACCAATCGTCTCACGCAAGTTCAGCAGCGTCATTGCAAAACTGTTCAACAAACACGTCACTAAAGCAGCGCAGAACTTGAGGCAGTAAATTGTACAGTGTAACCTCTCAAATTCCCTGTCTGTTTCGTGTCTCAAAGAGCCACGAGCCTGAGTAACGCCTTCAGCATCGCACAGGACAGCGTGAATCAGATTCACAGTTCGTGCTTATGTGTTACAGAGCGAGACACGTCAACAATAGCAATCAATCTTCGTTACAACGGAAAATCACCATGCAGGAGAGATATTTGTGTCGGCTCAGGGGCGCAACCAGCTCTTCCTTTCGGGGGGCGGGGCATTTTCATGAAATTTCATTCGATCGTGTCATCGTACTTATCCAACTGTAGTACAAATTTTTCGCAAACCGTCACCTATAATAATAATGTATTTTTGCCCGCAGACTCAAAGACCATAGTATACAAACACCCACATTCTGCACAACGCTGGTTAATAAAAACAGAGCTTTTTGCGTCGTTGGAGGCTGAATCACCAGTGTCAAGCGAAATTTCTGATTCACACCGTACACGCATGCACAGAACAACATTCTACATATAAAATACGCTGAGAAAACTGATAATCAGGGCTTAGGGTTTGGTGTTTAGGTAAGTGTGTCAGGTTAGGATTTATGTTACAGTTAGAAATAGAAAAATAATTGAAGTCTAAGATTTAATTTCCATAGTTTTTCACTGGTTTTGCTTTTTCCCGTAGTGTAACTTGTTGTGGGTATCTGACATCTAACCAAAATGTTTTAATTTACACAACACACATCAAAAAGTAATCGCCAAACTTTATTACTTTACTCTGAAAAGCAAAATGACTGACAAAAAATAATAGGTCAGAAATTTCGCAAAGGTCAGAAATTTCGCTTGACGCCGGGCTGCAGAAACTTACTTAACAGAACGTTTTTTAACGGCGTTGGAGGCCAAACGTCAGCTTTACAGACACATTCTTAACACTATTTGTTCACTTGGTACAACACTTCTGCAGAGAGGAACGCTAATTCCTAAACTGGTCAAGGCCAGGTAAAGTACGAATGCATTGTGACATGCATACCCTCAAACGAACAAACACTGCAATGTTCGAGCACTCAGTCACAAAGTAAAATTGCTGTTGTGGTGTTCAAAGAATTAGGACGAATATAAACAATCTGACTGCGTCAAAGCAGGCAGCCATACGTTGTTAGACCTTCTGCATCTTTCGAGAAACAAGTACATACTTTAAGAGCCGGCGAACGATATATTCGTTTTTGCTTCAAATGTAGGAATGTTACTTTGAACCTGACGAGTCATGACTACTAACACTCGCTCTCCAAGACAGGTTGTATAGAGCTCTGCATCCAAAATTTTAAGCCACACACAATCTTAGCATGCATGACTTTCTGAAATTCCACAATATGTGATACATACATGGGCGTACAAAAGGAACGAAAAAGTACATTTTTAACTGCATTTGAACATCGGCAATAAGAGGTTCGCAGCTTGTTTGCTGCACAATATTTTTATCGCAGTTGTCTCTCAATGTCTTCGTCATCTGAGAGCTCAGTATTCAGTACAGCTCCCAGCTATTTGTTGGTTTTAACAGATTTTAGATTATAGTGGTTAAGAGATTTTAGATTTTTACCACCGGTTTGTCAGTAACGGGGTGACTGTGCTTTTTGCACTGTCAGCCTTAATGCAACAAATGACAGCAGAATACAACAGTATATAGATTCTTTATGCAGTCTTGGCTTCTACCCAATTATAAATAAACCAACCAGAGTGGTAAACGCAGCAGAGACATGCATCAACCATACATACACAAATAATTTATCTGCCGAAATAAAGCCATACATTATGCTGCATGATATTAGTGATCACTATCCAATTTATTTGACTGTGAGTAAAGCTCAATTAAAAAGAGATGTCAAACAAAGATATTTTAGAGATTCAAGCAACGTTAATATCATTGCTTTTGATTGCGACCTGCACGAAACTTTTGATTCGTTACCAATACAATACTCACAATGGAATGTTAATGAAAAATTTGATTTTATTGTAAGGTCTATGAAAAGTCTTGTGGATACACACATGCCTGTTCGGAAATACACAAGAAGGAATATAAACTCAAACTAAAGCCATGGATAACACACGGGATCATTTCTTCAAACATAGAGACTACTTGTTTCGCATTTTCAAAGATCAAACCTACCTACAGATTTAGAAACTTACAAAAGCTTCCGAAACCGCCTTACTCATGTCAAGGATTTAGCAAAGCGCAAATACTACGGAGAGCAATTTGCCCAAAACAGCAGAAGCTCAAAAAGAACTTGGAAGTTAATTAATGATATTTTTGGCAAAACCAAACCATCTAGTTTCCTCAAAGATTGAAAGTTGATGGACGAGTTTACTCATCCGCAAAATTAATTGCAGATGCATTAAATCATAGCTTTGTTACTTCGGCTCAGACAAATCTCACTCCTACTGGCCCATCTAAAACTACTGATACCGATATAAAAAAATATCTTCTACCACGCCAAGCGAATTCTATCTTTTCATCACCAACCACTCCTGAAGAGATACATGCACTAATTAACGGATTAGACTCTAAAAAATCGTGTGGTCACGATGATATTCCGGTGCTCACTTTGAAATTGTCAAAATACTTACTAGCACCGCTTCTATCAAATGTTATAAACGAAAGCATATGTGACGGTGTCTTTCCAAACAATCTAAAAATCGCTAAAGTAGTACCAATTTTTAAGTCGGGA
>Ga0210059_1006449_pt1 | contig 18801 bp, 15 predicted proteins | sample Ectturendosymbi2_FD_188042 | JGI IMG/M metagenome (GOLD analysis project Ga0210059, IMG submission 188042) | Ecteinascidia turbinata endosymbiont from Florida, USA - Sample 2 (SPAdes) (version 2) | ecosystem: Host-associated > Tunicates > Ascidians > Unclassified | place: Key West, Florida... | reverse complement strand
TCGATTAAAAAACTCTTGACTACTGCAATTTTTTTCATTGACCACGCAAAGCTCGCCAGCCACGTGTCAAAATTAAGTTAAAATTACCGAAAGTTTTGAAAAGAGAATTCTGGTTTTCCTGGAGAAGTGTTTTCAATCGCAAAATGTCATTCTTTGATTAAAGTCTATTAGAAATAATTTTTCTGTACTAGGATACATCCATTTCAACATAAATGCAACACCATAATCAAACTTGGTGTCTCATTTTGTTTTTTTCCCCTTGAAAACAACAAAAATTAGGCTGAGAGAAAATTTCCTTTGCTAAAGATTTCTCCACATATATTGCTAGCAACGATATCAAGCTAGGTCGCAACACCTGAAATCGCTTGACTGAAACAAAGAGGTGCGAAGACTGATGTGAAGTTTGCATTGTATTTTCTTCACTGTTTCTCAATGAGTGCTGGCGGACACAAAAACGTGCAAACGAACTGTGGGAACGGCGAGATGTTTTCGCAGGCGCTTTTTCTCCCGATTGATCGTAAACAGGTGATCAACATCTGATATGAAACAACTTCAAAGTCAGGAAATGATTTTGCCAAGTCCAATGTAAAAAAATTTTCAAAAGCACTGAAAATGTTGCAAGTTTTGTAAAATATTTCAAGCTTCATGAATGCATTACGACTGCATTAAGAATGGATTGTTTGACTTTGCTTTGCCAGTAGTTATATGCTCAGTTTAGCTCATTGTTGAACGTATGGAAGGGTCAGATCTAAATCAGCCCGACTTGTACGTTAGGGCAGTTTGGTACAGGCTTAGACTGCTGACTTAATTAATGATGAATTTGTGGACTAATTGCACTAACGTTTGGCACAGACTTATGTAATATAGTGGGTGCCCCAAAACATTGACAGTCACGCCCACAACTGTCTTGCTGTAAAACGTGTTATAATTTTTCAAGTAGTTGTAAGTATTGTGACGCATGGCCTAAATTATTTGCAGTAATTCAGTGCAACATGTCTGATTTTTATTCTTAAAATTATTGAATTATGTAATAATATCTATGCAGCGTTATCTTTGAGATGATGTTTTGAAAGCTCCAATTTGTTCGAACGACAGTGAAACATTTGTGACATGACGAAAGTTCGTTTGACGAATGATTTCTGACGCATACTTTACTCGCGAATCTACGTGCATCGCAGGTTTGCGTAAGCTGTTGAAACATTTTATATGAAAATTATGCTCTCTTCTAATAAGGTGCGCTGCGAATAACGGACTTTCCACAGTTAAACCAGTGGTTCCTAATTTTTTTTTTTAATTCGTCCCTTACAAACCCAAACACTGTAAATTCCTCCCCAACAAAGATCCCAAATGATAATTGCAAAACTTTCACACTACCTACTGTGAAGAAACAATAAACGATTATATGAACTAAGCAGACTCTTTTATCACATCAGTCACTGCAGTTAAAGCAGTCTGTACCTGCAAGTTAGCGCGATTGCTAATACAAGGTATATCACCAAGTTTGTAAAATAGCAAACTACCATTTCCGATATAAATGCAACACACAACGGAATCGTGCATGGTGCCTCTATTTGTTTCTTCTCCTTCAATAAGACGAAAAGTAGGTTGTGAGAAAATTTTCTATCAAAAGATTTCTCCACACGCATTGTTAGCAACGAAATAAACCTATGTCGCATCACCTGAAATAACTTGACTGAAACAAAGAGGTGCGAGAACAGGTGTGAAGTTTGCATTGTGTTTTCTTTATTGTTGTTCGATGAATGTTGCTCGATTCAGAAACGGTACAAACCAACTTTGTGAACGGCGCGTTTTGTTGCTAGCACATCGTTCTCTCACTTGATTGTCAGTATGTGATCGAAATCTGACATGAAACAACTTCAACTAACTTATGAAAGGATTTTGTAAATATCAATGTGAAAGGATGTTGTTCAAAAGAACTGTAAATTTTGCAAGTTTTTGAAAACTTTTCAATATTCCATGAAGCATTGTGGCATCAGTTTTGGTTGAGTTATTTGTTTATATCAAATTTGGAACAGTGCTCTAAAATGCTAAGATCAAAATTGGCCTATCTCGAATAGTAGGGCGGCTTGGTACAGGGTTAGGTTAGTGTCTTGGTTCATGATGAGTTTGTGGAGTAATTGCAACAGCCTTTGCCACAGACATTTGTAAATATGACTGGTGTCACAAAACATCGACAGTCATGCCCACAAGTGGCCTGGAAAGATGTTACGTTTTCTAATTGGTTTTACCAAGTTTGGAGAATATTCACAATTTATGATGATTAACTGGAGCATATTCAAACATTCTGCTGAAAACAATTCAAGATTGCAAAGAAACCTGCGCAGCCTTGACTTTGTGATAATGTTTAGCAAGCTCTGAATTTGTGCAAGCACCACAGCGATACATTTGTGACATGATGAAATTGCGTTTGACTAAGTATTTCTGTGGCAAAATTTACCCGCCACTAAATTTTCATCGCAGGTTTGCATAACCTTTAAAACACTTTCTATTAAAAATATGCTCTCTTCTGATGAGGTCCGCTGTGCGAATAACGGACTCTCAGAAATTAAACTGTCTTCGAATCAACGTATCTTTTATTCCGGCATCCATTTAACTTTGAGCTGTGAAGTGATGCAACCATCACGTTCTGTCTACTCTAGTGCATGGTCGTCTGAAGGATTTTTCCTGTGTCGGGCCAATAGTAGATTTTTGCAAAGGATTACCAAATATTTTTTTCAGTTATCGAAGGTCCATAGTGGTGAAATCATTTTATCAACTCGAAAAAGAACTTTTTCCACGAAAAGTGAACAGGAAAATGTCAACTTTCACAATCTAGTGATGGATTGACATCAACTTCAGACGTCCACGGGCAAGGGTAAATATTTCACGAGGCCACTTGGACTTTCGTTGTTTGCGACTTGAAAGTTCACTGGATTGTTTGTTACATCGAAAGCACTGCTTTATGAAAACTTTGTGAAAGAATCAAGAAAGGTCAAAAATTATTTTTATGATTTTGTGAAAAAGACAGCGTATCTGCGAAATTTCCCCAGTAGAACAATCTTTCGAACGTGTATAATTTTACCTCCAGAGTCGCTCTGACGTTGAACAGAACGATTTCAAACATCTTTGCACCTTTGCATTTTGCCTAAAACGGATTATCTTCTGTGGGACGTCACAGTGCCATGATACATTCACAAAATTTACATCATCATACGCACTGTACTGTATAGCAACCTTTCAAAAATGTCTAAAATTCTATACAGCTGTGGATTATCTAAGGGTATCTGTAACTTTCACACAGGCCCAAAGCCTTCTTAGCAAACCCAATGAATTTCGTCTGTGAGCGACCCGATATTATTGTGTATCGATGCCAGAGCAAGCCTTGCGTGCTCTTTGGCAAAGACAGGATGCCGCCATTTTGTCTTTGGTTACTTTTCCTAGTGATGAAATATGATAAAACCAAGCTTTATTTGCGGTTAATCTATTCTCGGTTATGTCACAATAATGAATATGCTCCAAATTTGAATCGCGGCATTCCGAAGTCTCGACTCATGAGCTGCAAACGTCCGGAAAGTATTGCAAAGTTGGCGCCTGTGCAGCTGCAGTTTAATTTTGACATATATAAGGCGGAAGTTCTCGTATTCCGACTGAACAACAATTTGGAATTCATTCAAAATGAACCCTCTACGTGAGGAACAACGCTAATTCGTCTACTTGTCAATATCATATCCTGTCTCTTAAATAACATAGCTTAGAAGACTGTGAGCTGGTTAAGAGGCGGAGCATTGAATCTCATCTTGAGCATGTTTCAAACAGCGTAGATATGAGGTAATTGCGGTCAGCTGTTTCCTGCAGCACACATATTACTGTACGTGGACCCGGGTAGCAGTTTATCACTAGAGTTTGCCAGTGGAAGAAATGTATTACAACTTACTCCAAATCTTATTTTTTTTACTTTGAAAATATCTTGCCAGACTAACAGAGGGAATGGTTACATAGCTACAATGGCGTGCTAAACTCTTCAACAATTCTGATGTTCCTGTGACTTCGAAACTGGCCCATTACGCATTTACAAGCAGTAGATATGAATCGATTTAATGACAAGCTGCTCTGATGTTTGCGACGTTTCCGACGCGTTATTGCTAGTGCTCTGATGTTTGCGACGTTCGCGACGCGTTATCCACCGGACGTGTGGCCTAATGGTTAGAACGCTCGCTTCATGTCTGGCAGGTCGTTATTTGTGTGGTTCGAATCACGGCCGGGTCGTGCCAAGACCTAAAGAATTGGAACTTGCTTCAGTCCGGAACTTGCTTCAGCCAAACGCTCGGCACAGTGACTGTAGCAGGGAAATTCTCCAATGCAGATGTCTTCGTCGGAGTCCGGTGGTGTTGCCTACTGCCTTCCCATCGGAATAACCTCGTCGAAGACCACTACGTCAGTCTAAAAATCACTAGTCCTTTGACTGAAAAGGGTTGTGAAAGGTTGGAGAAAAACAACCGATCTTCTTGCAAAAAATCACCAGATTACAGTGAAAGATCACTAGGTCAATCTAAAAATCACTAGAAAGACCAAGTGTGTGCGATTGAGAAATGGGCGAACTCTTCAACACCCTAAACAAATCTCTGCCCGGGCGATCGTCAATGCCACTGGAAGGACAATTCTTGTGTTGTGCAGTTGCATTGTTTGTACTCGCAATTGCGTTGTATAAGAAATTTCCGCAAAATGTTCTCGTGTCTTCGTCGTTCTGATCGCCGCGAAAGCGACGGCATGGGCCATGTATTGCTAGTCGGTTGCCATTGTAGTGTGAAGTCGACTTTTTCAATGTTTCTCAACACCTGGTCCGAGTGCACTGGTTGTCATCGAAGTAATTCACGTCGGCTGCAATGAAGATCAAACACGTTACAGAACAATACCCGGTCGTGTGCTGAGCATTATTGTGTAGCATTTTTCTCTGTACGATGCGGAAACAAAATGCTTTATTTTTTCAATATGACAATATCAAAGATTGTCATTTCATGAAATTTTCCGCCAATCATATTTTGCGCCATGCAGTATAGACTTCCAAACAATTCTGTTGTTTAAAAATGGCCCGCGAGTTGAAAGAAGTTGGGAATACAACATTTTTATTACATCAAATCGCTTTGTATTCTTCCATTGCTTGATACAAAAATGTTTGTTGATAGCAACACAGAAATATATATGGATATAATGTGATTGTGGTTGGTTGAAAAAATATGCTGTAGTTTGTCTGCATTAATTTGGATAGGAACGTCACCAACTGATGATACTGTGCTTAGAACAATGTGCATGTCATCACACGTGGTTATGAAGTCACACTGGAAACAGGAATGAAATTTTTTGGAGCATAAAACTGGGATAGACTTAACAGTTTCATCAACACTAAAAAAAGCCTTCAAAACTATACATGTTTTATTTCGAGACGTTTCGGATTATTCTTAATCCATTTTCTGACTGAAGATGGATTAAGAATAATACGAAACGTATCGAAATAAAACATGTATAGTTTTTTGAAAGCTTTTTTAGTCTTGAGGAATGAAATGGTTTCAATGGCGTCGGCCCATGTGCAGTTTTTGATCACAGAGCGGAAAAGGTTCTGGAGCTGTTTCGATGTTGCTTCTGCTATTGGAGAGTTACAATCGGAAAGGTGATTTAGGGTCAATATAATGGCTTTCTTTGTCCTTGAAAGCAGTCAAAGTTTAGATGAGCGGCAAGCAATGGTCCATTGCGAAACGAAGTTTCATTAAACCGTTTCTCAGTTAGCGCCTATCGTCTCTGCCTCTGTTGCCAATACATGTTGATAGCATTGCCGCGCCATATGAGGATTTTATTTATATTTTCAGAAATGATTTCCTACATTTTCCATGTCACACAGGGTTGTGTGACCGATTTGATATTTGTTTTTGAAAAGAACGTTTACGTGTAGAAAAAACAATCTTTAATATTTTTGCAATCAAACCATCGGTAATTCCGAAGAAACAGTCAATGTTGGTTTGTTTCGGAATGTTACCAGAGAAGAGCAGACACCCCCAGGTCCAAAGGGCTTCCACTAATCATTTGGTTCCTAACCTGTGTTGAATCGAACCCTTGGGTTCCGACGGAACCGTTTCAGGGTGTCGTCAGAAATCGTCTGAATTCCAATTATTGTGTGAAGGTTTTAGCTTTACTTTGTTAATAACTCTTTATCAAAACAAAACCGTCTTCAGCTTAATGGTGAACATTATTAAAGTTCTGTCTTCTTGCCCCTGAAGAAAATGCACAGCATGGAGATCTTGGATGAGGCAAGACTAAAACCGCGGTTACGATCAGAGCAAGCAAATCATGGCACAATTTCTGATGCAACAATTAAATCGTAATCTTTTTTGAATGGCATCTTAACTGCACGTATTTCGCTGCAAGAAATGTTACGGCAACAGTCCTGAAAAATGTGCTTACATGGCAGCAAGGCTTCTTTTTCACTCATGCGTCTTGTCACAACGTAGAAAACTACGTGGTTAATTGCTATCAGCAGTTATTGTCTCGCTTTATTACCTGCTAAGTTGCACCAGATGTCTGCCAGTGCTGCCAAAGGCTTCTCTGCAAAAATCGCTAGATTCACAAAAAAATTCACTAGATCTCAAAGAAAATCGCAAGATTTAAAATTCTTGCGTCTAAGATCACAGTTCTTCTTTGAAATGATTTAATTTTTTAATTTATCGCCTAAAAATCGTTACATCATTTGCAAGTTTGTTAAAGTAGATCATGCTGAAGCCTAGAAAATCTCATACCAAGAATCTTCAGAAGTTTTTCAAGAGCTAGAAACGACACCACTCACGGAGTATTTTAGACCAATCAACCTCACATTTAGTTTTCGATTATTTCTACTGCAGTGTTTCTCCAAATAAATTAAAATAACGTTATGGCCAACACTGCAGCAACAAACAGCACGGGAGTGACACAAATAAGAAATCCAAATTAGAAACACTTCGTTCTGTTGCTGCAAATTCTCAAGTAACGATTCACGTAATCTATTGGTTTTTGACTGAAAAGGGTTGTAAAAAGTTGGAGAAAAACAACCGATCGTCTTGCAACACATACTTGCAAAAAATCACTAGATTACAGTGAAAAATCGCTAGATCACTAGGTCAGTCTCAAAATCACTAGATCTAGTGAAAAATCACCCGTCGTGGCACCAGTGATGTCTGTGTTCATCAGTCACATACGGCAAAACGCCTACTGCCGTAACTTTTTTCAAAAGTGAACCTTTGTTGCCATGTGATTATTACGCAATAAAGACCAATATTAGAACCATCCGGTCCCAAGTTTTGCAACCTGTCTCTGCAGGCAATGGAGCGGATTTAGTGAGCTGCAAGCTCATCACTGCAGACCCCCGAAACAATGAACCGGGCCTCAGGTGCAGTGTGATTGTCATATAGGCAAATAAAATTGTCATTGCAAGAACTAAGTCAGTTAAGTGCCGACTTCAGGTTTCCAGAAATTTTTTATTCTTAGTCTCAATTTCCAGCAAATGCCCGTTTGGCCCCCCTCTGCTGACGCCCATGGCTAGTGGGTCACCTACAATGGCAGGTGGGCCCGTTTCAGCAAAGTTTACGCCCCTGGCTTAAACCTATATAGTTATGCTGGAACCACTGGTGAAAAAATCCTGCATGAAACAAGGGCGGATCCAGGGGGGGCGATTGGGACGATCGAGCCCCTAAGACTATAGAAAGTGACTATATTCACCATGATTTTGTACAATTCGGAAAGCAACATTCGCTATATAAAGCCATTTTGTCGTCCACTGTTTTGTCACGCAGTGTTGTGAAATAGGCTATACTTCATCTCTCTTACAGCAGCGAAGCTGTTATGAGATTTGGCCGCCAAATATTGCTGAAATCGCCTCACTCCCAACCTTACTGGCCGGATCCGCCTCTGCCATAAAAGTAACTTTATTAAGCTATTCACTCAGTTCAGGAACATTGTTCACACTTAGTCTCACACTAGGGAATCTCAGACTAACAATGGATTTTTCAAAATTGTGGAATCATTGCTACAGATACACTCATGCTTCTTTCACACAGTATAAAATTACGTGCAATTCCGCTATAAACAAGATTACTGCGTTCAACAGTCACAAGCGGTAAAACGCCTTCTACCATTATTTGAAGTGAACCTTTGAAGATTTGTTGCCATGTTATTGTTACGCAATAACGACCAACGATGAAACAATACGCTTGCCAGTTTCGCAACCTGCCTCTGCAAAAAAAGAATGGACATGATTGAACTGCAAACGCATAACTGCATGAGGCCAGAATAGTGAACCTGGCTCTTATGCGGTGTGAGTGTCATACAAACAAATGAACTGCCAATGCAAGAATTAAACCAATCATTTGGTATTAAACTTCTGACTTCAGATTTTCTAAAAATTTTTGGCTCATAGTCAAAATTTCCAGGGGGGGAAAATGCCCATTTTGCCCCCCCCCTGCGGATGCCCATAAATGTTACTTATTGTTTGATATCAATAGAGATGCACCACACATCACTTTCACATATTTCATATTGTTTTTCAAACTGCTGATCACGTGTGAGGACGTTGTTTGATAATAATCGCATTTTTGTACAGCTGTATTAAAAAACGGACTCACAAGTTAAGTCTTCTACTGTTCTGAAGTTCGTTTATGTAGCAACCCGATAGCATAGACAGACGCCCAAAAGTTATGTAATTAGGCTTTGATTCTATTTAATTTGCAGCAGGCTGAAACACATGGTATCAGATTCCTATCAGTGACAAGTTTGTCACGAGACATTTCTAGCATCAAATGCACCTGATAAGTATCGAAGAAAGAAGAACGTTCTGATGAAACAAAGGGGTGTGAAAGGCAAAATAAAGTGAACGCATTTTGTCCTTGTTGTTGTTGGATGAACAAAAGTTTTCAGAAAGAGCGACTAAATGCCAATCTGTTTGATGTGCGAGCTTCTCAGGATTTTCCCACAAAATCTACAATAAAAAAATACGACGTATTTCGTGCACATACACACACGTTGTGTAATGCGATATTTTCTACATCAACTGAACTTTGAAGAACAGGCCGTCTGAATGTCATAGCTAAAAATTGAATGGTATCTTAACAACAATATTTTTAACACGGCGGTGTTTGAGGAAAAGTCTTGAATGAAATGTGGTTTTGATTGAAACACCAATAACTGACAGGATGGTGTATGTAGTTGAGTGCCTGGATAAAATTTGCATTTTCACTATCATGCACGAGAACGAAAACGTCAATTTTGGTTGTTTATTACAAATCTATGTGTACACGAAAGGCGGGAGTGCTGAATAGCCTTATAATGAAAATCAAAGAAAGAAAACGATACAAATGACATATTGCAAACGTTTCGATGACTCCTGTTATCATCATCAGTGCATTGCAAATTAAACTGCAGTGATCATGCTGCAGGTTCTTTTTGGTCATTCAGGAGAAAAACGCTGTCAAAAATGCAAAACGCAAAGGGTTGTTTCGGTAGGGACGTAGTGGCGCGAAGCATTCGTGGTCACATGACTCAGCTGAATACGCGCCGATAGTGATGGCGCGTGACGTCATGAGTGAGGCATGAAGCTCTGTAACAAGTTAAAAATGCAGAGGCATCGACGGGATGTTTGGATTCAGCTCTGGTTTGTGTTCTTGAACCAATAGAGATTGAAGAATCTGCAGCTTTCGCCAATTGTTGTCACTGCCAATGACCTCAAGGTTGTGAATGTCAACCCCATGATCTGGATTGGCTTGCAAGTGTCTTGGCTAGATTTCACCTTTTCACCTTAAAGCGTTTTTCACGACGCTTTTCGAATGAACTACTCAAATAAATTGCCACTAGCGATGAAACACATTCCATGACTTTTTGGTGGTTATTAGACACACAGTGCAGGTTTGAGACGAAAATACTGCCGGGCGTGCCCGGGTAGGGAGGTCGTGCGGTGCGGGCTAGATGTCTGCGGGTCCGGAGCGCACAAAACATTTCAACTCGCGCAGGATTCAAGTTTATACTAAATCAAGAAAACAATCAAAAAGTCAGTATTCGCTCAATGCATTGCAATTACTAGAATAAATTTTTACCTGTAGATATATGCCTCAGGCTTATAGAATGAATAATAAGTTAACAATTTAAAAGCAAACTATGTATTTGACGGAGTTTGGTTTAATTTTGGAAAACTTTTTTTTTTTTAACAGTAGTTTTTGCGTATTTCAAATTCATGTATTTCTAATATTTTCAATGAAAGACTAGATATTAGTACGGGGGAATACAATCAAGTGGTTGTCCCGGGAATAACCAGACATATGCCGCCTTTGTTGTCATGTTACTTGCCAAGCCACACCAGATGCAACGTTGCGGTTTATGAATGCTTTAAATGTTTGAAATTCTACTTAATTTTCATCAATATATAGTTAACAAACATTTTATATCATAGACAACCACCAAGGAAATCCAAAAGGTGAGACTCCGAAATTCATGTTTATGATACGAACATTGCAAAAGATGTGATATTTAATATGTTTCATGCGTTTGACTGATTCGAATTAAGTTCATCTTTAGACACCGGGAAATAATACTGAAAAGGATTTCAAAATTTTCACCCATGTCATGAGGACGCATGAAATCTGATTTTTCTTTAAATATCTTCCCTGTAACTGTTCGTAGATTCGAATTCTCAACAAATTATAGAGAATCGTGCAAAGAAAATTCGTGCATTGTTTGAAGTTTAATTTAATATTCGTTTGCAAATTATGAGACAAAAAATTAAATACAAAACTAGAAAAATCATAAAATCAAAAAATTTAAGACACAAAAATATGGCAACAAACACAAAGTGGATATTCACTGAAGTCATTCAAAGTCAAATGAAGTATGCGCTGTCCACCTCAAATATGACATAGGAAAATGGAACAACGTAAATGAATCAATTGTTTTCATGACATTTGTTTTGAATTATGATGCAATGGAAAAGATGCCAGAAGTTTTTGAATTACGAAATTTGCCGATTTTTCAATAATAAACAGGTAGCGAAATTCTTTTTGACAATATTAAGGCAAGGTTTGCTTGACATATATGCCATCGCAATGCGCATGAATGAAAAAAAAAATTCTTTGTTTTGGTCAGTGTGCCAATACAGAAAAGCATTCCATGGTTTTTATTGGTTTTCAGACACACAGTGGAGGTTTGGGACGAAAACAGTGCCGGTTGGGAGGTTGCGCGGGACGGGCTAGATGTCTGCGGGTGCGGAGCGGACAAACAATCTCAGCTCGCGCAGGATTCTAGTGTATACTAAAGCAAGAAAACAATGAAAAAGATCAGTATTTGCTCAATGCATTTCAATCACTAGAATAATCTTTATATAGATATATGCCTTAGTCTCATGGAATGAATTAAAATCTAACAAATTGAAAGCAAAACATTTTATTTGATGGAGTTTGGTTTAATTTTTGTAAACTTGTTTGTTGTCAACACTAGCTTTTGCGTATTTCAAATTCCTGTATTTCTAACATTTTCAGTGAAAGACTAGATATTGGTACGGAGGAATACAATCAAGTGGTTGCCTGGAAATCACAAGACCTCTGCACGCTCCTGTTGCCATGTTACTTGCCAAGCAACACAAGATGCAGCGTTGTCCTTTCTAAATGCTTTAGTCGTTTGAAATTCTGCCTGAATTTTCGTTAATATATAGCTCACAAAGATTTTATATCAAGGGAAATCACAACATGCAAAGATTGTTTACGCGTTGATTCAAGTTTAATTCATTTTTCGTTTGCAGATCATGAGACGCAAAGTCAAATACAAAACTAGAAAAATCATAAAATCAACAAAATTTCACACACAAACATAGGGCAACAAACACAAATTGAACTAAAATTGAAAACATTCAATGAAGTATGCGCTGTCAACCTGAAATATGAGATAGGAAATTGCGACAATATGAATGAAACAATTGTTTCTATGACAGTTGTTTCGAATTATGATGCAATAGAAAATATTCCAGAAATTTTTGAATTACGAAATTTGCCGATTTTTTAATAACAAACAGGTAGCGAAATTATTTTGACAATATTAACGCAAAGTTTACTTTGCATATTTGCCGTCGCCATGCGCATGAAGGAAAACAAATTTTGTTTGATAGTTTAGTCAGTGTGCAAATACAGAATGCAGAATTGCAAATTATGAAGTTCACAGATACTCAAATCACTGTTAAACGTTCTTTGCACACACAACACAATGATGTTGAAGATTCTTGAAACATGTAGAACAGATGCGATATTGTCTGCATGCGGAAGTAACGGCGACTTCTGTTGTGTTCCATCAATAATGACAGATTAAATCCAGGTCATCAGCTCCTGCCAAAATGTTCTTCTCCTCCGATGAATCCCAACAATATTTTGTCAGATGGTTGCACGCTTAATAAGGCGATTGTTATCTGCAACAGTTTCAAATGATTTGCAGAATGCAGTGTTGACAGATTTTGCAATAATGTGCAAAGCCAAATACCTTTGTTTCTGTGAAAGATTCACAACGGCGGAAAAAACGCATTCATCGTTCGCAACAAACGTGTTTCTACAGATGAAAAACCGCAAAATGCAAAAAACGTGTTTTGAAATGAAACATAAATAACGTGAAACGTGGTGAAAAGAGCAACAGAAATTTCGTTACAAGTTTTCTAATTTTGCAATGCTCTTCAATACAATTGACCAAAAACAATCCTTGTGGTTACATTCATGAAATAAGGTTTTATTGAAGAAAGGATTTATCGTGAGAGGAAATCAACAATGTCACAGATCACAACACAGAAAAGTAGATCTATACAATTGCGATGTTATACTCAAAAATGGTTGTTTGATTGATTGGAAATGTGCGCCATTATGGGTACCAAAATTTGTAAACCAGAGATAGCGACAAGAATAAAAGCATGAAAAGAGTAATTTAGTTGAAATGATTATTTTTGCAATTTTTGTCAATTTGTTGCAAACTTATGGAAAAAGGAAACACAATTCTTGACAGCGAAATATCGTACTAGCAAGAGTTGTTTGATACATTTCAATAACCAAGACATAAACTGCAGAAGCTCTTACCTTTCGTCTTTGCTGCAAATCCAGTTGAGAAAGGACTCGATGGCGATTAAATCCGATCAACTGTTACCTCCAACGTTAAAGTCGGGAAAAATCTGGATCTTATAATTTCCTTTTCAATCGGAGATGAATTTGGTTGATCCTGTTCAGAGGCATCTCTTGAACACATGACGTCAGGAAGTGTTGCTGAAGACGACGAAGGAATGACAGAGTAATTGAGCAATGGAACAGGACAATGTACTTGTTCAAACTCCCTCTTAGAAATTGTAGGACCACCTTCCTGACTCACACGATGATCAGCCAAGCCATTGTCGCAGCTGGGGATGTTTGTGTTGCTGAAATCATCAACAAAATGACTGGCGTAAACTTTCCCTGTATGTTTGAATATCAGCAAATCAATACTAGATTTCGCTTTCAACACGTTATCGAATGAACCTATTAGTTGAAAAAGTGGTGCTGAAAAACGTTTCGGACTAAGAATTTCCACATTTGTTTTCAGTTTTATTGCTTGTATGTTCTGCCCTTTCCAACCAATCAGTAATCCCACAAGATGATGAGGCACTGCCAGTTTCATCAAAACAATATCTGATAAAAATGTGTTGCCTAGCAACGTAGCACTGATTGCGCCAATCTCAGTTTTGAATTGTCTCACTTCTTGGATTTTGCTAAAATGTTCAGCGGCTTCAACAATCAGTTTGCAAACTGCCTCAACTGCAAATCGTTCTCCGCTTACTTTGAAGATAGGTTGCTGGTCACGACGAGGTGTAACAATTTTTACTTGGATCGTATTCATTAAAAACAAAATTTTGCAACCCCTCTTGCCAACAATTTCAGCGACGTGGTCTGAGCTCGGAACCGGAACTTCTGCCTCAACGTAGTTGTTTAATCCGAAGCAAGGAATGTAAAGAACGGATTCTGGTTGTTCGAGAAAAGGATGAGTTGGTTGGAAAACAGATTCCTGCTGACCAAGGTTTTCAAACATCTCTTCTTGTGATTGATAGCAAGTGAAAAGATTTTGAACTTGACCACAATCGCTTGCATTAGTCATTTTGGTTTCTAGTTGTGTGTAAAATATTTTCTAAATTCGTTCGAAGTTGAGTTTCTGCACAAAAAACACAAACATTCTACACGGAAAGTCAGAACAAAACATACATTCTGATTTGCCACAAGCCAACAATGCGTGGGAAGACTGATGTGAATTTGTTTTATGTCAATTCTAAAGTTTTTGAATGAAGTAAGATATATTATGTTGCGATCAGACGCTTCACAAATAATTCATTCGATGAAACAGCAAAATTTATTAAATATTTCCCTTATGTATTTGCCACGGACTCATGGTACATATCACAAGAGTTATGAATAACACAAGAGACAAAAGTTGTTAGACACACTGTGGCGCACTGCAGAGAATGTGTTACTGCTGAAGCAACACTGAAAGGAAAAAAACACTGAACATCGCCCACACAAATAAAACACACTGCAACATTTCCTTTAAAAGATGCATGTTTTTCTTTTATGTTTCTTTCAAAGATATCAAAAATGAATTGAAAGAATTCAGATTTGAATGAAATGACGAAAACTATTAAAAGATATTTACCGCTTGTTCACATTTCGTAACATGTTGCCTGGAAAGATAGATCGAAAACAATTTCTGTTATTTGTGCCAAAACGTAAATCCACTGCGACTTGCAGTTCATTTTCTATGACAGACATTAGCGCACAGTAACGCATGGAACGTATCGTATACCTATTGAAAATTAACAGCAATAGAAATTCAGAAATATTGATTAACTTTTCTTCATTTCCAAAACGAGGTATGACTTTCATTTTTGTGAAACAATTTATAAAATTGCAAATTAGCTCCTGAAAGTTTGCTGCCACCTTGATCTGGATTATTTTTCAGTGCAAGAAAGTAGCAGTAAACCGTTTGAAAATCCTTCTGCTCCAAATCGATAACAAGATGCAAATTATATGTTAATTTAATTTTTGTCATGTGTGGCATTCACAATAACAAATTTCAAAACCCTATGCATGTTACCGGTCATAACAGCATCTTAACTTTCTTGCAAGCACTTTTTGATGGAATCTTGAGCGTTGCAACGGATCTAACATCAGACAAAAAATCGACTAGATAAATAGAGTAAAACGAACACTGTTTGGAACAGTGGTGCGATTTTCCGTTTTGATGTTTCCTAATTTTTGGCTTTCTGAATATCCCCTTTGCAAACTTAAACGTTTGTCAGCTGCTGAAAGCAATTCTAAGATTTACCCGTTGGTGGAAGAAAGTACATAATAAAATACAAATGAATATCGCTTTCGTAATCCTGAGATTCTGAAAATCCGGAAAGATATTTTGTTTCACGTGATTTACAATATCCAAAAACTCATATTTTTCACTGTATGTACTTCGCAAAGTAACGATAAAGAGGGGTCATACACGGAAACGTATCCTTTGCTGCTCACTCAAACTGTGCTATTTCTTAAATATCGTTCTTCCTTGGTCTGTCTTTACGCGGTTGCAATTTCGAAATGCATAAACCTGATCTGCCAAAGCTTCCTTATATACTCAGCTTGAAACGTTTGGAGTTCAATGTTCAAGAAACGATTTGGTTTCGGAAAAATGTAACAAACATGAGTGAGAGATTTGTCACGAGACATTTCTAGCACCCAATGCACCTGATAAGTAACGAACAAAGGAGAACATTCTGGTGAAACAAAGAGGTGTGAAGCCAAAATAAAGTGAACGCAATTTGAGCGTGCTGCTGTTGGATGAACGAAAGGTTCCAAAAACAGCGACTAAACGCCAATCTGTTTGATGTGCGAGCTTCTTGAGGATTTCCTTCAAAATGTACGATAAAAGAATAAGACGTGTTTTTCAATGACACACAGCTTGTAAATTGCGATATTTTCACATTAACTGAACTTTGAAGAACATGCAGTCGGAATGTTACACCTTAATATGGAAACACATCGAAACAACAACAATTTGAAGATTTTCAATGTGTTAATGCGGCAGTGATTGAGGAGAAGTCATGAATGAAATGTGGTTTTCACTGAAATACGACACACTGACAGCAAAGCGATGTTTTGCGCTTTGGCAAATTTGGTATCTTCACTGTCATGCACGAGTACAAAAACGTCGGCTTAGGTTGTTTGCAACAAATTTCCGTTTTTATTAAATCAAGAAAACAATGAAGGAAGTATTCAACACATTCAGAGAATCCAAAGAGAATATCTTTCATCCGTTTTCAAACAAACTTCAAGTTGTCAACATTGTTTTCACAAGACTTTCAAAATTCATGAGCGGAATGAATGTCATGTTGTGATGCAATCATACCAAAGACAAGTGTTTAGAAAAATGCCAAAACTGCACAATGCGAATAGTTCCACCATTTCCCAATAAGAAATACTGCAGAAAAAAGTACTTGAAAAGTCATTAAAATACGAACTTTGTTGTGATTTATTAACGTAATATTTTGACTGCCAGAAACGTTTTCACATATGCAGTCTGTGTAAATGAACGACACATTGTTTCTCAGTACCTGGGTTGAATCATTTTTTCCTGTCTAAACTTGAAACAGTAATCTGGTGAAACTTACTTTGATGTTTTTCCGTGACCATCTGACTTCATCATGAATCTGAGCATTTTTCTTAAAAGAACAATTCGGTGAAACGGATTCGATGTTGAAAACGAAAGATTTAAAAGAAACGTAACATTTTTGATCAGATTCCCAACTACTTTATAAGCTTCTTTGCATATTCGATTGAACTGACGTTGTTAGCGCTGTTGTTGTGGTCAGCGGGAAACTGCAATTGCTTTTTGTCCACTTGAAACGAAGGAAACGCTTTCACATTTGTGCAGAGTGTGATGAGTAGGGCAACCAATTTTTTGACATAAAAACTTAAATTTTAACTTTATAATTTACAAATTCTGACTTTATTTTGACCTATCACTTTGCAGTGTTTTCAAATGAAATGTGTAAAGCATATTCATGCATAGTATTAGAAAACAAACCTGGTGGTTTGAAATGAAACAAAGGTAGTTTATCTTCAAAACCTAGTACAGCATGTTTTACAATTTTCTTTCTATTTTCAGTTTCACGAAACAAACCTCGTTGATGCTTTGCACCGCGGCGATGCGCTTCCACCATTAATATTTTGTCACATTTCACTAAGCAGTCACAGATTTTGCAAAATATTTCACCTTTACGTGTTGAGGTAAACTCAGAAGCATATCCATGCAGTATATTTCTAAATTTTGAAGAATTTAGTTCTTTAACCTTAGGCATGATGTGTTGCTTAGCGCATTAATAACTAGAGTCAAATCTGCGAATCTCATAAAGTTAAGACACTATGTATGCATAATGGATTGAGGATTTGCCAAACCAAGTACTGTAAGACCACGTTTCCTGCACTGCCATGGCCAGTTTATTTAACATTTAAATCAGAGTGGTAAGTCGTGCCGGAGCTTTTCGGGTCGGGCCGGGTTCGGGTTTAAGTTTGTCAAAATGTTTCGGGCCTATTTCGGGCGTGCACACACAATTTTTTTACACCATTCAAAGTAACCATCTTTTTCTTTCCTGAAGTACATTTGTTGTGCTCACCATGGTAACTTCTGTGAGTGAAATGAATGTGACTTTTTCTTCAGCTAATTCTATTTGCAAATACAGCTGCGTTCTTTTGTTCTCTGCTCGGATTAGTCTCACACTCCTTTTTGAGAAGGCGACTGAGGTGACGAAACTATTGGCTTGTTTTAAGAAACGATGGCCTACAAACCTGCTTTTCATGCCATAGCGCTATCCCAGATAGCCTCTTGTTAGAGCAATCGTGGATATTTTCGTGATAGTTTATTTATCTTGAGAAACATTACATTTCGCAGCATCATCATTTACTAACAAGCAAAGTTTGTGCTTACTTTAAGTCAATGTTTTGGCCAAGGTGAGTGCTATTTTGTGTGTGATAAAACCGTGTACCTGCAGCTGTACCCGTACACTACGTTTTTTGATGCCCCACAGTTGCACATGTCTTGACTCACTCCGGAAGTATGGCTTTCTGTAAATTTGGCTTTCGGGCCTAAATCGGGCTTCAAAAATAAATGTGGTCAGGCTTAGGCCAGGTTCGGGCTTCAAAATGAGACCCGTTTACAACTCTGATTCAAATCATCCAGTAGTGGGCTGCACAAAATTTTTTCTTCAGAATTCGCAAAAAAAACAATGGTATTCAGAATTGCAACTAAACGTGCAAAAACGTATCAAAATCTGTTGCTGTAACTTCAATAAAATATTGATAACGAGAAAAAACTCTGCTGCAAGAAAATTTTGACCTAACAATAAATTTTGACCTAATGATAAATTTTGACTTGTTTGACCTAATAACTTTGGAATGGCTCATGGTATTGTTGCGATCGGAAAGCCAGAACGGCATGTGCGCAAAGCTTCGCACTGTGGCAGCAAGCAGCAATAGAGATGATGCGCCGCAATCACTCTCCGCGTACGCTAGTCATCAAGTTCAATCATTCACACGTTAATATCTGCAGAGCTTCCACGCCACAATCACTCTATTATTGCTTGTTCGCGCCACATATATGTGGTGTTGTTCTTCACGCACATTCCGTTCGTGGTGAATCACAGATTCAACGCAACGCCAACGGAGAGGTTACAACAGTATCAGTGTGAAACGTGGTTTGTGGATGTTT
>Ga0210059_1006448_pt1 | contig 18802 bp, 11 predicted proteins | sample Ectturendosymbi2_FD_188042 | JGI IMG/M metagenome (GOLD analysis project Ga0210059, IMG submission 188042) | Ecteinascidia turbinata endosymbiont from Florida, USA - Sample 2 (SPAdes) (version 2) | ecosystem: Host-associated > Tunicates > Ascidians > Unclassified | place: Key West, Florida... | reverse complement strand
CGGGATGATTTTGTGAAATAAAAACTTCTTTGTTTGCTTGAGAAGTCTATCCAGTTATACTTCAATAACTGGTGACTATAGATTTCAATTACTTGCAACCTTAACGTAATTGCTTATATTTTATTGTTTTTCTCTGTTTGTTTCACGTGAAAATTTCCCGTTTTCTGCATATTTCCTTTTGCATGTTCACACCGGTTTATCTTTCAAACAGGTATGAACATGCAAAAGTTCAACTACTGTTGATAAAGTTTAACACTAGAACTCCGGGAAAAAAACATACCTTGAGGTCCAGCGATGTCGAAACCTTCGGAGTTCTGGGTACAACTCTAATTGAAATTTGCTATGTAAAATTTAAGGTGGCTAAGCCGAGGTGCCGTGCTAAAATTTTTTTTTATTTACGTGACGAAATTGAAAACTTCATGCAAAAAAATGCAAGCCTGTGTTAGAATTTCATCTCACATAAGATGCAAAACCTTACCTTTATGGTGGATTTTTCGCAGACCCTGCTGTCCCACAGACACAAGAAACAGGGAAACGTTGTGTATCCACTTTGTTGCCCAACTAATATGCACAAATTTTTCCAATTTTTTTCAACTCAAATCATCCGGTCATGCTCATCAACTACGGTACCGGGCACAGACTATTCTTATTGTACAGTAGTTAGCGATATCGCTAACTCACTTCCTATGGGCTTACACAGTTCAACAACAACTGGTAAAGCATATCAGCATTTAAAAGCACCACCAGTGATTGCAAAATCTGTTTTCAAGTTAAAAATGGTGAGAGTTATTTTTATGTTTTGCGAAAAACTGCAAGACATATGCTCCGTAGCGGCTAATCCTGACGAGATGGACAAAAACGGATGTGATTTTTGGACTCAGCGCCCCCAAAAACCCCCAAGTCCGTTGCAAACTTCAAGTCCCTAAAAATCCTGTATACCAGTGAATCAGTGACGTTACTACAGGTTAGAGCCATGGTAGTAAACTTAAATATAAGGGGCCCATTGGCCACTGTAAGTGGTCCACTAGCCAACACTCAGAAAAAACGTGAGAAATCATGGTGAATCCGGATGTGAATGGCTAAACTAAAACCCTAAATCACCGGAAAATAATCCGAAAACAACAACCTACTGAAAACCGAAAGAATGCTAAAACCGAAATATAAGTGAAGTGGGAGACCGGTTTTGATATTGAGCTTGCCAGGGGAGAATTTCGCCCCTCTGCCCTCGTCAGTTACCCAAATGGCTGTGATATATTGTATTTACATACAGTTAAGTTGTCCCTACTCAACTGTAACAAGATACGAGCTGGTGGCGTAGCTTAATTTATGGGAGGGTCTGCAATTTGTTTAATTGATCTACATTTTGGTTGAGTTAATTCTCGGCTGGAAAGGCGGGAATGCTTTCACATTAATCGTTACGTAACCATGGTAAATCTTTTTTGAATAACTCAATGACTTCGGCATTAGAGCGCGGACTACTGACTCCATTACAGGTACTGTACTAGCTTTGCTCATGAACCGTGATACGATGATCAGTTTATTGTACAAAGCTTAGTGTTGTAGTTTCTATAGCCTAATTATAGCTAATCAGTAATGCTAAAAAAATGAAGAAATTCGTCAGAAGTATCCCTTTTTCAGAAAAGAAGTAAATGATTTTGAAGCGGAGTGAATTACGTTGTGGTTGCATTTACAAAGTTCGCAAAAGAGAGTGAAAAGACTATTGTGACTTTGTGGATATTGAGTAGACGTACCAAAAACTTATTTCTCACAGCGGAACCAGGTGGCTATCACTTTATCCTAGCTTGCCAAGGATGCTTCAAATGTACCAAGCTTCACATTCGTACGTCTGTCCATCGACAAGATAACTGTTGTTCTGAAACGTTTTTTTCGAAATTCTCAGAGCGAACTCTGTTCAAGACATTAAGACATTTGCAATCATTCTAGTTGCTTTTAATGAGCAAGTTCAGAATATTAAAAAGTCCAAAGCATTATCTGTTGAAGTTGTATCGTGTTTCGCCACTGTGAAGGCAAGGATTCAATAGAGACAATCAGATGTACATATCAAGCCAAGTTGAATCAGCACCGAGAAAACTCAAGAGACTGAGAGAAGGCAAGGGTCGTGACTGTGTATTATTCGTGTCAGATGTATCTGTATTGTACAAGTCTTGTGTTGCAAACCTAGGTAATTGGACCACTTATTGCTGAATTTAAATGTTTTGACTAGGTTTCTCCGTGTGCAAACAACTTAATGTGAAAATGTTGACCCATGTGAGTAGTATCTACTTGAGAAAAAACGTTTCTTTGACGAAGTTAAACTGTTTAACCAATACCAAAACTTGTTTTGAGTTCGTGCAAAAAGAGCATCAACCAAATGCCATTTACTGTAAAATGATGGAACATGAAAGATGAGCAAAATATTTTGCAACTTGCAATATCATTGAATGCTTCAGCGAACTGATAAAGATTGCACAGTTTTACTTCAGTGTTATGGGTCATTACGCTAATGTGGAACGATTTTTTCCTTGATGGAGCCACAAACCTAAAAGAAAGAGAAATCGTTCCAATTGAACCAGTTTCTATTCTATTAAAACTGGTGTTAAATTTAAAACATCTTTTATGCGATTAGTTTTATAATATTGCTAAAGGCGATTTTACATTTTAAAGAAATCTGAGGAAACTGCAAAATATTCATGAGCTAAATAGGACAAGAAATAAGGATTTTGTTTGTGTGTTTTGACTGAAACATCGCCTACACTGGACGTCTTACTTCAATGCTTAAAAGTTATAAGTCTAATTGTTAAGTTAGATAATAAACTCAAGTACGCGACAGTCGTAAGCTGTCCTCCCTTTTTGGGATGAAAATGTGGCAGCCCTATTCAGCTTATTAATTCATAAACATGGACAGAACAAAGGGGGTCGTCATCTTAACAAGTGTAGAGCTTATCCAAGTTGTTCTAAAAGATGTAACAAAGCAAGTGGCAAAATTGAGAGAGGAAGAAGTTGCAGCCAGGTGAAGAAACTTTCAAGTTACTATTTTACAGTGGCAGTGAAGTCCAGCGGAGACATTTCTGCGGAACCTGTAAAAGGACAGAAAATCGAAGAACATGTTGTGACAGGCTTAGATCTAAGTAGCGATGAAAATAGACCTAGTTTAACCAGCGGTGCAGTAGCAGAAGAACGTCCAGATGTATCATCGCAAAACACGATAGATGAGGTGGCTGGCGCTATCACCGGAGGCAACGATATCCGTCTCTGGGCCCTCTGGCCAGCCATTGTACCGGATAAAACGCTGGAATGTTGGTTGAAATATAAAGCATGTTCTTGCTGACATTGTGATGAAAAGTCATTTTTAAAACGTGATGTTCCACAACACAGAAAAGACAGACACTTGTTCCGGAAATGTACCACAAGTCTTATTCGTCGCCAGAACCACAATGGCGAAGTAATTGACAGAAGCTGGTTTTGTTTTTCTCATTCACAAACTTGTATCAAATGTTTCACTTGTAGAGTGATGTGCGCGGATACGACTAAATGTGCGCATTTCCTTGTTAGAAAATGAATTTTCCACTGGATTCACGCTCTTGAGCGCCTGAGGAGCCGCGAGCATTCAGTGGAACATATAGATGCCACGATTACATTTAGTCGCAGATGTAATTAATCACTGTGAAGAACTGATGATTGCAATGCGAAGAATGTCGGAAATCGCCTCTGCCTGGCGAATGTTTTCAAGCAAATATTAAAAAATGAAGATGCGATGCTTCTAGCGACTGTTTTTTTGCAACAGTTTCACAAATCGCTAATCATTGTCAAATACGATGTTGCATCATAAAATTTTGTTACAGTTGAGTTAACAAATGTGACGTCACAAGATTACGTCATAATATTAATGATATGTGGAAAATACTAGTGACTTCATCGATCATCCCCTACCTAAACATTTTGCATCCGCACATGGGGCCTTCCACCAAGCCTGGGCCCCGGGCCCCTCACCATCTAAATCCGGCGCTGGTATGTGTATACAAAGTATAAATATATCCGCATGCAGTAGTTTGGTAAAGTCAACTAGATGTATGTATTCCTGTTGTTGTTTTGCCAGGTCAGTGAAGACAAGACATTGCGGACTGTCTGCGTTGCCATTCTGGTGTTATGCAACAAAACAAGAGAAATCCAGGACCTGACGAAATTGATAAACAGCGTTCTGCCTGACCACGTAGTAATGAATTTTCTGTATGCGGCAGCGGCGGTTTTGTGGGAAGCATTTTTATGGTTTCCCGTTTGCCAGAGGTAAGTGCTCGATGCAACTAGTCTACAATTTTGTTTTTCACACTTTGAAATCGATTCTTAGCTCTGTTTTGATCAGTTTACTTGCTAAGGCGATTTTATCGTTTTTGGGCCCAGGTGAAGCTGTCTATATTTCTCTCATTTACGTTTACGGTTATCTGTAGTAGCCTACGTCTGGCGGGCATTTGATGGCAACTTCATCCCCAAGCGTCTGTGGCGCCCCAATGAATGGTTCCCCCCTTTGATGTAAATGCCGCATTTTTCTCAGGGCCTCTGCGCGGAAATTTTCCGGGGGGTACGAAGATCAGTACTGGACACCCCTACCTCCGGGACAGTGCCGTGGCAAGGCAGCTCCGTACCTCCCCTGTCGGGGGTGAGCCCGACCATTCTTAGGGGCCCCACAATATATATTGTATTAGTAAGTTAGAGCCGTCTCTCTACCCTTGACTTGTACTCTTCTGGTTTTTGCCCTCAATGCAGAGCCGGTACATTAAGCATGTGATATCATGATTTTGTTAATTTCAAAAAGGAATTGCGGACATTCGGACACTATAGTAGTTTTTGTAAAGTTGTGGTTACGTCAGAATAAGGCCGATTATTTTGTTAATAAAGTCTTGACCTTCCCCACCACTTAACTTCGCTGGCATCACCCTTGTACGTTGAAATTCTCGGGGAAATTTACGTCATATTGAATGTGCTGTGGAGTGTTGTGCAATCTCTTTGTAGTTGCGTACATATACATAGACTAGGTTTCTAGTTCAACGTTAAAAAACGTTTTTGTGAAAGCTGCTTAAGACAGGTTATGTAAAGTTGAAACGAAGAAAGCTGTTGTGTCAGTTTATTATATATATATGTCTGTCCAGACTGTGTTACGACAAGTCTAATTTAAAGTTTCGACCAGATAAAACGGGGATAATCTCGATAAGTTTAACGCTCGCTTGCTTCCTCGATGTTGAAAAGCCTTTCCATATTTAATCTCACTTGCTGTGTGTCATGATGAAGATGGATGGTGTCAGATTCCAATAAATTCGTTCTTATTTGAAGTGAAGGCAGAGGGAGTGTTGGGAAGCAGTTAGTTCTACGCACTGCTTCCACCTATCAGCTTTTGGTGAAAGCACCAAGTTGATTACACTGTACACTGAGACTGGCTTTTAAAATGATGAGGCTGTACAGCGACCACCAGGTGCTCTGTGATCGTCGGGATGCAAATCACAAGCAGTAATGAGACTGCCGGTTTCACATATTGTCGTATACCAGGGGTGGGCAACCTTTATTACTGAAGGGCAAAACCCAATTAAACAGATTAGACCGCGGACCGCGCCTTCGTTTCACACAAGCTGTCTAGTACTAGTGATCGGCATAAAAATCCACTTTGTTGTACTGCATTTGTCCCGCGGGCCGCAGGTTGCACACCCCTGTCGTACACTATAGTTGATGCAAGTACGGCAACTACATGAAACAGGTAAATTACATCATAAATAGTTTCCTATCACATCACAAGAAGAGATATTTATTTCGCTTTATTGATGATAACAGCTAACAAGTGATAAAGTTAGTTTCCACTTATTTTGCATTGGCAGTTCATTAAAGTTATTTTCTCCTAAGTTGTACATTATTAGTTTAGCTTGGTTAGGTTTTGAAATAGCGCTGCTCAAGGGGCTAATTTGCAGCTGGCTCGAAAAAGCACGCATCTGTCTAAATGCTTGCTGATATTAAAGGGCCCCATCTGAATTTTTTTTGTGGGGCCAACAGCCCTTCACACGGCTCTGCTCTGGGGCCATTGTGTCGAAATTGTATAGCTTTTTTGTGTAGTAATCATAATATAGATAAAACAGCTACTATGCTAAGATTTACAAAGACATTAATTGTTAGACAGTGGTTATAGGTCCGCCTGTGGACCTTCATATTTAAAAACTTATTTGTCTGTCACCTGTAATGTGACAAAAGCGCACCACGAGTGTGCAGTGGACTGCAGTAGGCTTGGTAGAAACGTACTAATCCCCAACCCCAAAACCCAACCCCAAACGTAAACCCTAAACGTAAACCGTGAACGTAAACCCTAAATTTAAACTGTAAATCTCAAGACAAATGTTTGGATAATTTTGAAAAAAGTAAAGAAAATCTGGTCCCATGAATTGAAACGTGCAGTCTATTACCACTGAAATGATGAAAGTCGCCAAGGTGAGACTCGAACCGAAAACTAGTGGCGTGACAAACTCAGCGTTTTATTCGAACCGCGTCATGCGACGGGCCTGTAGCCACTGACTAATTGTAATACTTGCAACTGGTTTACGCTAGTATTGTTGAGCTTTATTACAAAAAAAAAAAAAAACTTAGTGTATGTACTTTCATCGCCCTAGCCAGGTACCTATCTAGCCCGGGTACGATGTACCTGTTGTACACTCCTATCGTAGGCCCTGAATTTTCTGTGTTTATAGAAGCTGAAACAGAGAGTAAATAACACTGTTCGTTTCAACTGCAGAATTTACGGTTAGAGGAAAGCGTGGCAAACCTCTGTTATCGAATAGTATAAAAAATGCTGCTCTTTCGTGTAATACTGTTCTTCAAGTCACTAGTCTCCACAAAGGCGACGAAGTTAAATCAGTCAGCAAATATTTTTGGTAGGAGATTGATTTCACGTAGCTCTACACATTCAATTGTAAATACTGTTCTTCCGTCATTTCTTGAACACACAAAAACTGCCCGGTCTTACTCAGGTACAATAAACCGCAGTCCATTTATACGCCAGCACCTTTCTCAATCTGCCTAGTGTATGTGCAAAACTGGCCTGTTATTTTTTAAATTTATTGTTGCTTGGTGTTAGCTTTGAAAGGCAGTGATGAAAACAGGACTGCAGTAGGATAACTTAACAACTGACGCAAACTTCTTAAAGCCTCCAAACCGCAGGTACACGGTTTTTCAACATTTTTATTGGTTTTGCAACATAAAGGTGAGTGGATGAGTTTCTTGTCGGAGTTAATTTCCTTGGTTTTATAGTAATAGAAAACATTAGGCCACAGAGCAGCGTGTGAAACGCTGGACCTGAGGTCGGAAACCTGTTCAAGCTACTAGGCCACTTCATGTGGTCAAAACGGCGCACTAGGCCATAAGAAATAGTTTCCAAAGACCGGGTTGTTTTAGTTTGTTGTATGAGCCAGCATAGGTGTAGAAGCAAGCAACTTTGGGGTGCAAAAATATTTTGTCCAAAATTCTCGAAACACTTTTATGGTGCAAACCTTCTTCCTACACGTTTTGTGTGACTGCTGATACATTGTGTTTTTCTCTGTCACGTTGCCATACACTTCAAAATAGAAAATTTTGTACTTAGTTAGGTTCTTAAATAGCCCAACTGAGAAAAAGTATGCTAGGCTGTGCAAGAACATTGTCAGAAGCCAGCTGGCTCGGTGCACCTGAGAATCTGCCTCACGGTTCTGAGGTATGGCATTCTATTCATATTCCAGCTGTTGCTGTCAGCAAGGAACCTTAAATTTAGATGAGGGAAGGCCTAAAGCTGGTTCCCACTCTGAAGACATTTTTTGTGACACATATGCAGCATGTATCATATCATTTCCGTTATGACTAAATACGGAGTTTCACCCCATTGTCTGCTTCACTGCACACATATGCAACAAACTGCTGCCTATAGCAAAATGTGTTCATCCAAGCGCCTCAGGAAAAACAAAAGCTTTTCTGTGCTTGCCTGACATGGACTCTATTTAGTATGAAGTAAGTGCCCGGCATTATACTCGATTCCCCCAGTGCACAACTAATAAAGCACATGAATGAAATACGCTTTCAAAAGAGTCCAAAGAACTTTTGCCCAAACTTTCAAAAGAGTCAGTTAATCATCAATTCTAACAAACTAAAACACGAAGTTACTAGAAACAGTTTGCTGAATTTGCAGCATATGCATTTAGGGTATTTTCTGTGGCACACTTAACTTTTGTTTATACACTCAATAACAACGAAGTACGATTTCAGTAAATTGTTAGATAATGCTGAAACCCAGATTTTTGACAAATCAAAACTTTTGGGGTGCAGGTGCACCCCCAGTTTCTACAGCACTGCGTCAGACAGAAAATTCATTGAAAACATGCACGGTAGTCGCACTAGCTTTGCAACACAGTTTTCCAAAGAAACTGGTGCAGCACATTGTTTTGGAAACCATTCCAGGCAAACGCACGGAATGACGTCAGATTCGCAAACGCGATTGCTCGATTGCTTTGAACGCTTTGTTGAACACTTGGTTGCAACTCACATACGAGTCAGAACCAGAACCGTTACCAGCTGATACTTTCGGGGGTGAAATAATTGTACCTTGTTGTTGTACTATTTCCGGTTGTCAAAATGACTAACTTGTTGTTGTACCTAACATCTAAACACGTTCTGGACAATTTCAGGGAAGCAATTGCTCGGTCGGTTGCTACCCTGTTTGCGGACCTGGCTGGAACCATGCCAAAGGCCGGGTGGGATACAATTGCGCTGTAACTTCCATTAAGAACCGAACTCTGCGAAACCCGCATACTCAGAGAAAAAAAATTATGTTGCAGTAGCAGACAAATGAGGTGAATATAACACTAAGACAGCATCAAAGCTCTCAGCCCGGTGTTATATGACTTTTTTTCAGGAAGAAGGTAGTTCTGTGAGAACGAGAAGTCTGATTTTGCATCTTATTGGAGATAGTTGCAACATCAGGTTCCAGTGTTGAGGAGTTTCGGGACAAAAAATCATTAAAGTCGATCAGCTGAGAGCGCAGGCTGCTGTTGAAAAATGTCATCTAGGACTACGTCAGTTCGCACGAATCAACGCTGCCCAATATCGCGATAACACGCTTGGAACGGGCCAACAACATACTTTACGAAACTGAGAACGTGGCAGCTGACGGTAAACATCAACGGGAGTAGCAAAAGAAGTAAACTTTACAGGAAAACATCACAAGTTTGCAGGTCAAGCTACTCTAATTGCATATGGTATGGGAAGCTGTACGGAAAAACAAAAACATCAGCTTCACTTTCATTGCTCGCTCGTGGATTTCCGTGATCGTGCGCATCACGACCTTGCAGCTTCATGGCAAATTCGTTGATGAAAGCTGATGTCAGTGAAGAAGCAGAACCAACCGATCCATACCTCGTCAGATAACGTTTAACACTAGAAATGCCCAATGGAGTCAAAATGACTCCTTCGGTAGTTTGCTTGTGCACATCTTTTTATCTGCTTGCTTCCGAGGAAAATCCATCTGTGAATTTTCATCATTCCTAGGGCCTAATGCCCTGTTGGAATGGCCTGTGTTTATTTCTAGGGCCTAATGCCCTGTTGGAATGGCATGTGTTTATTTCAACTTCAAATATGATTTTTTAAATATGTACCTCGAATGCCCGGAGGAGTCATTTTGACTCCCTGTATAGAAATGCTTAAAAAATAGTTCGTGAACTGCAGCCAATGATAGTGTTTTTGTGCCTTGTGGCGTAAATTCAGTTCAGAAAAACTATTGTGCTTTTGAAACAGCTTTAAGTCTTTACAGCTGTGACGTATCTGTGCAAAAGCTTTATCTCTCTGTTATCAGTGGCATAGACTATTTTGTTTTATTCAGGCATTTTGTGCCAACAATGCCCTAGTTAGTGGATTATCACCTTTCTTTTGACTTGCTTGTTGTGGTTCTGATTGCAAACACAGTCAAATCTTATTGCTGCTCTGGAGCCGGCAATTTGAAGCAGTCAACGTTTGAATATTTATACAAGACGAGATCTCACACCAAGAGAGGTTTTATCTTTGCTAACTGATGTTCCTGAGGATGTGTCTGAATATGGGGACGAAAGCAGCATTGATGTTGTAGATGATGACTTCATTTCAGCAGCAGGTGAATTTAACTCGTCTAGTGAAGATGAGTTGCAAGACAGCAAAGGAAGTATGTGGCACAGATGGAGTTGTCACGTCTGTATTTCTGTGTTTTTCAACTTGCATTTACTTTTATGTATGGTGTATCCGGGACACAAGCATGAGCTGTTTGCAAAGTGATTTTGAAATTGATGAGAACGACGGTAGAGTATTGACTGCAAAGGATGGCACTAAATGGAAGAAATACAAGTCAGTGATCAGTCCACACGAGACTTGCAGGTTACAATGTCCTAGCCCTAAAAGTTACGCCTGTAGAAACATACAGGCTGGAAGTCCTGCAAGCGCTTGGAATTTATTTACTGACAAGCTCATACTTGAACACATCCGGAAGTGCACTATCCATGAAACTACATTGCTGGTATATCCGTGTGAGGAGTAACAGGATCAGATGACATGCCATATCATACTTTCTGGACTGAAAATTGGGGTGCGCCCTTGTGCAAACAAGGGCTATCGAGGAACCTTCTCAGAAAAATTTTACGTTTTCTCTGCTTTGACAAAAAGTCTTATCGATCTCAAAGGTTAAATAGACAAACTTACTCTTTTTTGAGTTGTGTGAAAGAGGTTCATAGATAACTGTATTTCACGTTACACTCCTGGAGCTTTCATCACTGTGGATGAACACCTTTTCCCCAGCAAATGTAGATGTCGATTTACGCATTTCATGGCGTCAAAGCCTGACAAATATGGGCAGAAACATTGGCTAGCAGTGGACAAAGACGTCAAGTATGTCGTAAACGGGTGTCGGTACGTTGGCAGAGACGAAACTCATTCTAAGGATGAACGGGTCTCCGACCAGGTTATCATACTGTTATTGAAGATGTACCTCAAGCAAAGGGAGGAACGTGACAACCGACAATTATTTCCCTCAGTGAAGTTGGCCTCAGTTGCAAAATATACAAAATCTACCAGCTTACTGGGAACAGCGAACAAAATCAGAAAAGAAGTACCTGCAGTGACGAAGCACATAAAAGAGCCACACTTCACTCCCCCACACTTTACAAATCAGGTGATGCAACGATTACTGTTCAAGGCAAGGCCAATAAAAATGTGGTTATCCTCAACACCCTCCAACCAGCATCACCGTTTCTGATAACGCCAAAAAGATCCCAGAAAAGGTCAAAGTTTACAATGACACAAAATATGGTGTTCATATTGTCAATCAAATGACTAGGAAAGACACGGTTAAAACTTCCACCGGTAGATCGCCTATGCATTCCTTCCATAACACACTGCGGCTATAAATGCATGGATCATTTACAAGGCGGTTACAAAGAACATCACACCCAGAAGAGTGTTTCTTCGGCAGTTGGTTTACGAGCTATCTGGGCCTCGTAGACGAAAGAAGCAACACTAAGAAAAGATGGTTGCCGGAAGAAACAACCGATGAAAGACACACTGAAAACGCAAAATACTGCCAATTGAAGAGCTAATGTAGAAGAATCGCACAGTGGGAACCTGCCGTTGGTGCAGCAGATCACTATACAGAAAGTGCTCTGCAAAAACACGACGTCTGTGGCTGAAAGAGAGTTCCTTACACTAACAAATGCCTTTTTGACAGCCATAATCACAGCACTGTTACCACAAGAAAAGGCAGGGAGTCAAAATGACTCCTTCGGGCAATCTAGATGAATCAAAATTCGGGGCATTCTCGTGTTAAATGCATTTGAGGGCTCTCTCGCTGACGAAGGAAACGATGTTGTGGCTGAGGGTAAAAATGCGCTTCAAGACTTTGCTGCCACGTGACAGCGAACCTCAATGTAAGGTTAGGAAAGAAGTAAAATCTCGGTGTTGTATAAACGCAATAAGCTAAGTTCAACAGAGCAAACGCGGAAGGACAGAATGTCAAAGGAAGCGATGGTTTTGCCTTGGTGCCGTAGCGAATACTATCAGGCCGGATGCAAAATAAGTATGAATGTGTTAAGCGGGATTGTAATCGCCGGAAGTTGCCGACCCATGCGCTAAAGAAAAAAATGACTGAAAGCTGCATGGGGTCCTTGGACGCTCCCGTGAGTTTGCACTAAAATCATCGGCAACTGACAATTTGTTGAACATATTTTGTAGAGAAAAGTTTCGCTTTACTCCAGTCGTGCAACTGCAAAATCAATGACACTTTTTAACGTAAATGTCCTGCAAAAACTTATGAACGGCCTGATTCCACCATTAGAAGTAAAAAGCAGCACGTAACTTTTTTCGCTTTGGAAGGGAAGCTTTTATACCGGCGCTGGGATTTCAACGTAGATCACTCTACAATAAAAGTATTTCTTTTGCAGTGAACATTTCCGTTGTGATATAATGTTGGCCTGAGATAACGAAATGGTTTGCCTAAATTACAACGATAAACTACAAGTATTTAAAAATTTAAGTTTTTTGGATGGTAAATTTTGTGCTGGCTTTGGCTGAAAAATCGTACACAGACACATTGCAAGCAAAGGACAATAAGCCTGTTGAGACAATTGGATGTCAGTGTCTTGCTTCAGTTGAACATGGTCAACTTTTTTTCAGAACTTGTGCATGTGCATCTATCAAGCTATTCTGAAAATGTTTTTCATGGAATTGGCATCCAGCAAATGCCATAATAATGTCAGGGTTTTTTAGGGCGTTTTAGGGACCCGATTCGGGTCCATAGAATTTCAAACCGGCCCCTAGAATCAGAGAAAATTATCATCGGGTCCCTAAAATCAAAGAAAATCGGGTCCCTAGAATCAGAGAAATTGGGTCCGTACAAATCCAAACCGGGTTCCTAACATTTTCCTTAAAAAAAACCTGGTAATATCATAGCAAATGCTTTTCAATTGCTTGTTTCGCTTCATCAATAAACATGTGTAGCATGTACATTTAACTGCGCAAGCAAAGCCTAGAAACGTGATTTAACTATATATTGGGCTCCTATCTTGGGACTTGTGTTGTCACTTGTTAGTGTTGGAAAGACCTTTCTACTTCTATCCAAGTCAAGTATATGTTTCGTTTCAGACATTGTTTTTTGTGATCTTGCTGGGGATACCCAAAACATGTTAAAACACGAGCGCAGAATGCTTTCGCTGTGGAGTAGGTCTACGATTCACTTGACACGTGCACTTGTGAATTATGCAAGTTGTCACATGACACGTGTGACGTGCGCTGATGTTTGCAGCTGTCATGCCCAGTCAAAGTGGTTTCAAAACGTGCACGAGTGAAGCAGGCAGTGAAAGAGCAATGCCTTTTTTTCGTTTGGTCTGTCTAGTCACTCTGGTGCACAAGGGTTCTTAATCGGGGGGCGTAAAGAAATTTCTAGGGGGGCGCGAGCCCTTACATGCTCCACAATATGGAACATTTTTGAACGGGAATGTGTTCCTTCCAAACGTTACGCCAGTGCGGATTTTACGTCACTACATATTATTTGGTTTAGTTCCGGCAGAGTTGGATGTCGGGGTTTAGTTTCGTGAAATTTTTCATACCGAATTCAAGCCTGCATCTCAGGGGCGCAACTGGGGCGACTGTTTAGTCGGCATGCCAAGTCCTTTTAGCGATAACATCTGTGCCCTTCTTGCATTTAAGAACAGCATTGTGCGCGTAGAATTTTAAGGTAGCCGGCTGCATCGCAAAGCGTTTCGCCTAATTCCAGATGAACATGAATCCATACACTTTGCACAGTTCCACGTAGCGTGGTATATCGCTGTGGCTATCTGTAATTCGACGAGTTTTCTGCAATGTGGCCGTACACCTGCACGATACTAATTTTCTGCAGTATTCCCGCCATGTTCGTCTGTGGTGCGACGGTGTATATTTATGACAATTCAACTGCACTTGTGTCACACTCTTGTTGAATGTGACACTAGGTTTATGCTGCTTGGCAGCTACATGCCACGGTACGATGTTGACTTCTCGACCAAAGGAAGATAGTAACTTTGCTTTTTTGCCATCCCATTATCGACACCAAGCTGCTTAAACTCGGAATCGTGTCTTTCACTCACACTAAGCAGCGCGGTGTGAGTGTTTAGTCCACAAATAAAAATAACATTTCTATTTGAATATTCGGTTTATGCGATTAACCGTACTATGTTTTTTTTATGTACGAATGGTTTTGGTTTGAGATTCTGGAAGCTTATGCGAAAACGTAGTAATGGCGTTTAACCGATATACAGTAAGTCGGAGTAATCTGTGTTCACTCTGCAAAGTAGTGTGCCGTAGAAGTAGTGTGCAAAACTATGCAGAGCGAATAAAGCAAAGAGAGGATTTGCAAAAGCTCGCATAAATCTAAAACAAGCAATTGCAACACAGTAAACATGCGGGTTAGAGTGGGAACATGCACATCCGTGAGTACCGGCAAATCTTGCGTAATATCGCGTAAAGAAAGCGTCTTCCATCTAATGTTGTTAAATAATGTTGCACCAAATAGTGGCCAAAAATAGTCAAGTAATAAGTGGCCTGTAATTTTGGATTCAGGACTCTATACAACATACCGTGGCCAGCGAGTGTTAGTAGTCATCACGTTCAGTGCAACATTCCAACTTTTGAAATGTTATGGTGAAAAAATATGTACCTGTTTCTTGAACGATGCAGAAAGTCCAACAACAGACGGTTGCGGGCTTTGATGCAGTCAGATTTATGGGCGTGGGAAGGTATTTTTTCCAGGGGGGGGGGGCAAAAAGTGGATTTTTCCAGGCGTAGCCAAAACTATTTGTCCAGGGGAGGGGCAAAGTGACAATCATTCATTTTACCCACTCGAAACTAAGAAAACGACTTTTTTGCTTAAAATTTAATTAGAAAATGTAAACTTTCAAATTCCAGGGGTGGCAAGCCCCCCGTGCCCCCCTGAGGACGCCCATGGTCAGATTGTTTGTATTCCTTATTCTTTGAACACTACAATCGCATTTTACTTTGTAAATGCGTCCTTGGACGTTGCAGTGTTTGTTTGAGGGCGTGTGCATGCCACAATACTTTCGTATTCTACCTGGCTTTGACCAGGGTTGGAGTCGGTGTCCTACTCTGGATGTAGTGTTGTACCAAGTGTTACAGGTTAGCGAACAATACTGTTAAGAAAGTGTCTGCAACGCAGTTTTTCTACTTCCAAACTCGCTATTAATCGTTCTGTTGTATCTGTTTTTATCAATCTGCATTGTGCAGACTGTGTGTTTGTACTCTACGGACTTCGTGTCTGTGACAAAACCTTTAAAATAAAAAATCAAATAAATTTACCAAGAAACACATTTTTACAACTTATTTAAGGTCAGGGGGGCGTGAAACAAAGGAAAATTACTTGGAGGGTGCGTGGTGGAAAAAAAGGTTAAGAACCGCTGCTCTCGTGAGAGGTTGTATCTGCTCTTTGGAGCTCTTTGGTGGTTTCCTGCATGAGTTGTGATAGGTTACTTTGAGTACAGCTTGGGAGCTGTAGGAGAATGTTTTATGGAATGTTGTTGTAGCATTTTCGCTGAGAGCTGCTGATGCCTTTTTTTCGTTTTAGTGTGTCTGGTGCTGATCGGCGAACTTTTGGTGGTTTCATGCATTAGTTATTATAGGTCACTGTGAGTACAGATGGGCAACTGTATAGGCGTTTTTGCTGGAATGCTGTTGTAGCGTTGTCGCTGAGAGTTGCTAATATCTGATGTGGTATGAGGTATGTTTTGATGATACACCCTGACGTTTTACCTACTACGTACAGTAGATAGTACACAGAGTACACTGTGCGCAATTTACATACCGACTTTTTTGTTTTTAGCCTGTAAATACAAGCAACGTTTGCTAAGACCAGTAATATAATCTAAGTGGTCATTGTTGTGATACAAGGTTTGAAAGCATGACATTGTGTTTTAGTATTCGATGTAGACGTGTACATATCAGTATTTGAAACATACAATTGGCTTACCTAAACAAGCATGTTATAGTTCTGTGATTTTACATCCAAAAAATTTAGGAAACGAAAAAAGTATGCAAAAATTTAGAGAAAGGTATAGAAAAATTTCTAAATCTGGTCTAGTTTTTGTTCTGCACCTCATGAAACAAAACAAGACAAGGCAAAATATCTATACGAATTCAGAAAGCTTACTAAAAACAAAACAACTTTCACCTTAAGTTTCTAACGTAATTACTTAAAAAGTTATGGATGGTCAAGGATAGCGCTGTAACCAACCGCAAACGTGACGCAGCGCGACAGGCATATGGACCTGACCTGTGGGCGCCGATGCAGGGAAAAATACATGACCCCACAGGGTTAAAACCCTTTGCAGGCTTGTAAACAATACTTTGTAAATGCTTTGCAGGCTTGTAAACAATAATTGCATTTTACCTTTATCAAGGCAGTGTTTTTATGTTTGAAAAAACTTAACTTTAAATTGCTGAAATGCTGGGCTAAATGAATCACGTAGGGTGCTCCTTCATTTGTTTACGAGTCTTTGCCCACCTGGCGGCCACAACCGCATAAACATATTCTCTTTAGCGTACAAAGTGGGAGGAAAAGTGGGGAATTACTGTCTTAAATTGAAAATCGGCAAACGTTTCTAAACATACACAAAAATTGGACGTAATTACCTAAAAAACTCCGTTCTTATACAATTATGACCCTCTGATTTTGGCTTTAGTTAGATAATATTTACTAGTGAAAGAAAGTTTCTACCAAATGAAAAACTTATACCAATATTGATAATTTTTGATAAAATGAAGATTTATCTGCAAAACACAGACAGAAGCCATTATGTCTCTAAATGTACAAACCGTACAAGTGAGCAAGTGCTCCTTGACTACAGTTAACGCAAAAAGTTGTGAGCAATGAGAGATGTTCAGAGAGAGTTGGTGGTGAAAAAATGTTTGTCTGGGTGAATTTCAGAAATAGCTAGAAACCTACAGTACCATGAAATGCAAGACGTTTGCCTAGAAACGGCCTATGCACTATACTGCACAGCCTGTTTTAAACCAGAAGTGGAAATGTGTTTCCCTAACAAGACAAACATTTCAGTGAAGACCGTGAGGCAATAAAAGCCACAAAAAGGTGAAGTTTATTCAGTACCGCTTGATCAATACATCTCTTAGTGCGGCTTAGCAGTAGCTAAGAACTTGCCAAATTGATATAGAAGGATACTTGTTTGACTAGGTTGGGATATATGAACAGACGGATACACTTTTGTATGTCGACTGTTCACTAAAACTAGTAGCTTATCGTCATCAAGGGCGTACGCAAGGGCGTTGAGCTTGATATTTTACAAAAATTTTATTACCTTCGCAAGGAGATTAATTGTTTTCGCATACTTTTTGCTTGTTAATTTGTCGTCTTAATGCAAACACCACGGAATAAATTTGCATGCAAATTTCAAGGAACATTGTAAATGGGCTAAAAAAGTAATAATTAGGTTTTGGTGGGAATCTGGGTTATCGTCTGCGTCCAGAAACCATCTCACCACTTTTTGCAGACCTTTCGTCCATTAAGCATGTTTAAGATCGTGTTTCCCGATAGTTCACTTTGTCCGAAACCATTCTCTTTATATTGTCTGCCAAGGGCGTACGCAAGTGGGAGTTGGGGTTAACCCCCCACTTTAGTTTGATATGTTACAAAAAGTTTATTACCTGCGAAAAGGAGATTAATTGTTTCCGCATACTTTTTGCTTGTTAATTTGTCAACTTAATGCAAAAATTGTAGTTGTAAATGCTCTGACATAGTGATGAGTGTGTTTTACTCTCCTGTTTGAACGCTCATCCTGATATTTTTGCAGTTATGAACTGTTGTGTCGTAGCGTTGAGTGTGTTTTCCTCCGATATCCTAACTTGGAGCGCTGATGTTTTAGTTTATATTCAGTGCCAAGGGCGTACGCAAGTGGGGTATTGGATTAAAAAAAACCTTGAGCTTGATTTTTTACAAAAACTTTATCACCTGCACAAAGGAGATTGTTTTCGCATATATTTTGCCTGTTAATTTGTCGACTTAATGCAAATGCCACGGAATAAATTTGCATGCAACTTTCAAGGAATATTGTGAACGGGCCAAAAAGTAATAATTAGGTTTCAGTAGGAATCTGGGTTATTGTCTGGGTACAAAAACCATCTCACCACTTTCTGCAGACCTTTGGTCCACTAGGCCAGTGTTTTTCAACCTTTTTTGCATCACGGACCACTTTATGCAATAAAAAAATTTTGGGGAACACCAAACAAAATTTTATAATCACAATTATGATGTTTAGTTCTGTTTTGGCTCTTTGAATTTATTAAAATTAACAAAAAAGTCCTATTCGTTTGCTCCTAAAACTAATTACTTTCACGAAAGAAAACATATTTACGCTCATTGCGTTAACCTAGTGATTTTCGACCGGTGTTCGATGGAACACTAGTCAAACTTATCAAATTTCCTGCGGAACACCTGACGATCTTTCACGGAACATTAGTTTTCCGCGGAACACCGGTTGAAAATCACTGCACTAGGCTATGCATGTTTGAGATCGTGTTTGGCGATAGTTCACTTTATCCGAAAAATTGCATTTATTTTGTCTGCTAAGGCTGATCAGCGCAAGCGCTGACAGCATTGGCTGCATTAGACCTACCAATTTCTGTAGCACAAAACTGTTTCACGAGCTCAAAAACAGCAGTTGTTAACATAGAAGCATCCATTTATTGTGTCTCAGCAGGAAAAAAGGAAAACTAAAAGTGTGCTGGACTTCTAAAA
>Ga0210059_1006447_pt1 | contig 18803 bp, 12 predicted proteins | sample Ectturendosymbi2_FD_188042 | JGI IMG/M metagenome (GOLD analysis project Ga0210059, IMG submission 188042) | Ecteinascidia turbinata endosymbiont from Florida, USA - Sample 2 (SPAdes) (version 2) | ecosystem: Host-associated > Tunicates > Ascidians > Unclassified | place: Key West, Florida... | reverse complement strand
TGTTCGCGAAGACACCCATGACAGATGAAGAAGATGAAGATGACACCTGCGACGATCTACCGTACTTACAGACGAACTTCCTTCCGACGAAGGAGCCGGAGTCTAGGCCGGAGTTTACTCCGGAGTGTTGGAGTAGACTCCGGCCGGAGTCTACTCCGACTCCTGACACTCCGGCTCCAAACAAAAGAAGATTTCTTAGGTTTTGAACAATAAAATTGACTTTCATTATATTTGCCTGTAAAAATCAATATTTTGTGGTTGATTGATCGCGCAGGGACGTCACCGGTGAAAAGGTTAATTGACTTGCGGCTTGTTCGTGAATTACCCTTGATTCTCGGTATATGGCTAAAATTTCTGCTGCAGCTTATCTGCGGATGCGGCTAATAAGCGAGTATATATGGTAGATATTAGGGGGGACAATCCCCCGCTTCTAGGAACATGTCGAAAACGTGTTGAAACCGCCGTGTGGTCAGCTTTTAAGGTTAGATAGAAATAAAGTTAGGATTTTTTCCTTCACTCCTAGTAACTCTGGAATGATTGCGTTGTTATCAAGAAATAATGCACGTTTGAAAAGCCGCAAAAAATAGTTAAATCTAACAAAATTAATCAGTCCAAGCATTCGATTAGTAGTTTGGTCTGTTGGACATGCGGCTTTTGTTCTGAAGGTAAGAAATTAAAAAGCTTTGTAATCGCGTTGCTTGGTTTATGTGTAGGTAACCTTTCAACTAACTGTATCGACGTAGACCTAACAAGATTAGCGATTCGTTTGTGCAGCTGTTAACAACCAGAACGTTTCACTCAATTAGCGACCATCTCGCTTTTTCACGGTGTAAATGACACGAATTAAACCGTTCATCTGCGCTTTCTTTACTTTTACCGCGTCCTTTGTTTGACCCGTGCGATCCCGTTCAGATTTTTCCGTTCAATGTGTGGATGTGGCAACGTGTCACGGACCTCTACGCGTCGTTGCCAAATGCCGAAAAGGATGAGGTTGACTCTTTCTTCCGGAAACTTCCATACGGTCAGGATATCGTCAAAGCCGATCTGAGCTCTTGTCGCGTCGAAAGAAAAGCCAACATTTTACACGCCGCTCTTTCGCCACCCAAGCCAAGTTTGTAGTCAACAACTGTCAAACTCGTGATCATGTGTTAATTTTTAACATGAAGCGATAGCAGGTACATCATTGAGAAGCACAAGCAAAAGTTTGAACACTTGCTTAATTTCAGAATTTTAACACACTTGCTCCCCGTTCATTTATCGCATGCATAATGTAGAAAATGCTTCGCAGACATTGCATCTAGAGTTATTGATTCAATCCTGTTTATCTTCTGTTTGATGACGTTTTAGTAAACATCTGCTATTTACATGTCTTCGCTTATATAAGTGGCGAATGTCGAAAACTACGTTTTGTCTTCGGGGTGTCACCGGTCACTGTACTACAATATATGCAAGATTGTTGTTGCAGTAGCTTCATAAGACCATGTAACTCGCTTGATTGAGTTAGCTTAAACAGGTTGCATTTATGAAAATCAAGTGCTATTATTAATACGGCTGCGCTTTCAAATTCGCGAAGCTTCTTATGAAACTTGCTTATTCCATGAACATGCCATCAACAAAATCCTCGCATGCAAAAGCAGAAAAACACCAGACAAAAGCTGTTCAGAGCAAAGGTCAACTGGACACAATCTTAACCATGTGACGTCACGTGCACGTGTGCTTCTGTGCTCGGTCAGGCGACACTGAATACAGTGCGGTTGTGCTTGCTGGCCTGAGAGCTTTCTCATCAACTGCCAGTTTTGAGTTGGCAACTGCCAACGTGTTGCGCATTTGCTGCACGGCCGATGTCCATGTGTCCGATGGAAGCCGGTGATTGTCCTCAGTTTTACCATTCTGCTGAAAAACAAACTATTAGTATGCTTGCATGTACAGTATGAGTTCTGATATGCAAAATACAAACAAGGCGTTTTAATAGACTGAATATGTCTCTGCCTCGGCATAAGCTGCAACTTTTACGAACGCTAGCAGCAGCGCTTCGCTTAAAGTTTTGTATGCGATTACTTGTAATCAAAAATTTGTTATAGTTTAAAAGCACCTGTATTTTTAAAACTTATCTTATTCCGCGGGTACAACGCTGACTTGATCAGAAGCATGTTTCACAGTATGATCATTAGCAATAATAATTGTTGCAGATTATTACCCGGGCGTTCCGTTCTTTCGACTTGTGTTTAATAAGAATTTTGTGATGGAAGTATCCCCGTCACTGTTGTTGCTTTGTCAACCAATTTTTTACATTCAGTCTGGTTTTATTCGTTTCTTTGTGCCCAGTGCGGTGTTATTTGTTGGAATTTTTGTCCACACCTGACTTTACAAACCCACTTTAGCGAACTAGGTTGTCGCACATTTAGCTGTTCTACTGTGTTTCGGTAAAAGTTCAGTGGTGTTACACGCAATAATTACTCTTTACGTGTTTCCTTGTGCACACAGGGCTAACCATGAATGACGTTGTGTTGTTTTAAGGAATGTTCCATGCAAGGAGTGAACAGAGCGCTGGTGACGGATTTCCTACTACCACATGGATCTTAAAATTTACGACAAATTTTTCTTTTTCTTGATTCTTGCTCATTTTGTCTTCTTTCGTAAAAGCAATATGCGTATAAATACATGTTTCGCACTTTTCAATAGTCATGTGATCATGCTGAGGTCAGTCGATTTGCATGTTTAAAGCTGCAGTAGAATGTTTTGTAAAGTGGTGGATGTAACTTCAGCTTAGGGGATGCTGCAAACTCTGGGAAAAAATTCACCATTTTACAATATAGTACGTGGTCGATGTTATGTAATCTGAAGTTAGTTAAAAGACAGGGAATGCCACAGCCTGAAAGGTAAATGCATCATTCCAGTATGTCATTGCAAAAATTCATTGAAAGAAATACACTGCCTGTGGAAGGTAGAGGAGCATTATTTGAGTATACCCTTTCCGTCAGCTGATTATCAACAGATGCCGATGATACATACATACCCGGAGGGAAAACGCTGCAGTTGTTTTATCCAGTTGCTATTTGACTAGTTTCAGGAAACAGAGATGCTGATAGAGAGGTTGTTGATGCTGGACAGAGACATTAAGCTAGGCGCCATCTTTGCTGCAGTTTAGACCGGGGATATGACGTGCGGGTTTGAATAAGAAGGGGTGCACCAGTGACGAAAGGTTGAGAGGATATATTTTCACGAATAGCAAAACAAGACCCATCGCCATTGGCCACCGCATTGTCTGGGAATAATTTTTAGGCAAGTTTTTGGCAAGGTAACGACCGGAAATATTTGCAGAAAAATACTGGGGAGCTTACGTGAAAAACATATATATCCATACTGGGATGTTGTCATCTTGCAAGATCACTTTTCCAACCTTCCATATTCTGCTTACAACTTTATCAACATTTGAAGTTTTAGTATATTCCTAATATTTTACCTATTTATTGATCTTGGCAATACATTCATCAAATATAATAAATTTTCGGAATCAAATTCAACTTCTTTGAGGTCAAACGATGCTTTTAGGAAAAAAATTGCCAAAATTTTTTTGTGCTGCTGTCGCGAACCGTAATATTTCAATTTTTTGCTTTCGAAACTAAAAATTTTTACAAAATGTTCAAAGATTCCAGTGTTTCCGAAAGACCCGTGCGTTTCACGCCGCGACTGTCGCAATCTCAAACTTTTGTCACCTCCTCCGTTTGGTATCACTGGCCGAACAAGTAACTTACCAGGGCACGACCAAAAGAACCACGGCGACTGGTCACCTCAAGTTTTAATACATCAACGTTCCATGGCGATTTAGCAGGCAGCAATGAAAAAAAACAAACTCGAATTACACTTGATAGAATATATCGCCCAAATAAGCATTGCATATTGCGGGAACTCGTGTGACAGTTGCCCAGAGAGAGCGCGTATCGTTAAAATTATTAGCGAGGTGAAAAATGTGTAACTCACGACGAACCATCATATCTAACTCACGTAACGTTGTAAACGAAGTTCTAAAAATTTCGGAGTACTACACCATAGTTTTTTGTGTCCGCTGTTGGTTCCAGCCCTTTTCTCTTAGGTTCCAATCAGGGGCGGATCCAGGGGGGGGGGCGATCTCCCCCATTAACACCTACGAAAGTAACTTTATCTACCATAATTTTATACAATTCGGAAAACAACATTGGCGATATAAGGCCAGTTGGTGTCGTCAATTGTTTTGTCACAGCATGTTGTGAAGTATACTTCATCTCTCTTCATAATTGTTGCAGATTTTTGCAGTAGCTAAGCTGTTATGAGACTAGAATACCAAATAGTACTGAAATCGCCCTCCCTTAACCTTACTGGCTGGATCCGGCCCTCGTTCCAATATTTGTCACTTTCACGATATTTAAACAAAATTTACAATTTAGGAATAACCAGTAAGAAGTGTATTAAAAAGGGCGTGGAGACTCAGCAAGCCTGAATGAGCACATTGATCGCATGTCAACGTCATTGAAGACGATTTTTTTCCTTGATCTGTAAAAGGAAAGCAGTCTTTTTCATGGCATGAGTGTAGCGCAGAAAAGCTGGCCATGATGACACAGCAAAAGGATGAAAAATTGTTTACACGTGATGTAACATCACACCGACCCGATGTGAACCGTGCACATGGGCGTCGGAAGAGGGGGGAAGGCCCCCCGTGGATTTTGATATTTTTCTGTTACTTTTTTAGCAAAAACAGGTTGTTTTCCTAGTTTCGTGAGAGAAAAATGAAATTTCACGATTTTTGGCCCTCCCCCTGGAAACAAACTTTTCGGCTACCTCTATAAAAATCCACCATTGCCCCTCCCCTGGAAAATCCTTCCGATGCCCATGACTGTGCAGGGATTCGTATCTAAGCATACATATCATCGTCGTCATGCATCAAGATAAGAAGTTCTTTGTATCTGCGCGTTTTTACTGTTCCGAAGGTTCTCCACATGGTGAACGCAGATGCAATCATAAAAATCATGCCTATCACAAGAAGAAATATCAGGATTCCAGGTTTGGGTGCCGCAGCGTGAACAGGTTTAGCGAATCGTGAAAACGCACCCCAGTTAAAACTGCTATTTGCAAATCCAGTTGTTTGGATCTGCTCGTAGATAGGTACAGTTTTCGTGCTGATTATAACAAGATCCGCACTAGTGTGAAAAGTCGAGTACGATCCACTTTTCCTACTGAGGGTGGTGGTAGGCCTAGTTGCTTTTCGCGTGTTGTGGGTACTGGCGATTGTCAAAGTTGGTGTTGTCGGTGGCGTGCTTGTCGTTTCGTTTCGACCTGCTGGCAAACTTGCTGCCCTGCTGGCCGTTGAATTCAGATTTTTCGCTTCCAGCGGAACGGACAGTGAAACCTTCGGTGTTAACGGTGTAGGTGGTGGCAGTACCGTAGCTCCGTCCATTGCATACAGATAGTAGCCGGTCCTTGCTTGAGACTGACATCCCGTAGCTGGATTGCAGCGTGTTAGAAAGCAGTTAAAGGCACCGTTTACTGCTTGACCTTCCAACAAGGCGTAGGAGACAGTGTTGCAACGCTCTGAAAAGATAAGCAATTATGTCTTGCACCGGTTCGTGTGTCAACACGAAAATTCGCTTCACCAACAAAATTTTCCTACCTTAGTAAGAAACAGGTCACAGCGAAACACAAAACACTGAAGAAGTACATCATACGAGCAATGCCAAGAAATCTCTGATTTTCGGATTTTAGCAAATACCCACTTATTTTAAATTGCATGAAACAGGAAGGTTGAATTGCAACAAAAACTAAAACGTGCCTAATCCTTTTCGAAACCTCGTAACTTTTCTACAAGAAGTTGCTATGCTTCGTTTGAAATGTTCATTTAATTTGTAGTAAGACTGGGATTTGCTGCCATTAATTCAAAACATTTCAGGTTTTTCTTGGATGGAACTACAATTAAATATGCCCTGGTTCGTTTGATTGAGAGGAAAAAGAGTTTGTTAATCCCAAACTCTAGACTTCACTTTAAGTATTTAAGGTTTTCTGGCGGCCGTATTAAGTAGAGTTGACAAGAAATTTTATTTGAAAGGCAGGCACGGAAAAGTAATTAACACGTCCAGCAAACTCAAAATTAGACAAACTGTTCGACAATATCTATCGAAAGAAATCCTTTCACAGCGAAGAATCAGAGTTCAGACAGTGTAATCTTATCAGAATATATATTTCGTCTGCTAGGTATAAGTATCATCAGCTCTACGAAGAGCATGAATTATAATATAGAACCATGCTCAGGAATCCTGGGTGGTCCACTACCCAGGCGCTTGTTTTTTTTGTTGGTAGCCTATCATATACTTAGAAAAATGTTAATAACCTGTGTTTCCATGACGTTTCCTGATTTTCAGAGACCAAAGTAATGGTGCCTGAATTATGTTACGAAAATGTCACTGAAAGCCTATAAATTGGAAATTGGGGCACTCTACCACCCAGGGTTGCCTGATGTGTAGTAAATTTTGTGCACCCTACTACCTTAACATTTCAGTGCGATTTTAAGTGAAAAACGTGTTTGGCCAAATATGGCCTCGGAAAACCTTATATGTGAAGAGTCGTCCTGCACCATGACTTGATGTGGAGAAAAAACGAATCCAAAATGTGCGTGACGTTTTCTACACACAAACAAAATTTCCCTCTAAAACTCCCTTTTTGGGGGGTACAGTATATGAAAGTTGTATGCTACTGTATGTATGTTTCGCTGCGCAGATACGATGTTGTTGTGAAAGCGATTAAAAATGGACGGCGGGAAGTCAAAAGTAGTTTGGTCCGTAAGTAAGAGATGTCACATGTCCCAGGAAAACGTAATCAAATATTGGGTTGCATTACACCCATCGTTTCCCGACTCGTATAGCGTTTAGAGGTTTCCTGAACAGGGATAAAACCCACAAACAGTAAAGATAATAGCTAAAATAATCTAATTGAAAAGAATGCAATATCAGCTACCCACTTTACATAGGAAAGGAAAAGACCACCGTATGAATAGCTAAGCAAAACAATATATCAAGTGTACAGGGACGTAACAAACAAAAATTGCGATACAGTAGGCTAACCCGCAACCTTCCCGACAGGAAAAGCGGCTGTGAAAATTAAGGAATAAGCTAAAGCAGTGATTTTCAACCTTTTTTGAGTCACGGAACACTTTTTGTATTACTCTTATAGTATACGGAAGATTTGAATGTGTAGCAGATAATTACTTCCATAATGAATTTCTTGCGGAACATTGGTTGAAAATAATGGAGCTACGGGAGGCGTAACTGATACAATGTGCTTGCAAGGCTACATTTGACACAGCCACGCAGTGGGTCTGTGTATGTCTCAACAGGTCACAGTCGCAGCAGTTCTTGTGCTGGGAGCCCAACATTCTTTTATTAACGTTTTATTATCCATTTTTTTGCGCCTTTATTTACTAATGTATCTTCTTTTGCATCTTTATTTATTAACATTTTGCCATCATATTATCGTATTGCAACTCGTACCAGCAGATGGCATTTCAGGCTCTGGCCTGTCGTCGTTTGTCATTAAATAAAATAAATAAAGAAATGAACAGGTCACAAGCTACAGTATAAAAAAGTCGAAGTAGCGGAAGGAAAATTCGTCACATGTTCCTTTAACACAGGTTATAGGGTGTGCGATATTTGTGCCGTGAAATTTTTTAGCAACAATGTCATTACCTCTTACCAGGCACTAAAAGATATGGTAATTAAGCACTGAAGTATATCAAATACAAAAGCAATGGCTATCACAGCAGAAAAAATAGAAATTTATCAACAGTTTCAAAAGTTTTCACTGTTTTACAGACATTCTTAGCTTACGAAATTCTATCATTTGTAACAAAAAGTTCTTCGTAATATAGTTTTCGGCTCTGAAACAATATTTTCGGCCATTCTTACTATACATTTTGAAAAACCCTAGCAAACTTGGGCTCAAAAAATGACTTGCATCCGAAGGTTTTCCACAAATATTTTCAGACACACGAACCAGTTACAATCAACCATTTCATTCGTCTTAAACTTCAAATAAAATATCTTTGCCAATAAGCTTGTACTGTTTGCTCGGTTTTCTGTCCTACAACATAACACAAGCATTTTAACCTACCGGTAGCACAGCACTCTTTCTTGCAGTCTAGTAGGCTTCTTGCGAAATAAGCTCGTAGTCGTGTCACTCCAAACCCTTCTTCCGTTGATGTTAACTGGATTGATCTGTCTGGGGTCAACTTGAACTCACACTGCTTGTATGAGCTCACCATATGCTTTACCAGACACGTTAATGAAAACAACCAAAACAGAAAGCAGTGAGTTGCGGCTGGCTTTGTCATCTCTTCTAAAAACTTTTAGAACGCGATTATGTCTAAAGAATGCACCTCAAACTTACGAACTGTTACTAATGTACGTCTTAGATGCAACGAGCCGAGATCCTTTTCTGCTTTAAACAGTGACACGTTCTTTTACCGCCTGATATGTCAGTTCAGCGTATTTTTCACACAACAAAGTGTTAACATGAGATCATCTTCGTGCGCATTCTACTCATGTTGAAGGCACTTTCGAAGGTATGCTCTACCGCTGATCATTCACAGCATTGAGTCGAATTTTGTCCGCATGAAGTGATAAAGTCAATGGTGTTCGTCATAACGACAACTTTATAGAATAGCGCATCGCGCGCCAGCGCTTCTCACGACCGTTACATTTACAGCGATCTCTAGGCGCTAACATGATTTTGTACTGAAATTAATTACTTTCGCCACGCTCAGTTGCTCACGTAAAACATTTTGCAAAGGTATTACTGCGTGAGAAGCCTTGAGAGAAACTTCAGTGGCTATTGCTACGGCATAACTTCAAACAATACAGTGGAGAAAAAACACGAAATAGAAAAAAATGGTAACCCGGCTTAATGCTCTGGTGATTCCCTCACCCCCGCAAACAGACCTTTTTTTACTTGCAAGGCCTTGATTTCCAGCCTATATCGAACAAATTTTGTGATTTGCTGAAACCAACACGTTTATAAGATAGTGTAATGTGGTTCATGAAAACAACTTTTTACACGTCATTTGCAACTATGACTTCTTTTAACTACTTAAAAATACAATTCCAACTGACACCAAACATCATTAAATAGCTGTTAATGAATTTGGTTCCTGAACAATGGATTATTGCATGACTCAGCAACAGCATGTCCAGACTAGTTGGCATGACTCAGCAACAGCATGTCCAGACTAGTTGACGTGGGGATGAAAAACGCTGTCCAATGCTTTGCAAGAAGCATTTTGCTTCATTTTAAGATTTTTCCATAAAAAATCCCTTGTTTCTTTTCACCGGGAAAGTGAAGATACAGATACAATCTTGTTTAGGTAGATGCTGATACACCCACGCAATGCATCGTAATTCCGAAGTTGAAAACATCATGCAATGAATGACGTATTTACACTCTTTGAGAGCATCGTTACTTCTGTACATGGTTAAAAAGAGCTGCTTCATGTATCAAGCTTCGACGTAAACTTTAAATTAATTAAATAACACAAATACTAAATCAACGTAATGAATAAGATGGTTTTTAGGTGGATTGTTATGTATGTTGGAGAAATGCGTACTGCTTTTCGTATAGTTTGACATTAGAATTTTACCGCATATGAACAAAGCCCACAGTAGTATATAATACCTTCATATTGTATTTCTGACAAATGCGTGACATTCAACAATTACAATATTCTATGACAACGAATGTTGAAAACTGTTTAAAATGGTAAACTTAAACGCTTGATTGCGATAAGCATTTTTGTCATTCACAAGCAGCTTCCGTCCTTCGCAGCTTGAGCTTTCTGGCGGTTCGAAGATGGCAAAGTCTCGCTCTTCACATCCACGTCTTGCTCAACTACACAAACGTTGGTGTTAATGAGCAATTTCCAAGAATTAAGCAGAAAGAAAACTTATGCTGCTACCATGCGCGCTTTGTGAAACCTTATTCTCAATTTTTATCCTTTATTTATTATAAATAGAAACAAATTTTCTATAAAGTTACATTCTACGTTCCAATTCTCATGTTGCTTTTTTCTACGGTTTGGCGAAAATTACAGAAAACTGTAAACAATTCCAAACGAGAAGCTTGGTAGTTTTAAAATGGAAGTTGAATAATGTTTGCCTCTCTTGATTTGGATATAGACTATCATAAGTTTACCCATGTCATCTACGAAAAATGATGCATACCAACAGCATTCCTCGCGTCGCTGCAGGAATTTTCGGCGCAGGTGTGCGTTGAATTTATCTTTTGCAACTGAATAACGGTTGTAAAATCTGACTCTTCGCATCCGTCTTTTTCATATTCATAATCAAAAGAAGTTTCAGTTGCTGCTTCCTTCGCAAATTTGCTGCTATTCGTGGCATTAACTGCAAAGCGTGATTCAGTGTGATAACAATCACTGTCAACCACCTTTTCCTCCAACAGCTCGTTCTCCTTAGACTGACGTCCAAGCAGCTGTAACTGTATAAACATCATGGTTTGCGATCCTCGGCCGCAGGCCGCAACTTGAATCTCATGCTGTTGCCATGGACTTACTGTTTTAGAAATAAGTGCTGGGCTTTCATCCGCTGCAGTAAGCGATTTGATGTTAAAAACGCCTTTCGGGTATTTCTTTGAAGCGTCGCCATTATGAAAATTTCCATTCTTCACAACTGAAAGGCAAGAGTTTACCATTATGTACAGGTAAAAGAAAGAGTCATTTGGCAGAAATAAGAATATTGCGCCGGCCAGCCAACCACCTCTGCGCATCATACCTAGTAAAACGGTGGAAAAAGCATATTCCGCCAGGCTTTTTGAAAATCTGGTAATGCATCGAGGATTCCTGCGCTTTTTCTTTTACGAACTGGGCTTTCCAAATTTTTACAAGCAAAATTCTAAATTACTTTAGTGTTCGTACAATGTACCGTATTACTCTTGTCCAAAACGTGTGTTTGCTAAAGAGCTATTTTTATCAATCCACCATCAAGATTTCCCCAAACTTGCTCGAAAAAACTCCCAGAGAAAATGACCTCCCCCCAAAAAAAACGAAAAAACGACTACATTTCTTTGCATGTTGGGCGCATTTTTTGTAATCAAAGCACACTTCAGGCACCATTTTTGCCTAAATTTCCCCCAAACTTGGCCAAATTTCCCCTGACTTGCCCGAAAAGAACTAGATAAAAACATGACCTCCAAAAAAAAACATCTGCAGTTTGATTTTGGGTGCCATTTTTGCAAAATCAAAGCACATACAGCGATTTTGCGAACATTTTCGCACATTTTGTCCAAATTTCCACAGATTTTACCCGGATTTTAAGTGATTTTGCTCGGATTTTCCCCAAATCTAAAGTTTTTGGGTGCGAATGCACCCCCGCCTCCTACACCAGTGGTCGTATGTGTTTTCTGTCTTGAAACAGTGGACTGGTGTAAAGAAAATTGCTCACCTACAACAGGCCAGTTTATGGTGCTGCGTAATTCGAACGCTTGTGGTTCAATGACGTTTAACTTTCCTTTTGGAAGAGGACCTGTTGTGCTTTTGTTTTGAAGATGTTCTTCTCCGGAAGCAGGCGCTTCAACTGCAGATATGCTTGAAAAAGTCGTGAACGCTGGAGAGCAGGTGGCTGGACATTCAAAGGGTGCTTCGAACCCGCGTTTGGAAAGATCTGATAAATGGAGGATGGTGGTGGAACGCAGATGATTAAGTTGCACAGGATTTTTGCTAGCTTCTATACCAGCCCTGATTAACCTGCAGATTTCGCAGAAACGTTCGGAGACATTTGTTTCACAAGAAACACCTGTGAGCACAAGCAAATGTGGAAAAAGCGAAAACACTTGTGCAAAGTTAAATCAAATGTTAACACAAATTCCTGAACAGCCGTAAACAAAGAACAAACCAATAGGCTTCGTTTCAACAAAATGTTCACTAACAGACAAGACTTCGTCAATTTATACTAGTATAGTTGTTATAAAGTAAAATGAGTTTAATGTGTAACTCATTTCGAAAAGGAGCGGGTTCATACAGCATATCTTTTAACCCAATCAACTGCTATGATGAAGTCAAGCGTATACTCTCAAGACTATCATACAGTTGTTTCACTGTACAGGAAACATCGCTTTCGATCAAGTATTTGGATTTCTCAAAGGGGCCTATATGCTCGAGCACGTCCCATTGATCAAAAGATGACAAGTTATGAGACGAGATCAAATGCAATTAACAGCTTAAGGTTGATTTAAGCACCAAAACCTTGTTAAAGCAGAGAAGAAATATCTTTTAATCTAGCCCATGGCAGAAGTTGTCTTTCTTGGCGAAAAGATACAACCGTAAGAAAAAAGATTGGGAAAAAGAAATATTCTGCCCCTTGTGTTTATCTTTCTGAAAACCAAGAATGAAGTCTAAAGGAATGCATGTGCCAATGTCAAATATTCTTTATTCGGAAGAGTGTAAATGCATACAAGACCATAATTCTTACGTAGAGCAAAGATTTGCGAAAATGAACGGGTCCAATTATTTTTCATATGCACCCAATATTGCAAAGTTTCACAACTCGGATCAGTGTATACTTGTGTCATCTTTCCGCAGTGCTTGAATCGGTAAACAAAATTAAAGTAATTTCGAAGGTCTCTGACGTGAGTCGCAAAACTGCTCTGAGATGTGAACCAAATCTGGGTAAAATCAAGGTTTTTTAAGGCGTTTTAGGGACCCGATTCGGGTTCCTAGAATTTCAAATCGGGTCCCTAGAATCAGAGAAAATTATCATCGGGTCCCTAGAATCAGAGAAATCGGGTCCCTACAGATCAATACCGGGTACCTAACATTTTCCTTAGCAAAACCCTGGTAAAATACACAATTATTACCTTGTCTGCAAATAATCAACGGTTCATCGGTCAGATTCTTGCTGCGAAGACAAAAATCTTTTTCTTGATGCCTGGATTCGGCTTCCATTACTTGTAAGTCACCAAGCACTGTCCGTTTTGAAAATTGGTCACATACTGTTTGAAACAAACGTAAAACGAATCAGCAACACATAAAAGATCCTTCACCCACCAATCAGAGCAGCTATAGTCCTGTTTTCGTAAACGTTGATGGTTAAGTTAGTTGTTGACCCATCACCTTGCATTAGACCTACCATACGTCCTGGTTTAAACGTCTGTCCTGGTGTCCCGTTCCGGTTAGCAAAATGTCCCGGAATTTCACTTGTCCGATTTGTGAGTTAGTGTTATTTCTCTTTCGTAACCGCGTTAAAGTAAATTAGTTTGTAAAAGCTCTTCATCGTGAGATCAGACAAGGGTGTCGTGAGATTGCGAGATAACTTCCAATTTCAATAAAACTTTGAAACAAAGTAACAACAATTTTCTCTTTTAATCTAAGTACAATACTTTATGTGTTCTCAGACAATCTTAACACAAAAAGAAATAAGGTATAAAATTTTCAAGCTCAGGCCTTCGGCCGCTCGTCAGGTTATTTCATTCATGGGTTTGAATTTGTCCTGGTTTAAGCCTAAGAAATTATGGTAGGTCTACCGTACATGAGGTAAACTTATGCAGATGCTTTCCCCGTTATTGGTGATTGACAAGGCTTCTTGTGTTTTGGCGTATGCCATATGGTTTACTGCTGGTGACGAGAAGCTGAACGCGGTTTAACCAAAACGAGTTAACACTTGGATTGAAGAATCGCTTGCGGTTAAACTGAATCCCACCTCAAGTTACGGAGAAGCGGATAGCGGTGTTAAGGAAAGAGAACCACATGTAATAGGATGTTTCTTGTTGAAGCTATAACCTGTAGGGGGGTTGCCTCCTGCTGTTTTTTGTTTGTTTTGCAAAAATGTTGATTTTTTGTTCGTTTGAAAAATTGATAAAGCCCACAGTCACAATGAATCTATTACCGAATTATCAACTGTAGCTTCATTACGTTGGTTTAAAATCTAAAGCATGAACTTTTATCAACGTCTCAAGTAAAATGTGTAGGTGGAAGCAATACATTTTGCATCATAAATCATTTGTAACTGAACTCCCCATACAGATAAAAATAAAAGAGTATACCTTCTAACTTTGGATTGTCACCAACTTCGATTATTTCACAGGGCCCTTTGACGTAATTCGCTTTCAATGATCGATTAAAATTAAAAAATGTCTCATCCCTGTTTCCAGAAGAAGCGAAAAACATCGTATCAGCCGTCGTTAGTCTTTCGTCAGCATATCTATGGCTCGGGCAATCATCATAGAAAGCTTCTACCGTCCACGGGTAAGCCACAATATTCACGTCATCATTTCGAAGCGATAAAACCTTGTCTTGGTTAGTATCGCTTGTTTCAACTTCGATATTTGTTCTTTCCTGATTGCTATCTTCAAACGATGCTGTGGGCGACAAACCTATTTCAGGACCGTCCCAATGGACGTGGTCGATGAAAGACAGAGAACATTCAGACTCGACATCCCACACTACACAACACGCGCGATTCCCAAAACTGCGACTGAGTGCTGCAGAACCACTGGTAGATGGAACCTGTGGTTGTCCAGCAGCAAAGTCATTTAAACGTCGGGTGGATGCAAACCTCCGAAGACTTTTTTCAGTTGGCCATTTCTCTTTCAATCGAACTGGTTTTGTTGCGACATCTGAAAAAAACAAACTATTTTACAACCAAGATTAGTGTGGAGTATATGGGGTTAAGATAAGTTTCCAATCGGTTCTGAAAGCGTGTGCACCCAATATTCCAGTCAACTCTGAAAGGGCACCAACGCTGTGCACAATTTTTGCAGATAGGTCCAAGATGTACCTATACCTTTCCAGCATTTCCTAAACTGCATACAATTAGGACATACGCAAGTCGCAATAAGTGGAGCAAGCAAGGCGAACAAATTGGTTGGAAATGGCACGATCTGACTTTCTTTTTTGTCATGACTTACAACACAACGAGCATGCAGCAAGAGGCATTGCTTCTTTCAGAATCAACCCAGATACAAAGTTATTGGCCAAAGCTGTTTACACTTTTTGTCGAATGCAACAATGTCTTACGCAAGATAGACCGCTGGTGGAAAATTGCAAAAATTTGTGAATGCGAGCAGCTTCTGCTCAGCTTACTGAATACCACAAGTGTAATCAACTCTAAACCTGCTAACATGGTTTATGATAGAGCAGCTGTCTATTTGCGATTGTGCTGTACCTGTACTAAGGTTTGTAGATCATGGATTGGTTTAGGTCATTCCCGCAGCCAGATTTTAAAGTTTTGGGTGTAAAAGACATTTTTAGGGAAGAAAGATTTTTGTTGTTACCATATGTTTAACAAAAATTTTTCTGGGCACAACACAATTTGGGAGGCATCAAAAAATTGGGGGGAACACTGCCCCTAAATACCCCCCACACCGTGGCTACGGGTCTGGTTTAGGGCACACTACTTTCGATTCCAATCTACTCCGGAGTCAGAACATTACATTTACGCTAAGGACAAAATAGTCCAGTAAGAAATAACAAAGACTCCGCTTTGCTTTAGTTTCAAACTTCTTTGAAAACGAAATGTACTGTCGTAGTCACAAAATCAGAAGTGCTTAGCAAACATAAGCACAGTGCAAATATACTTCTTGATTTGATTGCTACAGTTTAATTGTACTTCGGATGCACTGACATGCAAGCAATTTAACCCGTTTACTAAATTATGCGTCAGATTGTCTTCACTAACTTTCACTGAGAATTTGAACTGCACTTGCAGGTAAAAAAACATTGCACATTTGCTTCAAAGTTCGTGTATCACAAAAATTCACACAAACAGTTTATGAATTGTTTTTTTACTAGGATTGCCTGAGAGATTATTTCTTGACAAACCATTGCTCTCACTGTATAGATCTGACTGCAAACACTTGGTTGTGAGAAGAGAAATGCTGGATTCAATCTGATTCACAATTTTAGATTCTTCTGATGAGTTTAGTTGTTTTGCCTGATGAATACTTTTTCTAGTAAACGTTCTTCTCGTTGCAAGCGGGATAAAAAGAATAAGCTTTTTTCGAGATCTATATAAAGGTTTTGCATTTTATCAATTAAGATTTTTAAATTGTATCAGCAAGCAGTTAAACAGCAGCTGATCATCGACTTTAACATCATTGCTTTAAAGTCATATCAGCGTTTGGTGCGTTGTACAACCACGTGATGGAAATAATGAACAAGAACTTAACAGCCTAAAAAGTTTGACCCAGATAAGATATGCTTGTTTGAGCACGGTGCTACACAAAAAACCGCTGATTTTTTTCAGTTGCAGCTTTTTATGAAAGTATTAGATACATTCTTTTCAACAAAATTGACCTTCTTTTGTACTTCAATTAGGACGCCGTTTATTTTTCGAGACAATATTCCATTTATATCATTCCAAATTATCTTACTTTGGCAACAGGGAATGCCGTATGAGGTAACACGTATACTGTGTACAGCAGTATTACTTTTTAAAGCAAGCATTTGTTTAAACAAGTCCTGCAGAATAGATGACCCACTCAGAACTTCACTTTTTTACGGCAAAAAAACAACGTGAAGTTTTTGCACTAAGCGTGATATTTTTCAGACTTTCTATTTTGCAGCCGATTAGGTTTTTGATCATAAATGGAATGTTTTGCAAGCATCATAGGGAATGGAATCGTCGCGAAATTTCAAACAACGGCAGATCTCGTTCAGTAGCGTAGCCAGCCCAAATTTTTTTTGGGGCAAACATTTTGACGTTAAGCAAGCAACAGTATTTTGTTTGGGACACCGTCTCTCAAAGCACAAAATGACAAGATATGTTACAAATTTGGGGGGAATGGCCCCATTGCCCCCCAGTTACGCCTGTTGATCTCACTCATATGTCTTAGCATGAAACCAAGAATATTTATCAAATTTAGTACAAAAACTTGAACAAAAAATGAAACAGATTTAAACGCAAGCATAACATCAACTAAAAATCTAAAGTAATTCAAAACTCTGGATGTGGTGCGCGCTTGGTACAAATATCGCCGTAACCAAAACGAGCCATGAGTTCTGCGAAATCAGACTTCAGCGAACAGAGATGCTTTTGGCAACATTGCAAGAAGGTACAAAACTTTTTCTTTGAAAATTGGAGAAATCATACAGTGAGACTTCCGGTTTTACTCCACACAGTAATTTTAAGCATATTTTTCAGAACAAAAGTTCTAATATGGGGTCCGAATTAGATTTCGCGTATATCTACGCTCATCAGGCACTGACGTCTGTGATAACACACACAAAAGCAACGGTTAACGCAAAAGTTAAAATCAGAAAGAGATAGTTCTCTGCCTCACTTCTCAGTTAATTATGATAGTTTGTGCTCACAGAAGTAGTATTTGCCAACTTTTACTTCACTCTTTAAAAGCCGTTTGGGTAAAGTTCGCTTGACTGCGTCTCTTCTCAGGATTGCTAAATGTTCATTTGGCTTGTCTTACTGCAGCTTCTGCTGTTAATACGTTTGCGTGGGTCAACTAGCACAGTCTGTCACTTACTTGCGTGCACGTTGCTTCTTCGAGAACCAATTGTGCACGCTTATCTTTTATCGCAAATGGATCATTTGAGGTCATTGTTTTCCCTTCATAGCTCCCAGTTTATTATGAGTCTTCGTTTCTAACCTGCACTTCACCTGGGCTGGATAGGTGATGCTTTTCTCCCGACAACTTCGGGCAAGCGGACACTGTCCTTCCTGGCCATCGCACAATGATAGGTAGCCTATCATTTTTTCCCTGATACGGATAATTTTTGCGTTGTGCTTTTATCACGGTTGCTATGCATGGTTGCTGCAACTGCCGTTTAACTTCAGTGAGCTTTTGTTGAAAGTTTTATAATGCGGACCACTCAGAAAGAGATGTTTTTCACTAATTTTATAAACATTTTTCCATTGTTGGTATTTACGTTCCTACCTTGTGTGGGGCAATACCAAACGATTTTTCGCTTGCGCTTTTCTTTCCTGCAGCTTTCTGATCATTTTTATTGTATTACAGATTGTTTTTGTGGCTTGTTTCCTGTAAAGCTTTGCGATATATCTCTTGCTTCGGTCCAACTCATCCTTGTTGGATGTGAGTCTGCAAGTTCGCTCTGAGCAATGAGTCAAAGAACCATGTCTTTCTGCGTGATGATGTATTTTATCTTGTTCTGTCAATCATTTTTTATGTGCATAACTGTGCCGACACTTTCCATTCGCAACGGTTGGTAAACATATTCACAATTAACACAATACACAATTACTGTTAAACAATTGAAACAACTGATCATGATCTTACTATTAGTTATTGTTAACAAATCACTCGCTCTTTTTTCTTGGTGGCAAGAATAAGTTGACGGAGCATCAATTTTAGAGATTCTGTTGAAAGTTCCGTCCAATGTAGAAAAACTCGTTCCCATTTGAGTATCTGGGTTGTAAATGAGGAAATGTTTGCCACTGTTTGATATATCTGAGCTGCTTCTGGGAGGTTCGACATAGGAAGGCTTGCACAATAAAGAAGGCCACTGAATATTTTTCCTTGACCTTCTCAACATTTGGTTGTGCTGTACGAGTCGCATGGCAGAGGCAATCGTTTCGTTGACTAAATCTTCATCGGATAAATTTGAGTCACGTGGATTGTTGTTGCTTGTATTGAGAAAATCAATTTTCTTTTGACTTTTTGACGCAAGGTCTTTAACTGTTGTTTGCAAAGAGGGGCAAAAATGAAAGGAATGATTGCAATGAACGTCAGAACCCGGTGATGCAAATGCTCTGCTCAAATGTCTTGAACCTTCTAACCAGTCTGGAATCTCACTGTTTGTTTCTGTG